>Ga0256787_1000218_pt1 | contig 14779 bp, 10 predicted proteins | sample MC6MC0938MT_FD_189994 | JGI IMG/M metagenome (GOLD analysis project Ga0256787, IMG submission 189994) | Metatranscriptome of enriched soil aggregate microbial communities from Iowa State University, Ames, United States - MC6-MC0938-MT... | ecosystem: Environmental > Terrestrial > Soil >... | reverse complement strand
ATCGACCTTTTCTGACCAGAACAAATGGAGCTTACGCGTGCATAGGTTTAATTTTAAAGCCGTTTTGCTACGGAATACTGCTCCAAAAATTAGGAAGCTCATCTTTGGAAGAAGTAGCTGCGATTTTATTTGACTGTCTTTTTGCTGCCGAGAATCCTGATTTTGCCCAAGCCGAAAAATGTTTGTTGAGGGTATTCGAAACTGTCAATACCGACCCTCACTTGATGAGGTTCGAAGCACATCTGGCCGCTGAAATGGCAGGAAAGGGAATGCTGAGGGATTTCAGTAAACTGCTGCCGATTTCGCAGAAAAGTTTCATTCAAAAATTCAGAAAGTATTATTTTTTGACTCCCAGTGAATATCTGAATCTTTACAAAGTGAATAAAGCGGTCATATTGCTTCAGAACAATTCGCCGGAACGATTGACTGACATTGGGCTGAACGCTGGATTCTATGACCAGTCTCATTTTATTAGGGTATTTAAAAAACTCAGTGGTTATACTCCAAAAGAATTTTCAAAATTTGGAGTAGGGTAAATTCTGTACAATTTTAAATGTGTCGAACGATTTAATTTTGTGTTATAACTTTAAATACATAAAAATGAATCAGAAAAACAAAGTCTTCATTGCCACCAGTCTGGACGGATACATTGCCGATAGGAACGGAGAAATCGATTGGCTGCTTTCCATACCGAATCCCGAAAAGGATGATATGGGCTATAAGGAATTTATTGCACAGATTGATGCGTTGGTCATGGGCCGCAATACCTTTGAAGTGGTTTGTGGTTTTGACGAATGGTATTATGATAAGCATGTTTTTGTGTTAAGCGACAGGATGACGGAGATCCCCGCAAAATTCAGGGATAAAGCTTCTCTTGTCAAAGGTTGTCTAAACGATGTGCTGGCTGAAATTCATGGAAAAGGATATCATAACCTGTATATCGATGGAGGAAGAACCATTCAGAGCTTTTTGCAAGAAGACCGAATTGATGAGATCATTATTACCCTGATTCCTTATCTGCTGGGGGAAGGAATTCCTTTGTTCGGAGATCTTTCCGAAATGTTGAAGTTTGAAGCTGTGGATACAAAAATCTTTCTAAATTCAATCGTTCAAAATCATTTTGTAAGAAAAAGATAAAAAGAGCCAGCATTTGAAAGGATTAACTGTTGCGGTAGGCAAACGATGTAGAATCCTCGAAACGGATACGCTCAAATGTTATTACTACTATTACTATATCCTTTCAGTTTGTCCGCAGATCATTTAATGCTTGTTCAGCACTTGCTCATACCATATTCGCAATCACTGCTGTATTCCGCTACTTATCCTCCACTAATTCCCTACTAAAAGAGTAGGAAAAGAGTAGGTAATAAGTAGAGAAACAGTGGATAAATGCCGAATCAGACACGGACAGGGTACGAAGTGGTATTGAAGCAACATCCCGGCAATACCGAATTGGTCAGCTTACAGGCGTGAAGATTCCCCTAAGGATCTATTCCATCGAGCGTTAAGGAGCAGCTATTTTGCTCACTTGGGATCCGATAGCGGAAAATGCAAGACGCAATGAATGGGATGGTGGTATCATCCTATTTGCTATCTATAGTCACTAGCTTGGACGGATCAATGATGTAGGGATTGTTCGGAAAATTGAAAGTAATTGGATACTGGAAGGAAATGTTGATAATCGGGGGCTGGCTAAGCGTCGATCTGTGGCTCTGATTCATGCGTTTTCAAATTGGGTGGATTGGGGCATGTGAAGGTTGGGCCCTGTTTTTTCACCATAAACAAAAAAAGCTCAACTAATGTTGAGCTTTTTGTAGTCTTGGCGGAAGAGGCGGGATTCGAATTTCACATTTCTTCATAATGTTGCCTTAATTTTATTTAAACCTATTTTTCACTACTATATTTGTTAGCTTTTGACTCAAATTTGGTGCTGTTTTGGGTGCGTTTTTTATTTATTGGAATTCTAATTTAAGGAACCTTTATTAAAAAATGAAGATCTTCTTCTATTTTAATGAGATTTAAGTTTTCAATCTATCTAAATGTAAGTTAGCGGATCTGCATTCGCATCGAAGTCAGATTTGGGTTATAAAATCTGCTCTTTGCTGGGGTCTTTTCTTTCGTGACCGTGTCGTTTGAATAATTTATATAAATAATCTTATTGAATTAGTCGATTGACCAGTTTACATTACAGTCTCCGGTTCTTATTTCTTTTACATTGACTATAGGTAAATTAACAATTTAGGGAGCCATTTTTTTAAGCTAAATTTTCTTTTGGATGATAATGATTTAATATATATATTACCATATAAAATCTTGTTTAACTTTATAGTGGTTTAATTGTTGGAATTATCTTAAAACCAAGCAATCTTTTTATATGTCTAATTTACTTAGATTATTGAACCGTTACACTACTTTAAAACGTATATCCCTTCATCTTTTGTTCTGGAGCTGTATTGCATTTATGTATGCAGTTTCCTACAGCCGGATTGATAAGAATAATTCATGGGTGTTAATGTTAAAGGATCTTTCAGCGGTAATCACCATATTTTATATTACTTCCTACATTATTATACCTAGATGGCTGATGCGGGGGAAATTTCTTCTTTCCATTTTTTGGATCGTGGTAATTTATCTTTGGTGGGGTGTTTTGACCTATTTTGCATGCTGGTTTGTTCAGCACTTTTTGGAGCCGAATAAACGATTGGGGATATATGTAAAAATGGTATTAGAAAATGGCTTGGAAGGTCTGTTCAATTTTCCCAAGCTACCTTTTTATATCCTTGATTTTATTTACCTTGTATCCCTTCCGTTGGGGTTAAAAGTTATGCAGGCATTTGCCAAGGTACGTAATCGGAAAACGGAACTTGAACTGGAAAATACAGAGCTTGAATTAGCATTTCTGAAATCACAAGTTAATCCACATTTTCTATTTAATACACTGAATAATATCTATATACTTATTACAGAGGGTGATCCCGCTGGTGCGGACTACGTTACAAAGCTGAGCGGAATTATGAATTATTTGCTGCATGAAAGTAATCGTCCAACCGTTCCGTTAAATTCAGAACTGGATTTTCTAGAAAATTATATTGAATTGGAGAGACTGCGTATCAATGATTCTACAAGGGTTGAGATAATAATCGAATCAGATTCAACAAGGTACGACATTGTTCCGTTGATCCTTTTTCCATTCATCGAGAATGCCTTTAAACATGGACCAAAATCGAGCATTAAAAATGCCTGGTTAAGGATTAAGTTGGAGACAAAGGACGGGGTACTTCAGATGGAGGTCTCCAATGGGGTTAACCAAACTTCCAAACCATTAGTATACGTCGGGGGAATAGGAATCACTAATGTTAAAAAGAGGCTGGAATTAAACTATAAGAATGGTTACCGACTACATATTGCTGAAAGGGATGATAGTTATAATGTAAACCTGACGTTGCAATTGGAACAGATAGATTGACTTTTCCGTTGCCATTAGCTACCCTACAATCAGGGCATTTAAGAGTTACTGTTTTTTTAGTGGTGACGAGCTGATACATTTTTGATGCTTAAGACAAGATAAAAAGAAAATATGGAATAAAACTATGCACAAAATAAAGACAATTTTGATTGAAGATGAACCTTTACCTAGGGAACGACTTGAAAAAATCGTTAAGAAAATCGATGTTTTGCAGTTACTTGGGGTTTTTGAGAATCCGATGGAGGTGATGGAAATGGTTGAGAGTACAGAAATTGATTTAATACTTTCGGATATACAAATGCCCGAGATGAATGGGATTTCATTCCTCAGATCACTTGAAAATCCGCCTTTTATTATTTTTATTACTGGACATTCTGAATATGCCACAGATTGCTTTGAACTGGACGTTTTAGATTACATTATGAAACCGGTGACGGAGCAGCGTCTTTATAAGGGAATCGAAAAAGTGAAAAGAGCTCTCGAATATAAAAGGAATAGCCAGGTAAAACTGGATTACATAAAGATTAAGGATCGTAACAGAACTGCATTCCTTAAACCATCTGAGATACTCTATGTTCGGGGATGGGGAGACTATGTGAAGATTTTTACTATCGATGGTGTTACGACTCTGACATATACCATGAAAGAAATGGAACAAATGCTTCCTTGGAAGTATTTTATACGTATACAGCGTTCTTATATCGTTAATACCGAGCATATTAGTAGCGTTGATGCAACGAAGGTGTTCCTGAAAAAATATTCGGAAACATTGCCTATTGGCCTGCAATATCGTAAGGAGTTTTATAAAAGGATGGGCATAGCGGAATAAGCATTACGATGTTTTTATTGCTTTCTGTTTACCGATCTGCATACGGTAGTAGTTAGTCAAAAGATGATATGTAGCAAACTCATGTAGCCGCTGATCGGAAGTAAAAAGACGGTTTATGAACATATGGATATGGCTTACTAACAACTCGGACATCTTTTCCTTTGCCATAAACAAACCATCAGAAGGTAAAAAAAAGTTTACATGCTAATTGCATTCTTGGGCTACTCAATACAAATTTATTGTTTTTTTTATTGTATTGCAGCCTAGACTCAATTACAGCCTTCCTTTCTCGGAATTTTAGGTGGAACATTCGATCGTTGTCCTTGATGTTTCCGAATTCGATAGAAAAAATTTTGCGCATATTTTCACAGAAATCGCGTTTTTTCTCAAGCTTCAGGTCAGCGGCCCTAAGTAATTCATCCACTCCAACAAGTGCCTCCAGCCATCTATCACCTTGTTTTGGATGATTATCCATCACATGTAAAACATATTCACTATCTAGACAAAAAAAGTTCCTCGCTGATATCCATGTGATCGGCGGTATACCGTTCGATTTCCCGTTTATATGTATCGAGTTGGAGATTAGATATAAGGTCTTTTTCAAGCGCTTGACTGAACATTTCTCGCACAGTTTGGACTATGTAGCTGAAATCCGTTCTTGATTTTGCCTCGACCCGTAAACGGATATGATGTTCTGGTTCTTTAAAACGGATAAAGAACCACTTTTTAATACAATTTTTGCATTTGAGATTATTTATTAATTCTCGAACCTGTTTGCGAAGAATCGTTTCAGCATATTGATGACCACAATATATATTTACATAAATCCATTTGTCACCTGGAGGAAATAAACGGTCGTTTCGAGTAGAAATGTTTGGTTTTGCGTGCCCCTCGTATTTCGCATCAGATTTAAAAGGAATGATCACTTCGTTACTATATTTTTTTCCTGTGCTGTCCAATACTGGTGAGTTGTATTCCTTAAACAGAAACTCATATAGTACAACATCCTTCTTGATTATATTTTCTAACAAAATTTGTCTCGACAATTGGTTCGTTAGATCCAATGGCAATTCATTATCTCCTTCGCTAAGTGTCATGAATCTTGGCAGTTTTAGCTCGTTAATAATGTTTTGGATAAAAATATCGTCTGCAATAGGGTCAAACAATCTTGTTTTTTGTTTATTAATATACCAGCGTGCACGACTGATGATGATATCCTTGTAGGAGACACGTGGTAGAAAAGGACGACGGGATAGGTAGCTCCATTCCCACTTTAGATTAAAACCATTTTCTTGAGATTGCAGATCCCCTAAAAAACGATATATATAGATGCCTTGATGATAGTTATGCGCAGAAGTTATCCTGGGAATGATCTCTTTTTCTAGAATTTTGGACCACAGAACGAGCCGTTGGCCTTTCATGAATAGATATAGGTCATTGACTTTGATTTCACAGGTTTCTTTGCAGGACGAAGCAAACAGCACGATTTCATAATCGCGAAGTTTCGGTCTTTGAAGAATGTTACCAGTACGAGCTTCTGGAAGGTAAACAATTTCGGCAAAAATACTGTTGGGATTGTTTTGCTGTTCAAACTTGCTCATTTTTTTTAATTTATCTTCTAACGTTTCATCCAAGTAGGCAAAACGTGTCATCAGATTGCTTGCCGACACGCCCCCACATCCATGAAAATTGAATTTTAGATTCTCAGAATTCTCAGGAGCCTCCAGAATATTACCTATGGCATAAAAAGTACAGGCAAGGGAAATATCCTTGTTTATTTCTTTATTAAGATTTTCTAGATCCTCACTGTTGAGTGAAACATTGAGGGTTCCGCTTTGGAGTGCTTCACAGTATTTTCGCAATACGAGTTCTTGATAGGGTAGATCATTTAGTGGTTGTTTTTTTAGGTTGGAATCTTTTTTAAAATGACAGAGGAGATCGTCTTGCTGTAGGTAATCTACCATTTGTCTACCATAACCAATGCCAGTATCTGGATCAAGTGCTTCCAGTAACGGAACAATCCGCCTGTCATAACGCTTTTTAAATGCCTCTTTAAAATGGACAAGATCCGGCTGGATCTCAGGACTAGCAAGTGGCATCAATTCTTGCAATTGGTTGGATATTCTTTGCACATAATTTTTTCCTAAAGTGTTATTCTTTGTGCAAATAAGCTGGTCACCTTGTAGAATATTCTTAAATTGGATATCTGCACCAATATTTTCTAGGAGCTTCCTTGTTTTAGACTCTCGTTCGTGAAGGCCGAAATCCGATCGTAGCAACCAGTCTAATTTTTTCAAAGTTGGTAGATAGCTTTTTTTATAATCCACTTGTTTCAATTTTTCTTTCAGTACTGATAAAAAATCCTCACCTGTAATAATCGGTCTAAATTCTGATACTAGAATCTGACTTTCGATAACTTGGTCAATAAAGTTAACTGCTTGTTGGAACGATACCCCTTTTTCACAGAATTTTTCAATAAGCTGTTGGTAACTCATGCCATGCTGGCAAGCTGTTATTAGAAACTCCAGGGGAGTGGTAACGGAAACAGCACTGAGGAAATGTTTTTGCTTTCCCATGAAGGATCTGGATTGATAAAACTTGTAGAGGTCTTCCTGACAGTAGATAGTACTATTTGTATAATAGGTCAATCTGGTACGAATATCCGGGTCTAGGGATATCTTTTGTGCCAGAGACGCTAGGGATTGCATGTCTAGTCGATATTTAATTACTGAATCCGTTCGACATATCTTTGTAGGCTCTTCAGCTTTTGTTGAAATACGACCAATTGCAGTTCCCGAAAATTGACCAAATGGGGTACATCGTGTACTCATACGGGCAGTGTATTTGTAAAGAGTGCTTAGAAGCTTTTTACTGCAAGATTGTTTTTTATTAAGCCACTTCTTTAATTCGTAATAAAGGTCGGGGCTTGCGAGCATGATAGCTTCTTGCATTTCAACTTGGCTGTATAACTCATAAAAAAACTGTTCAAGATCTTCAACTTTTGTATTACCGAGTTCAAAAAGTATGCTTATGGGAAGTTTTGGTGAACGCAAAAGATAGAAATCACAAGGGCGGAACGTATTCATTAGTTTTGCGGATATTTAGAAATATGTTCCAATTCTAGAATTATCGTAATACAGGAATCAAACTGGCTAGGCGTAATTGGTTTTTTAAGGATGAATGGATCACAATTGATGATGAAGGGGGGAAAATATTGCGAAGGAAGCGCAGAAATAACCACAATGTGCCTAAGATTGGCTACATGTGGTTCTAGAAAACTGATATTACCTCCGGTTACAATAAGATCGAGGAATAATACTTCACATTGCAATATATTCGAAAGGATAAGATCATTTTCTTCAACATTACATACACTGTCAATCAGCTCAAGCTCACCCCATTTTGTAATATAGGAGCGTAGTTGCCTTAAAGCAAGTGGCTCATCTTCTATTAAAAAACATTTGAGGGGTCTTTTCATTTACCATGTATCTTGAAGTTTAAATTTATTCCCTCCTACACTAGATCTATTGCCTGTGTTAGGAGGGAGACGTCGCTACATTAAATAAAAACCGTTGAAGTTAGCGTTAAACCGGTATAGGTGTCTTCATCATCAGGCATATCATATTTTGGTATATCTAATGAACAGATTGTTTGGACTTCAAATCTCAGGTCTTCAAATGTTGGTGTGCTTATAGTTTTCATGTCTATTTTTTATTGGTTCAGGATAAAATTGGTCGATAGAAAAGTGAGATGAGAAAAAAATCGGTAGAATGGCAATTGAACTCTATAGAATTGAAAATTGAGCCGATTTTGATTTTTTAATTACGAACAGAAAGATCCATTTTGTTGAGCAATTCGAGAAGTATAAAAATCAAGACTTGTATGTGTTTCTGAACGTAATATGTTGGCGCGACATATGGGCAAGTTAAAACGGTTGAACGAGCTGGCGTATATGTGTAACTTTGTTGGCTTATTAACACCATCATCTGTTTGCAATGCAGTTTTTTTATTTAGTCGAAGTGAAATCCAATTTCATCGAATTTTTACTAATTAGCTATCTATCGATGAGTATATTGTATGTAACTATTGAACAAGAAGGGCTTACTATTTTTATAAATCTAAATTAGTGGAAAATGATTTTTCTTTCAGCTCAACCGGATGAATATTATTTCTTGTGGCAACTTCAGTTGCAACTTTTTAATTTTCAAACTATTGGCGTCGAGTCTGCTGAGGTTCACGTACTCATTGGGTATGATCCTTTAAATGGGTTAAACCCAGAGTTTGAACGCTTTATTAAGAAATCGAATTTTGGACAATTTTATTGTTATCCAGATAATAGGCTCTCAAAAGGCTACGCCTCATCCATCAGGCCGCATCTTATTAAACAGCATCTTAGTAGGTTTCCTAGATTAAATGAAACTGCTATATTTTATCATGATGCAGATATCATTCTGAAAAACATCGATGGAATCCTTAGCCTTGAGTCTGGAGAGACTTGGTACGTGTCGAATGCCAGGGATTATATAGGTGTAGATTATTTGAAATCTATTGATGAACAGCTTTTTTATAGAATGTGCAGTATTATAGATATTGATCCTGCTATCGTAGAAGCATTGGACTATAATAGTGGCGGGGCGCAACAGATAATAAAAAGGTCTACAGTAGAATTTTGGGAGAAAATAGAGCGGGACTGTGAAAACCTGTATGACATGTTGGAGGAATATTATGAGACGCAACATTTTCTAAATCACCTTAAAGATTCGTCTCCTACAAATGAAATTATTCCAACTAGAAACAGTTACGGATGGTGTTCCGATATGTGGTGTCTCCTGTGGAATGCATGGAGATCGGGTTATAACGTTGAGATATCAGCCAAATTGGATTTCTGCATACCATCGTCCAGATTGGAGAAATGGGAGGAAGTTGATATCTTACATATTTCTGGTACTACTGCTGGATTTGCTAACCGTTTCTTTTACAAGGATCCTTTCCGCGAATTCCCTCCGTTCTATGATGATTTTTCGCATTTGGATAAGACGTCGGCGAGTTTACCCTTAGTAAATCTTATAGCAGAATATGTAAAAGATAAAGAAAATGAAAGGATCAATTTTAAGGATGTCACCTTCCTAGTACCTGCTCGTATCGAATCTCAGGATAGGAAGGAAAATCTCTCGATCTTGTTGTCCTGGTTGCGGAAAAAATTTGATACAAATGTAATCGTTCTAGAAGCTGATAGTAACCCGCAATTGGAAGAATTAGTAAGTACCAATGGGTATAGCTATCGTTTTGTCGAGGATCATAATGCTATTTTTCATAGAACGAAGTATCTTAATATGATGATTAAAATGGCAAAAACATCTCTTGTCGGAATTTATGACATTGATGCGATTTTTCTAGAAGATCAGCTTTCGGAGGTAATTAAACTATTGAGGAATGGCCAAGCAGATTGCGTATTGGCATTCGATGGGAGGGTTTATTCGGTCGATATATTTTTGAAGAAACAGTTCGGAAACATAAAAGAGTCCGCTTTCCTTCAGTCTCATATTGGCAAACTCGAATTGAGTGCAAAGAGATCTTGCGGTGGGGCTATTTTCGTAAACAGATCAGTCTATCTCAAATCTGGAATGGAAAACGAGAATTTTGGTATGTGGGGGCCAGAAGATGTTGAGCGAGTAAAACGACTTACAATTTTGGGATACTCTGTTAAAAGAGTCGAGGGACCAATGTTTCATTTATATCATCCCAACATAAGTTCGGGTTATCTTTCCAATGATGATCGGTTTAAACTTATGGATATATACTTTGATGTATGTTCCGCAACGAAAAAAGACTTAGAAGAACAGATCGCTGGATGGCCTTGGATAATGGACGAATAAAATGTTGAAAGGAAATTAAACTTTATTTATATCAAATTAGTATGGAATTAGATAATACCTTCGGAACAGTTTGTACCGAATTGAGTCAAAGAAATATGAGTGATGGCACTTTAGGGCTGGTTAACGGACTTACAGGTACGCTTATTTCTAATATTGTAATTCATAAAATCAGTGAGCAAAGCCACCTTCTCGATAAAGTCGATGAAGATTGGGAATTTTTGCTTGATAATATACATGGTGCTGAATCAATCGATTTTAACAACGGTGTTACGGGAATTGGTTGGGGCTTAGAGTTTCTGGGACAAAATGATCTTTTTGAGGGGGTAGAATCAGCAAACAGTATTCTCAATGATATAGATGATATATTATATCAACTGATAATTTATGGAGACACTATTGAAATGACTGTGAACAACGGTTTGATTGGGCGGTTTATGTACTTTTCCAAGCGATACACTTCGCTGAAGAAAAATTTTAATAGATTCCAATTAACTGCTATAAAGGAGAGTTTAATCATCCTTTCGGATCAGATACGGGAGCAACTAATAACGCAAGTGGAAGGTGTATATTTTTTTGATAGCCATGATGTAGCTAAAATTAATAATATTCTTCCCCTTATATGTGCCCTTTGCAATGAAGAAGTGCTATCTGTTAATCGATTCATTATGAATGATATATTAGTTCGCTCTTGTATCTACTTAGATCGTATTCTAGAAAAGGAACTACCTAATCCCAACCAGAACCAAAAGGTAGAGCCAAAACTCAGAAATACTTTAATGAAAGTTGCATTTGTGTACTGGAGGGCAGCTGTACTAAAAAGAAATATCTATTGGAAAGAGAGAAGCTTAATGTTTATGAACATCTTGAAAGACGCTAAATATTTTGAACCATCAAATCTAGATATTAGGAAGGACATTCAAACCGACGCCGTATATTTCCTATGCTCGGATAATGATAGAAATGAGGTAATGGATCCTTCCATGACGGATTTGGATATACAGCAAATTTTAGAATTAGGGATTCAGTTACCAATTCTTTCTCTTTTAAGCCTTTCGTATCCAAACCTTCTCAAATGGGATGACCTTTTACTTTTAGGCTGAGAAGCTTAATAAAATATCTTTTAGGTTATCAATTACAACATTTGTTATCGAAGTCAGTTTATAATTCTATAATCTTCTGGCTTCTTCTTCATTTCCTTTTTGGTTAGTTCTCTTTTGTCTAGCTTTAGAATTCCAAAGGTTATAAGTTACGGTTATCCTTATATTTCTGTAATCAGGATAACTGCTGAAGATTTGATGCACACCATTTATCGTGCTGGAAAACTCGGGTTTAAATGTTTTAAAAATATCGGATGCATTTAATGCAAGAATAAGCTTCTTCTCCAATAATTGCGCTTTAACCCCTCCACTGATCGAATAATACGCATTGGACTTAGTGTAACCAATAAGTTGTGGGAATTGATAATAAACACCGAGCTCAACAAATAGCGTTTTGGCCCTGTTTAACGTGGCCGTATTGTTACTACTTATACTACCACTATAGGTCTCAGTAATTTCTGGTAGAGTAGGGTTTGAAGATTTAGTTCTAGTATGATAGACCTGAAACTGGTTGTTGTTCTCTAACCAATTGAAAGTCTTTAAACTTACCGAATTGGATAGGCCAATGGTTGTTCCTGAAAGAAAATTTTTCTGGGTAGTCCTAACAAAATTGGAATTTAAATCAATTTCTGAAATGCCGCTATAACCATCGTCCATAAGATTCATATAAAGAGAAGATACCAACCAATCTTTATGCGTGTAGGATAATTCCAGATTGTTATTAAAGCTGGGCTTTAAAAAAGGATTTCCTTCTGTGTAATTGTATGGTCCAGAATACCATGGAAATGGGTTAAGCAAAATGTAGCTCGGACGTTGGATTCTTCGACCGTAGTTAAAGGAAATTGTTTTTTGTTCACCAAGCGGATATGTTGCGTAAAAAGTTGGGAAAAATTGAAGATAATCATTTTTATGCGTTTCATTTGCACTTATAGAGTACCCCTTGGTTTGTGTATATTCTGCACGTATACCAGCTTTTATTTGCAAGTTTCCAATCTTTTTGTCGCCGTCCAAATAAAGTGCCTGGGTATTTTCATTATAGATAAACTCGTTGCTACTATTAATTTTTTTGCCCTCCTGGCTATTTATCTGACTGTCAAAATGGGTTAGACTGGTATTGTCTATAAATGAGACTTTTCCTCCGTAAGAAAGATCAACAAAGTTGGTATGTTTTGTCATCCCGCCTTGAACAGTAAATACCTTAATCGTTTGGGGAGAGTTGATATTGTATAAATAGGTTGTTAAGGGAGTTGCTATGTTTTGTGGTTCAAAACTTCTACTATTAACATTCTGAGATTCTTTTTTGTGAAAGTATAGATAATCTACATCTAAAGTTAACTTGTTTCCAACAGTGTCTAGAGTGTTTTCATAGTGTAAATTTGCGCTATGCTGCTGGTCTTTTCTCAAGTTTAACGAATGTGTTTCCGTTAAGGAATCGACTGCCGACGGATGCTGATAAAATGTAGAGATCATGTTCTGATCCAGATTGTTCCTATTGTTTGTTCCTGTATAAGAGAGTGATAGATAAGATGTTTCGTTAACCATATATTCTGCACCTATGTTAGAATAGAAACTTTTTGTGTTGTTTTTCATTTTGGTGTTGCCTAAGGTAATTCGGTCTGGGTACTCCCGTAAAGTCCGATCTACGCGCTGGTTGGCACCGTTACGGTAATCTATGGAAGCATTAAACGTCCATTTATTTCTTGAATAAGTGATATTTGTACCTACATTATATCTGCCGTAAGTTGTCCTTTCGTAACCAGAACGAATGTTCCCGCTGAATTCATCCGATAAATTCCTTTTTGTTACAATATTGATCAGTCCAACGTTTCCCTCTGCATCATATTGTGCTGGAGGATTAGTTATCAGTTCGATTCGGGCAATTTTATCAGAAGGCATTGCTTTGAGCATTGCCGCAAGATCTTCTCCGGAGAGTTGTTGTAGTCTTCCATTTAATAAGAATCTTACAGAGCCTTTTCCTGTTATATTGACATTATCACCGATGACATTAATCCCGGGAATACTGTTTAAAGAGTTGAATACATCATTACCTATTGCAGCAATGCTATTTTCTATATTAAAAACAAGTCTATCGATTTTTTTTTCATATAAGGGTTTCTTAGCCGTAACAATGACCTCCTCCAATGAAATATCCCCTTTTAGATGTAATACAATATCTGGAGCGACTCCTGATTTTGCTAATCCTGGATTTAATTTTACTGTTGTGTCTCTATAAAGTTGATGTTTTACGGATATGGCCATCTGTTCAAGTGGAGCGGATACCGCCAGATTATAGCGTCCGTTTTCGTCTGTGGTTTGGATATCAAGAATGGATTGATTTGAAATATTTATCAAGCTAACCGACGCATAGGGAACACCAACATTTTTTGAATCAATGAGCTTACCGGATATTTTCAGTTGTTTAATCGATTGTTCTTTATTCGCATGATCGGGTAAATTAAAATAATCTTTTTTCCGCGAGCGATCGTAAATACCTGTATTGCTTGTTTCGTGAGCTACTAAGGGCGGCATAAAAGACGGAAATAAAAGTATAGCCAATAAACAGAGTACTGATAAATTAATACCTGAGTATAATCTGAATTGTCGTATCTTACTTATTATTATGAATGTATGTAAATTCATCTGTATCTGAATATAATGTTTAATTACTTATTAGTCGTAAATTAATCTGGATAGTTGCAAATTTTAAGTTTAAATTTTTCGTCAAGCGCTTTTAAAAGATTTTCACTCGTAGGTAACTGGATTTTTCTAGCCCAAAACTTGTTAGACTGCTTCATAGAATTTAAATCATCTAGGGTCAAGATTTTAGGATGTCCGGAAGATGTATTCCAATCGATATAGCGCAAATTGTTGTTCACCACCTGTTCGCTCATAAAGGAATTCATTATAATGCAATGAAAGAACAACTCGTCTGGGATATGAGAATATTTGAAAAACTTCAAATAGTCGGGATTCTTTTTAAGAAATTCCACTATATAATAAACACATTCCGTCGTAATACACCACCATTGCGATCCGCCAAAAAAGTCAAAGTTTGGAATAATCTGCCTTTGTAAATTATTTTGATATTGTAGCTTATAAAGTATATGGCTGTCATGATATCCAATCTCATCTACAAACCAATAATAACGAAACCTGTCTTCCCCACCATTTAAATTCCAACTGGTGTCTGGTATCGACTTAAATTCAAGATATTGAGTTCCGTAATTTTTATTTAGATAAGAATAGATCTCTGCCGAAGGTTTCAATGGATAGTCTTCTCCGCTAAGTAATATCATATAACCTGAAGTATGCTGTTGTAGAGCAGCGGTAAGCAACAGTAAAGTAGACTCTACCATTGAAAATCCGCCCCATGAAACCACTAATCTCTTCTTTAGCACAGTTACATTTTTTGAAGTAATAAATTTTTGCTGTTTGATTTCATTTGTACAAACTTTTTGGTCTATATGGACAAAAATTCTGGCATTAGGATGTTGAATAGTATCAATAAGGT
>Ga0256787_1000217_pt1 | contig 14864 bp, 7 predicted proteins | sample MC6MC0938MT_FD_189994 | JGI IMG/M metagenome (GOLD analysis project Ga0256787, IMG submission 189994) | Metatranscriptome of enriched soil aggregate microbial communities from Iowa State University, Ames, United States - MC6-MC0938-MT... | ecosystem: Environmental > Terrestrial > Soil >... | reverse complement strand
GTGGTTATGTGTCGGGTATTGATAACGCACTTTACAATTACTTGGATTTAAATAGCCAAAGAATCAATGTAACTTGTCCACCTAGCGCAGATACTCTTACACCAGAATTGCGCGCGGGCCGCTGATTTTCGCAGGCCGCGCCGCCGAAGGGGCACACCCGCAAACTCTCAGGCAAAAGGACCGAACGCGTCGAAAGACCGGCCGCCAGGTAACACACGCAACATCAAGGCGCCGTTTTTCGCACTCTGGAGAGCGGCAGTAGCCGTCTGCATCGCAATGTCGTGCAGATCCGGCAAGCTGCCCACCGAAGGGGCGCGCGTTCCGCCGTGACGAATCAACGTCGCCGCGGCAGCGCAATCTCTCAGGTATCGAGGACAGAGGGGCCATGCAGAACCACGCTCGCAGCCAGCAGGCCGCGAGGCGCGGCTCTGCATGGCCTTTTTTGTTTCGCGAGACGCCCGAGGCCCCATGACCGAACTCAAACACACTCCGCTCAACGCCACCCATCGCGCGCTCAACGCTCGCATGGTCGATTTCGGCGGCTGGGACATGCCCGTCAACTACGGCTCGCAGATCGACGAACACCGCGCCGTGCGTACCGACGCCGGCATGTTCGACGTCTCGCACATGTGCGTCATCGACTTCACCGGGGAACGCGTGCGCGCGTTCTTCGAGCATGCGCTCGCCAACAACGTCGCGAAGCTGCAAACGCCTGGGCGCGCGCTGTACTCGTGCCTGCTGAACGACGACGGCGGCGTCATCGACGACCTGATCGTCTATTACTTCGCCGAAGATCATTTCCGCGTGGTGGTCAACGCAGGCACCGCCGACAAAGACATCGCGTGGTTCAAGCAGCTCAACGAAGGCGGCTTTGGTCTGACCATCACGCCGCGCCGCGATCTCGCGATCGTCGCCATGCAAGGTCCGAACGCGCGTGAGAAGGTTTGGCAAACCGTACCGGCCATCCGCTCTGCCACCGAAACACTCAAGCCCTTTAACGCCGCGCGCGTCGAATCGACGCCGTTCGGCGAATTGACCGTTGCACGCACCGGGTACACCGGCGAAGACGGCTTCGAGATCATCGTCCCGGCCGATCACGTCGTCGCGTTGTGGAACGCGCTCCAAGCACAGGGCGTGCGCCCGGCGGGTCTCGGCGCGCGCGACACGCTGCGTCTCGAAGCCGGCATGAACCTGTACGGCCAGGATATGGACGACAACATCTCGCCGCTCGACGCCGGTCTCGCCTGGACCGTCGACCTGACCTCCGCGCGCGACTTCGTCGGCAGGAGCCGGCTGGAAGCGGACGGCTCGCGCGCGGCGTTCGTCGGTCTGATCCTGCTGAAGGAGAACGGCAAGGCCGCAGGCGTGCTGCGCGCGCATCAGAAGGTCGTCACGCCGCACGGCGAAGGCGAAATCACCAGCGGCACCTTCTCCCCGACCATGCAGGAATCCATCGCCTTCGCGCGGGTGCCGAAAGGCGTGCAACCGGGCGACACGGTTCATGTTCAGATTCGTGACAAATCCGTGCCCGCAAGCGTGGTAAAACTGCCGTTCGTGCGCAACGGCAAAGTACTCGCAGTGAGTTGAACCATTGTTAGCAGCCGGCGCGTGCGTCCTTTTCCCAGTTTTTAGTCCATATCGAATCACACCGCATAGGAGCATCCGATGAGCATCCCGGCCGATCTGAAATACACCGAATCGCACGAGTGGGTCCGCACCGAGGCGGACGGCACGCTGACGGTCGGCATCACCGACCACGCGCAGGAAGCGCTCGGCGACATCGTCTTCTTCGAAGTACAGGAACTGGGCAAGACCGTCACGGCCGGCGATACCGTCGCCGTGATCGAATCGGTCAAAGCCGCTTCGGACATTTACGCGCCGGTTTCCGGCGAAATCATTGAAGCGAACACCGCCGTTGCCGACACGCCCGATTCGGTCAACAGCGCCCCGTATGAAAGCTGGCTCTTCAAGATCAAGCCGGCCTCGGACGCAGCGCAGGATCGTTTGATCGACGCCGACGCGTACTCGAAGTCGATCGGCGCCTGATTCACTTTTATATAACCCGACAGGTGCGGCGCGTCCCTCGCGAAACACACGGGACCGCGCCCTGAAGCAAATTCCTTTGGGATTGCTCCTTCAGGAGACCTTGCGCACAGCGCCAGGTTTCGAACGGTCCAGCACGGACAGCCGCACCGCCAGGAACACCATGAAGCTCGAACACCCGGATCGTCTGATGAACCGCACTCCTCTCTCGCTCGCCGCGCTCGAAGTGCATGACGCCTTCGCTGAACGGCATATCGGCCCGGATGCGGCCGACCAGGAAGCGATGCTCGAAGCCCTGGGCTTCGCGTCGCGCGCCGCGCTGATCGACGCCGTCATTCCAAAGACGATCCGCCGCACCGAACCGCTGCCGCTCGGCCCCTTCGCACAGCCTAAGAGCGAAGCAGAAGCGCTCGCCGCGCTGCGCGAACTCGCGGACAAGAACCAGGTGTTCCGCTCGTACATCGGGCAGGGTTACTACAACGCCCACACGCCGACGGTGATCCTGCGTAACGTGCTCGAGAATCCCGCGTGGTACACGGCGTACACGCCGTATCAGCCGGAAATCTCGCAGGGCCGCCTCGAAGCGCTGCTGAACTTCCAGCAAATGATCGTGGACCTGACAGGTCTCGCGATCTCGAACGCATCGCTGCTCGACGAAGCCACCGCCGCAGCCGAAGCAATGACGTTGCTGCAACGCGTGGGCAAGCCGAAGTCGAACGTATTCTTCGTCGCCGACGACGTGCTGCCGCAAACCATTGAAGTGGTGAAAACGCGCGCCACGCCGGTCGGCATCGAAGTGAAAGTGGGCCCCGCAGCGGAAGCCGCGAACGCAAATGCATTTGGCGTGCTGCTGCAATACCCGGGCGTAAACGGCGACGTGCGGGACTATCGCGCGCTGACCGAGGCGATCCACGCAGCGGGCGGCCACGTGGTGGTCGCCGCCGACCTGCTCGCGCTGACCGTGCTTACGCCGCCGGGCGAGTGGGGCGCGGACGTGGCCGTCGGCAACACGCAGCGCTTCGGCGTTCCGGTCGGCTTCGGCGGCCCGCATGCGGCCTACCTCGCCGTCCGCGACGAATTCAAGCGCCAGATGCCGGGCCGTCTCGTCGGTGTGACCGTCGACGCGCAAGGCAATCCCGCGCTGCGTCTCGCGCTGCAAACGCGCGAACAGCACATTCGCCGCGAGAAAGCGACGTCGAACGTATGTACGGCGCAAGCGCTGCTCGCGATCATGGCCAGCATGTATGCGGTGTACCACGGCCCGCGCGGTCTCAAGACAATCGCGTTGCGCGTGAACCGCATCGCCTCGTTGCTCGCGGAAGGCGCGAAGCAGCTTGGCTACACGCTCGTCAACGAAACGTTCTTCGATACGCTCACGTTCGACACCGGCGCACGCACGCAAGCGTTGCACGACGCGGCCAAAGCGAAGCGCATCAATCTGCGCCGCGTGAGCGACACGCAAGTCGGTGTGTCGATCGACGAAACGACATCGCGCCGCGATCTTGGCGATCTGCTGGCTGTGTTCGCCCAAGCCGCGGGTGCGAAAGACGCGCCGCAAGTCGACACGCTCGACGCCGCAATCACGGCATCCAGCACGGCCTCGGTGCCGGCCGCGCTCGAACGCACGAGCGCGTATCTCACGCATCACGTATTCAACCGTCATCATTCGGAAACGGAAATGCTGCGCTATCTGCGCAGCTTGTCGGATAAGGATCTCGCGCTCGACCGGTCGATGATCCCGCTCGGTTCGTGCACGATGAAGCTGAACGCGACGTCGGAAATGCTGCCGGTCACGTGGCCCGAATTCGGCCAGATTCATCCGTTCGCACCGGCTGAGCAAACCGTCGGCTACCGCGAAATGATCGATCAGCTCGAAGAAATGCTGGTCGCCGCAACCGGCTACGCAGCGGTTTCACTGCAACCGAACGCGGGCTCGCAAGGTGAATACGCCGGCCTGTTGATCATCCACGCATATCACGCGTCGCGCGGCGAAGCGCATCGCAACGTCTGCCTGATTCCCGCTTCGGCGCACGGCACCAACCCGGCGTCGGCGCAAATGGCCGGCATGCAGGTCGTGGTCGTCGCGTGCGACGCGCAAGGCAACGTCGACGTCGAAGATCTGAAGAAGAAGGCCGACCAGCACGCCGATAAGCTCGCGGCGATCATGATCACGTATCCGTCCACGCATGGCGTGTTCGAACAGAACGTCCGCGAAATTTGCGAGATCGTGCATGCGCGCGGCGGTCAGGTCTATGTGGACGGCGCGAACATGAACGCGATGGTCGGCTTGACCGCGCCGGGCCAGTTCGGCGGCGACGTCTCGCACCTGAATCTGCATAAGACCTTCTGCATTCCGCACGGCGGCGGTGGACCGGGCGTCGGTCCGGTTGCGGTCGGCGCGCATCTCGCGCCGTTCCTGCCGAACCAGATTTCGTCGGGCTACGAACGCGCGCCGAACGGCATTGGCGCAGTATCGGGCGCACCGTACGGCTCGGCGTCGATCCTGCCGATCTCGTGGATGTACATCGCGATGATGGGCGCGAAAAACCTCACCGCCGCGACCGAGACCGCGATCCTCAATGCGAACTACGTCGCGAAGAAACTCGCGCCGCACTATCCGGTGCTGTACTCGGGCCCGGGCGGACTCGTCGCGCACGAGTGCATTCTCGATCTGCGTCCGATCAAGGAAACCAGCGGCATCACTGTGGACGACGTCGCGAAGCGCCTCGCCGACTACGGCTTCCATGCGCCCACCATGAGCTTTCCGGTGCCGGGCACGCTGATGGTCGAGCCGACCGAATCGGAATCGAAGGAAGAACTCGACCGCTTCATCGAAGCGATGATCGCGATCCGTAACGAAATTCGCGCTGTGGAAGAAGGCCGCTCGGACCGGGAAGACAATCCGCTGAAGCACGCCCCGCACACGGCTGCAGTCGTCATCGCGGACGAGTGGAAGCATGCGTATGCTCGCGAAACCGCCGCCTATCCGCTGCCCACGCTGATCGCGAAGAAGTACTGGCCGCCGGTCGGCCGCGCGGACAACGTCTATGGCGATCGCAACCTGTTCTGCTCGTGCGTGCCGGTTGCGGATTACGAGTAACACCCGGCCGTCGCCGCGCGCCGCCCGCAGCCTGTAGCGTGCGGTGCGCGGTTCTGTCGCTGGAGGCCGCAAACGGCTAACATCACACACCGAATCAGCCCAACGAGGAGTTTCGCATGGTGCGAAAGGTGCGATTGATGCAAAGCCCGGCCGGGGCAACGCGAGTCCCAACGTGGCGGCACGCATGCGCATGCCTGCTTGCCGGCGCAGCCGTGTTGCTGCCGCTTCGCCATGCGCAGGCGGCAATGAATTTCTGCGCAGCGCCCGCCTGGCAAACCAGCGAGCGCACGAATGCCGATCCCGGCGTCAAGGCATTGGTGAGCAATGTGCTCGCGCATCTGAACGACAAGCCTCACGCGCAAGCCAAACTGCACACGGAAGGCACGCTGCCGCACGAGGGCATCTACGATCAGAGCGTCGAAGCTGAGAAGGATCTCGACCTGTTGCGGGACGCGGCGCTCGCATGGCGCGCCACCAGCGACGACCGGTATCTGAAGCTGGTCGACCGTTTGCTGTACGCGTGGGTCACGACTTATCAGCCGAGCTTCAATCCAATCGACGAAACGCACTTCGAAGGGCTGATCCTCGCGTATGACATGACCGCGAGTGCGCTGCCTGTGAAAACGCGTAACGCGTCGATGGCGTTTCTGACGAAGCTCGCGAACGGCTACATCGCTGACATCGACGACCAGCCGCGTCCTTTGAAAGGCACTTACCGGAACAACTGGCAAAGTCACCGGATCAAACTGATAGCCATGGCGGCTTTCACGCTCGACAACCGCAAAATGATCAATGCGGCGCAGCGTCTCTTTGCCGAGCATATTGGCGACAACATCGAGCCGGACGGCTCCACGATCGATTTCAGCGAACGTGACGCGCTGCACTATGTCACTTACGATCTGCAGCCGCTCGTCACCGCCGCGCTCGCCGCCCGCCGCCACAACCGCAACTGGCTGCCGGAGAAGGGCGCGAACGGCGCGTCGCTGCAAGCCGCGCTGAACTGGCTCTCGCCGTACGCGGAGGGCAGCAAGACGCATGAGGAATTCGTGCATTCGAGCGTCGCATTCGACGCAAAACGTCGCGAAGCCGGCTTGCCCGGCTACTCGGGTCAGTGGGATCCGAAGAACGCGACGGAACTGTTTCATCTGGCGGCGCGTCTCGACGGACGCTATACGCCGATTGCGCTGCGGCTCGCGCCGACGCCACCCGCGTGGCTCGCCGTGTGTTTGCCGATGCCGGCGCGCTAAACCAACTTTCATCAGCAGGGAGCAGTAATGGCAGTCAGCGTGTTCGATCTCTTCAAAATCGGCATTGGTCCGTCAAGTTCGCATACGGTCGGGCCGATGCGCGCGGCGCTGATGTTCGCCCAAGGGCTCGAACGCGATGGGCTGCTGCCGAACACCGCGTCGGTGAAAGCGGATCTTTACGGGTCGCTCGGCGCAACAGGCAAAGGGCACGGCACGGATCGCGGCGTAATGCTCGGTCTGATGGGCGACGCACCCGACACAGTGGACCCCGACACGATCGCGCAACGGCTAGAAGCCGTGCGCACCACGCGCAAGCTCGCATTGCTCGGCACGCATGAAGTGCCGTTCGTGCAGAAGGATCACATCTCGTTCTACCGGCAAGCGCTGCCCGAACATCCGAACGGGCTCAAGCTGCGCGCGTTCGACGTGCAAGGCGAGACGCTGCGCGAATCGACGTATCTGTCGGTGGGCGGCGGCTTCGTGGTGACGGCCGGCGCACCGAATACCAAGGTCCTTGCCGCCGTCGACCAATTGCCGCACTCGTTTCGCACCGGCAACGAATTGCTCGCGCTGTGCGGATCGACCGGCAAAAGCATCGCGCAATTGATGTGGGAAAACGAGCGGGTCTGGCACACCGAAGAAGAGACCCGCGCAGGCCTTCTGAAGATCTGGGACGTGATGCAGTCATGCGTGTCGCGAGGCTGCGGCATCAACAATCCGGACGCGGACGGCAACCTGCCCGGCCCGTTTCAGGTGAAACGCCGCGCGCCGCAGTTGTATCGAGCGCTATCGGGCAACCCTGAGCTTGCGCTGCGCGATCCGCTGTCGATGATCGACTGGATCAATCTCTACGCAATCGCGGTCAACGAAGAAAACGCCGCCGGCGGCCGCGTCGTCACCGCGCCCACCAACGGCGCGGCCGGCATCATTCCCGCCGTGCTGCATTACTACACGCGGTTCATGCCCGGCTCGAACCAGCAAGGCGTGATCGACTTCCTGATGACGGCGGCTGCGATCGGCATTCTGTACAAGTTGAACGCGTCGATTTCCGGCGCCGAAGTCGGCTGCCAGGGCGAGGTCGGCGTCGCCTGCTCGATGGCTGCCGGCGCACTCGCCGCCGTGATGGGCGGCACGCCGAAGCAGGTCGAAAACGCGGCGGAAATCGGCATGGAGCACAACCTCGGGCTGACGTGCGATCCGGTCGGCGGCATGGTGCAGATTCCGTGCATCGAGCGCAATGCAATGGCGTCGGTGAAAGCCGTCAACGCGGCGCGCATGGCACTGCGCGGCGACGGCAGTCATTACGTGTCGCTCGATTCGGTCATCAAGACCATGCGCGAAACCGGCGCGGATATGAAGACGAAGTACAAGGAAACGTCGCGCGGCGGTCTGGCGGTGAATATTGTCGAATGTTGATGCTTGACTGCAGGAGGTCCGTTGCTGATCGTTGGTCGGCAACGCGGCGTGTTGCGAAGTGAACGAGACGCGGGCCCCAGGGTCCGCGTTTTTTGTTTGCACGTTTGCACGTTTGCATGTTTGCTAGCCGCGCCCGCTGTGTGAGCGCACGTTGCGCTGCGCCGTGACACCGGGTGCGCTCCCAGCGTAAGCTGTCGGGGCGCCGGTCGGCCGATCATGCAGTCGATGCCGACGCAACCGCACTCATGCACTGTCTGGAGGCCTCATCGCAATGTCGCAGCCGAATGCTCCCGTTTCCGATACTGCCGCCGCTCGAACCACTGGCGCGCGCCTTGTTGTCGACGCTTTGCTCACCCACGGTGTCGAACGTGTTTTCTGCGTGCCCGGTGAAAGTTTCCTCGCCGTGCTCGATTCATTGCACGACGAAACGGAGCGCATCCAGACCATTGTCTGCCGTCACGAAGCGGCGGCCGCGAACATGGCGGAAGCGATCGGAAAGCTGACCGGGCGCCCAGGCGTCGCGCTCGTCACGCGAGGACCGGGTGCGACGCACGCATCGATTGGCGTACACACCGCGTTTCAGGACTCCACGCCGATGATCCTGCTGATCGGTCAGTGCGCGCGCGAGCATCTCGATCGCGAGGCTTTTCAGGAGATCGACTATCGGCGCATGTTCGGTCAGATGGCGAAATGGGTCGCGCAGATCGACGATCCGAGGCGCATTCCCGAATATCTGAGTCATGCGTTCTACACGGCGACTTCTGGCCGGCCGGGCCCTGTGGTGCTTTCTTTGCCCGAAGACGTGTTGAGCGATGCATGCGACGCCGTACCGGGCGCGCCGCGATATCAGCGCGTGGCCGCGTCGCCGTCGACCGCGCAGATCGGCAAGCTGCGCGAATTGCTGGAGAGCTCGCAACGGCCAATGGTGATAGCAGGCGGAAGCGGTTGGACGCCCGCGGCCTGCGCGGACTTGCAACGCTTCGTCGAGAACTGGCAATTGCCTGTCGGCCTTGCGTTCCGCTTCCAGGACACGCTCGACAACGAGCATCCGAACTATGCCGGCGATGTGGGACTGGGCATCAATCCGGCGTTGGCCCAGCGGATCCGCGATGCCGACCTGCTGCTCGCGCTGGGTCCTCGCCTCGGCGAAGCCACGACGAACGGTTATACGTTGCTCGACATTCCCAAGACAAAGCAGACACTGGTTCACGTGCACCAAGGCGCGGAAGAGCTGGGGCGGGTGTATGCCGCCGATCTGCCCATCGTCTCCGGCATGCCTGAACTTGCGGCAGCGCTCGCGGCGTTGGAACCCTCCGCCCGCACGCTGACGTGGGCGGGCGCGGCGGAAGAAGCGCATCGCGCGTATCTCGAGTGGCGCAAACCTCGGCCGATTCCCGGCGACGTACAAATGGGCGAAGTGATCCAGCAACTTCGCGCGCATCTTCCCGATGACGCAATACTAACCAACGGCGCCGGCAATTACGCGACGTGGTTGCATCGACACTTTTCGTATCGTCAATACCGCTCTCAACTTGCGCCTACGAGTGGCGCAATGGGCTACGGCGTACCGGCGGCGATCGCGGCGAAGTCGCTCTATCCGCAACGCGCGGTGGTCGCGCTGGCGGGCGACGGCTGCTTCATGATGGCCGCGCAGGAACTCGCGACGGCGATGCAATACGACCTGCATGTGCTGTTCATCGTCGTGAACAATGGTCACTTCGGCACGATCCGCATGCATCAGGAGCGGCACTATCCGAATCGCGTACACGGCACCGGGCTCACGAATCCGGACTTCGCGGCATTCGCGCGATCGTTCGGCGCGCACGGCGAAACCGTTGAACGCACCGAAGATTTTCTGCCGGCGTTGCAGCGTTCATTGGAGGCGAAATGCGCGGCGGTGATAGAGATCCGTATGCCGCAGGAGGCGAGCACGCCCGGCGCGACTTTGGAGCAGATTCGGGAGCAGGGGAGGAAGTTGCGCGGGGAGTAAGCGCAACAGTACGGGGCAAAAGCGCCTTCTTCGACGATCCATAAAAAAACCCCGCCGAAGCGGGGTCTTCAAGATCGGATCGATCTGCAAAGAAAGGCTTACTTGCCGCCAACGCTTTGCAGGGTCGTCCACTTGCCGTCGACAACCTTGTACAGCGTGATGCCGCCGTTCTTCAGATCACCCTTGGCGTCGTACGAGAGGTTCGACGACGTCACAGCCGGCATCGACGTCTTGGCGAGCACCGGCAGGTACTTGGCCGGGTCCGTCGAGTTCGCCTTCTTCATTGCTGCGAACATGGCCATTGCGCCGTCGTAAGCGTACGGCGAGTACGTTTGCACGTCTTCGTTGAAGCGCTTCTTGTACTTGGCGACGTAGTCCTTGCCGCCCGGCATTTCTTCCAGCGGCAGGCCGGCGAGCGATGCCACCGTGCCGTTCGCTGCGTCACCCGCGATCTGGATGAACGTCGGCGTGTGAACCATTTCGCCGCCCATCAGCGGCGCCTTGATGCCGAGCGCCTTCATCTGCTTGACCATGGGTGCTGCTTGCGAATCCGCGCCACCGTAATAGATCAGGTCCGGATTGGCTGCCTTCAGCTTGGTCAGGATCGACTTGAAGTCCACGGCCTTGTCGTTCGTGTATTCACGATCGACGATCGTGCCGCCCGCTGCCTTCGCCGCCTTCTCGAACTGATCCGCCAGACCCTGGCCATAAGCCGTGCGGTCGTCGACGATCACGATCTTCTTCACGCCAAGCGTCTTGACCGCGAACGTGCCCGCGACCGAACCTTGCTGCGTGTCGGACGTCATCATGCGGAACGTGGTCTTGAAACCTTGTTGCGTGTATTCAGGCGCCGTTGCCATTGCGATTTCGGGAATGCCAGCGTTCGCGTAGATGCGCGAAGCCGGGATCGTGGTGCCCGAGTTGAAGTGGCCGAGCATGCCCTTGATGCCGTCGTCCACCAGCTTCTGCGCGACGGTGGTGCCGGTGCGCGGGTCAGCCTGGTCGTCTGCCGAGTCGAGCACGAAGCGAACCGGCTTGCCGCCGATCACAGGCTTCGTTGCGTTCATGTCTTCCACAGCCAGCGTGATGCCGTTCTGGAAGTCTTTGCCGTAGTGCGCCTGCGCGCCCGTCATCGGACCGGCGAAACCGATCTTCACGTCGTCCGTCGATTGAGCGTTGGCCGTCCCCGCCAGCGACATCGCCGCAACCAGTGCTGCGCCTGCCAGCTGTGTCATCTTGTGTTGCATATCTTCTCCTTGGTACCAGGTGTGGATGGAGCGGCTTTCGGGATCGCCGTTACCGCTTCCGTTCTAATGACCGCCCCCAAATCCTGGCGCATCGCGCCAGGCCCCCCGAGGGGGCGCAAGAAAACTTGGGGCGGCCCGGCGTTTTCTTGCCAGTAATCGATGAGGTTCGCTCAACCGATCGTCATCAAATTCGCATTACCACCGGCAGCTGCCGTATTCACGCTGACCGAGCGCTCCGTCAACAGACGCTCGAGCGCATAGTCTTCGTCGCCGCTCTCCAGCGCGCGCGACGCGACGCCTTGCACCGACACAATCGGTCCGGGACGCTTCGCGACTTCCTTCACGAGCGTCAGCAATTCGTCGCTGTCGCCTTCGAACAAAACGGCGTCGAACGGCGTCTCCGCGTTCTTGCGCACGCTCGCATAAGACTTCAGCGATGCGGGCAACTGCGTCACCAGTTGTTCCCCAGCCGCGCCTTCGAACAACGCTCGATTTCCCGTAGCCAGCACGGCGGCAAACTGCGCGCGCGCACCGCTCGCGGTCGATGCGATACACAACACCGTGCCGCGCGCACCCAGCGTGTAAGTGTTGCGCTCGCCAGTCGGCCCCGACAACACCGCAGTCGCGCCAGCCGGCATGTGCGACAGGTAACCGTCACAACGCGCAGCAAGTTGAGGCTCGCGCTCGGCAATCAGCCAGTCGCGCAACGCCGTCAGCGCGGCGGACGGATTGTCGCCTTTTTCGGCTGCTTGCGGTACATCTACGATCAGCGCCTGCGCAAGCGACTTCGGCAAGCCTGCAGGACGTGTCGCGAGCAAACGCTGCAGATACAACGCGCCGCCGGCCTTCGGCCCCGTACCCGACAAACCTTCGCCGCCGAACGGCTGCACGCCGACCACCGCGCCGATCACGTTGCGATTCACGTAGATGTTGCCGACATGTGCGCGGCTGATCACGTGAGCAATGGTTTCGTCGATGCGCGTATGGATACCGAGCGTCAGGCCATAACCCGTCGTGCGGATCTGCTCGAGCAGCGTGTCGAGCTGGCTGCGGCGGTAACGCACCACATGCAGCACGGGCCCGAACACTTCGCGCTTCAATTCGTCGATGCTGTCGAGCTCGATCAGCGTCGGCGGCACGAACGTGCCTTGCGCGCAGCCCTCCGGCATCGGCAGTTGCTCGACCTTGCGGCCCTTCTCACGCATTGCCGCGATATGCGCGTCGATGCCGCGCTTCGCGTCAACGTCGATCACCGGGCCGACGTCGGTCGACAGGCGATCCGGATTGCCCACCGTCAGTTCGCGCATCGCCCCCGTCAGCATTTCGAGCGTGCGGTCCGCAACGTCGTCCTGCAAACAGAGAACGCGCAGCGCCGAACAACGTTGACCGGCCGAATCGAACGACGACTGCATCACGTCCGCCACCACCTGTTCTGCGAGCGCCGACGAATCGACGATCATCGCGTTCTGACCACCTGTTTCGGCGATCAGCGGAATCGGTTTGCCTTCCGGGTCGAGACGGCCCGACAGCGTCTTGTTGATGAGACGCGCGACTTCGGTCGAACCGGTGAACATCACCGCACGCGTGCGCGGGTCGGCGACGAGCGCAGCACCGACGGTTTCGCCATCGCCCGGCAGCAATTGCACGGCACCGGCAGGCACGCCGGCTTCGCGCAGAATGCGCACGGCCTGGGCGGCGATCAGCGGCGTTTGCTCAGCCGGCTTCGCGAGCACGGTGTTGCCGGCTGCGAGCGCGGCGGCCACCTGGCCCATGAAAATCGCGAGCGGGAAATTCCACGGGCTGATACACACGACAGGTCCAAGCGGACGATGCGTGTCGTTCGAAAATTCGCTGCGAATCTGAGTCGAGTAGTAGCGCAGGAAGTCGATCGCTTCGCGAATTTCCGACACCGCGTTCGCGAGCGATTTGCCCGCTTCGCGCACCACGAGGCCCATCAGCGTATGCATCTGCGCTTCGAGCAGATCGGCGGCACGCGCGAGGCAATCGGCACGCGCTTCTACGGGAGTTGCTTGCCAGATCGGCGCTGCGGCAACCGCGTGCGCCAATGCGGCGCTCACATGTTCAGCACTCGCTTCGACCACCGTGCCGACGAGGTCGCGATGGTCCGCCGGATTGCGCACGTCGCGCGCATTGCTCAGCACGATCTGATCGTCGGCCAGCATCGGCGCGGCGCGCCACGGATGATTCGCGCTCGCCAGCAACGCCGACGACAACGACGCCAGACGATGCTCGTTCGACAGATCGAGACCCATCGAATTGAGACGCTCCGCGCCGTACAGATTGCGCGGCAGCGGAATCTTTGCGTGCGGCGCACCGAGCGGAGCGATCTTCGACGCTTCTTCGACCGGATCGGCGATCAGATCCTGGATCGCGACGTTTTCATCGGCGATGCGATTGACGAACGACGTGTTCGCGCCGTTCTCCAGCAGACGTCGCACGAGATACGCGAGCAGCGTTTCGTGCGTGCCGACCGGTGCATACACGCGGCACGGACGGTTCAGCTTGCCTGCGGACAGCGGGCCCGTCACTTCTTCGTAGAGCGGCTCGCCCATGCCATGCAGGCACTGGAACTCGTACTGACCGGGATAGTAGTTGTTGCCCGCGAGGTGATAGATCGCCGACAGCGTGTGCGCATTGTGCGTGGCGAATTGCGGGTACACCGCGTCGGGCGCGCCGAGCAGCTTCTTCGCGCATGCCAGATACGACACGTCCGTATAGATCTTGCGCGTGTAGACCGGATAGCCTTCAAGGCCATCCACTTGCGCACGCTTGATTTCGGTGTCCCAGTACGCACCCTTCACGAGGCGCACCATGATGCGGTGACGGCTGCGGCGCGCGAGGTCGACAATGTATTCGATCACGAACGGGCAGCGCTTCTGATAAGCCTGCACCACAAAGCCAATACCGTTCCAACCCGCGAGCTCCGGATCGAAGCACAGCGCTTCCAGCAGATCGAGCGAGATTTCGAGGCGGTCAGCTTCTTCGGCGTCGATATTCAGGCCGATGTCGTAACGGCGCGCGAGGATCGCAAGCGAACGCACACGCGGCAGCAACTCGCTCATCGTGCGCTCCTGTTGCGAGCGCGAGTAACGCGGATGCAGTGCGGAGAGCTTGATCGAGATGCCCGGACCTTCGTAGATGCCGCGGCCGCCAGCCGCCTTGCCGATCGCGTGGATCGCCTGCTCATACGACGCGTAGTAACGCTGCGCGTCCGCTTCGGTCGTCGCCGCTTCGCCGAGCATGTCGTACGAGTAACGGAAACCGCGCGCTTCGTATTTGCGGCTGTTCGCCAGCGCTTCCGAAATGTTTTCGCCGGTGACGAACTGCTCGCCCATCAGGCGCATCGCCATGTCCACGCCCTTGCGGATCAGCGGCTCGCCGCCCTTGCCGATCAGCCGCGTAAGCGCCGACGAAAGGTTCGTCTCGCTGTTGGTCGTGACCAGCTTGCCGGTGATCATCAAGCCCCACGTCGCAGCGTTGACGAACAGCGACGGCGCCTGGCCGACGTGCGATTTCCAGTCGCCCTTGCTGATCTTGTCGCGGATCAGCGCGTCGCGCGTCGCGCGATCGGGAATGCGCAGCAAGGCTTCGGCGAGGCACATCAGTGCGACACCTTCCTGGCTCGACAGCGAAAATTCGTGGATCAGCCCTTCGACGCCGCCGCCCTTACTCTTGCCGCGCAGCGTTTCGACGAGCTTCGCGGCGAGCGCTTGCACGTCGCCTGCGAGATTGGCCGGCAAACGCGCCTGACCCAGCAGGAACGGCACGCATTCCGGCTCCGGCCGGCGATATGCCGCGGT
>Ga0256787_1000213_pt1 | contig 14915 bp, 22 predicted proteins | sample MC6MC0938MT_FD_189994 | JGI IMG/M metagenome (GOLD analysis project Ga0256787, IMG submission 189994) | Metatranscriptome of enriched soil aggregate microbial communities from Iowa State University, Ames, United States - MC6-MC0938-MT... | ecosystem: Environmental > Terrestrial > Soil >... | reverse complement strand
GTTGAACTTAACCCCGTCGGCAGACCTGAGCTTGCAGAATCAAACTATCAGCGTGTCAGCCACGCCGGCTACTGCCGGTACGGGTAGTACTATTGCCCGGGTTTATAGCATCAGCCCGGCACTTACATTTTCCGGCGCTGCAGGGATTAAATATGCTGCAGGAGAGTTGAATGGCAACCAGGAAAGTACATTGAAGCTGGTCACAGGTACCTCCGGTAACTTTACCGCGTTCAATAATAGTACGCCCGGAAGTGCAGGCTCTTATGCGGTCTCCGTGAGCGGTTTGAGCAATGTTGTGTTAAACGGCTTATCAGGCACCAGTGCTGCGGTACCTTTATCCATACGTTATGATGATTTTGCGGTGGCTCCGGGTTCCGGCTGCACTTCCTTATTGAGCTGGAATGCTTACAAAGCGACAGCTGCTAATTTCAGCATTGAACGGAGTACAGATGGTAAACATTTTGAGGCTTTAGCATTGGAGGTAGCTCAAAATGAGCATCGTTTTAGCAGTATAGATCCCGCTCCTTTACAAGACCGGAATTATTACCGGCTTGCGATCCGGGAACCGGGAGAAAAGGTAGTGTACAGTGCTGTTGTCAGTATAAATCACTCCTGCCAGCAGGCGCAAACCAGGGTGTATCCCAATCCTTCTGATAAAGACATTAGTGTAAGTCTTGCTACAGTTCCCGTAAACGTGGTTTATATGGATTTGCTGGATATCAGTGGTAAAGTGCTGCTTTCTTTGCGTACTTCAGTGCAGACGAGTACGATTGATCTGCAGGCATTAGCTGCAGGCACTTATTTATTAAAAATCCAGAACGGTACAGAAACGGAGCATATAAAAGTGATTAAGCAGTAAAATAAAATTCCATTTTAAGCATGAAAGCACCTCCTATGGGTGCTTTCATGCTTTCTATTTATAGCCTTGCTTTATGCGCGCAGTATCTTCTCCATAGCTTTTCCTTTAGCCAGTTCATCGATCAGTTTATCGAGGTAACGCGCTTTTTGTACAATCGGGTCCTCCAGGTCTTCCACCCGGTAACCGCAGATCACGCCCTTTATCTTTGAGGCATTCGGGTTGAATGCCGGTGCTTCATTGAAGAACACCTCGAAAGTAGTTTTACGATCAAGCTGGTCCTGTAAGGAGGTGGCATCGTAACCGGTCAGCCAGAAGATGATTTCGTCTACTTCTGCTTTAGTTCTGCCTTTCCTTTCTGCCTTTGCAATATAATGTGGGTAGACCCCGAAAAATTTCAGTGCGTATATTTTCTCAGTATGGTTCATATTTTTATCCTTTATGTAGTATTGTGCGTGCCTTATTTTATTGGCTAAACTTTTTCATCAATTTCCTGCTTCCTGAACTTTAATAAGCGTTCTATCAAATCCAGGGGCAAAGCCTCCTTGTAGGGGAACTGTATTGCAGCACGGCTTACCTTTAGATTTTTGAGCTCCGGTTCAAATGTTTTGAGTAAAGCATCGCTCCAGGGATGGGAAAGGCTGATATGTTGTTTAAACGCAGAATAGTAAATAAAGAACTGCTTGCCGATCTTAAAGGCCGGTATCTGGTAGCTGATGACTTCCTGCGCTTCAGGCGCCACCCGGTGGATCAGCGCACGGATCGTTTCCATTCTTTTTAAGGGTTCACCTTCGAAAGAACTGTGATAAGCATCGATATCTCTGAAGTCTGTTTTTGCCATAAAGCTTGCGGTTTTTGCATATAAAAATAGATAAATCCGGGCAGCTTACTACCCGGATTGGTTTATTTTAACCTTTCGAGTTTGCCTTTTCTTTTGACCAGGTTTTTATAATCCCATTGGATGCGGATTGATTTTTCCAGCCAGCGTTGCAGGTCCGGCAGGTTGATTTCTTGGATCGAATTATAAAAAACAGAAGCATCTTTAAATTTTTCGCCAAGAACAGGCAGCGCAGGTTCTTCAAAGTCTGCGCCGCTCCAGAACATCAGGCGGATGCCGGCTTTTTGCTTGCTGTAGCCGGCTATCGGATTCCCTTCCAGGAACCACACCGGATGGGCATGCCAGACTTTATTTTCCGCACCTGGTAAATGCTTCGTGAGTTCGGTCGACAGTAGCGCACAGATATCTTTATCGGTATCGGATTGCGCTTCATTGTAGGCAACAATGTCATTTGAGATTGGGTCAGGCATAGGTTCCTATTTTTTTAAATTGTCTAATAAAGCTTCCAATTGGTCCAGGCCCATAGTAAAGCCTTCTTTAAAGCCCATCTGCATGATCTTTTCCAGGGTTTCCAGGGTGTCCACCTTAATGGTGATGTACACCGTTGTTTTGCCGGAAACCGAACTGAATACATTTTGCCAGTGCATGCGATCGAAAGAGGTATCAATGTTGCCCGCTTCATCACAGAAAGCATCCAGGCCGGTATAGCTTTTACCGGTTACGATGGTTTCATAATCAAAACGGCTCCAGTGTACCTGGTCTTCCGGGCTGATCATCGAATAGAGCCAGGTGCCGCCTTCTTTAAACTCCAGTGATTTAGTGCGGTTACGGTAGGGTAATGGCGCCCACCATTGGTCCAGCAGTTCAGCTGTGGTCCATGCTTTCCAGACCAGCTCCTGCTCTGCGGCAAATTCACGGGTTACGTGTATCGTGTTGTCATTTTTGTTGACGGAGAAGTCAAATAATAGGTTCGTGTTCATTTTTTGTTTGTTTTATGATGGTTATAGATAGCTGATTATTTCGTAGGTGGTTTGAACTGAAGTCCTGCTGCTGCCAGGGCTTCGTAAAAGCGGGGCAGGGAGCTTTTGCCGATACCGTGCAAGGCCAGGATTTCTTTTTCTGTATGGTTGGCTAGTTGCTGCACGGTATCAATGCCTGCATTAGTTAAAGCATTGCGTACCGGGCTGCTGAAGGGGGCCAGGAAGCCTGATGCGGGTTTGTTTTCCTTTGCGCAGACCGGGCAGGTGTTGCAATCACTGCTTTTGTAGAACTGGTGTCCTTCCGGGCAGGTCTTTAACTGTTTTTTGCTTGCCGTCATATGGTATAAATTTAAGTTTTTAATTGATCCAGGAGTGCATCCAATTGGTTAAATTTCGTTTGCCAGATTTTGCGGAATTGTTCCAGCCAGTGATCCACCTCTTTCATTTTTTCAACTTCCAGGGTGTAATAGATCTCCCGGCCTTGCTGCGCGGTATTTACAAGCCCGCATTCACTAAGGATCTTCAGGTGTTTGGATACTGCTTGCCGGGTGCTGTCAAAGTGTTCGGCAATAGCATTGGGCGTCATGGCCTGGAGGGCGATGAGGGTAATAATAGCGCGCCGTGTGGGGTCTGCAATCGCCTGGAATATGTCTCTTCTCATAAAAATAAAGCAACCGTTCAGTTGCAAATATACATGCAAATGATCGGTTGCAGAAAAAAATGATGTAATTTTTTTGAATTTTAGCTTTTGTACGCGATGATTACAGGCTGATAGTAAACCGTCGCGCTTCATTGATAATGATGAGCTGTTCCTTTTTAGCGCGTTTTATAAATATAGCTACGAGCGTTTTGCTGTTTAGCATTTTTGAAATAACTACTGTCTGTGGTAGTTACGTAGGGCCTGTCTTGCTGGGCTTTATCTCGCATCAGCAGGATGTTTTTGTGATCAGTATAAAGGAGCCTATAATTGATTGCATATTTCGGGATCTTGAAGGTAAAAACAAGATAAAGTAACTTCTGCTAATATAAAGAGAAATAGAAAAGTAAAGATATCGTTTGCTACTCTTTTAGCTTGAGATCGGGAGGCGCAAAGGTCAATCATTTTGAGGATTGATAAACTGTCTCCTTAATTTGGCAAACAGGCTTTCTGAAAAATGTTTAAATTTTTCATTTTCCAGGTATTCAGTACCTGACCGGCCTTCTGTTTTGATGAAATGTTCCAGGCTTACCGATCCATTTAGGGTAATGTTTAGCTGTTTAAACAAAAAACGTTTACTGGTACTAGTTGTAATAAGCCCGCTTTGGTTGCTGGTGGCCACCTGGTAGAGTATATGGCGGCTCAGGGGCTTGGATGATTGATCACAATTGCTAAGGAGGGTGCTTATAAAATCTGTAAGCCGCTTTTGCTTGTTGTGCAAGGCCGCATTTAAGATTTGCTGTTCCAGCCAGCTGAAGGGGCTCAGGGCTGTTGTTATTCGTTTAACAAACCAGTCGATCTCTTCTCCGTTAGTCCAGAATGATTTGCCTGCATAAACGTAGCTCAGCTGCCGGGCAATCACTAAATTCTTTACCGTTTCATAAATAAGGTCAACACAGAAATCGGTAAACGGTTCCCCTATAGTGGAAACATTTATATTAAATTTGAATACAGGTAATTTAGTCAGGTAAAATTCACTGAAATCAAAGGGCTGATCGGATTGTGTATTTATGGCTAAAGCTATCATTTCTATACTCAAACTTAATTAAAATCAGGCGGCTTTCATTGCAACTGCCTTGTCTTTTTCCATTTACGTATGCGGCTACGTGCATTGGTATAAGGCGAGGCCGTATTGAATTGGATCATCCGCCCCAGGTTCCATTTTTCATACCAGTCCTGGCCATATAATTCCTGGTCAGAACTTTGCCGGATGAGCGAGAGCAGCTCCTCTTTAACCTGGTCTGACTGCAATAGTAAGGCTTCGAAGTTCATGTCCTTATAATCTTTGTAGAACTTTTGCGCCAGGAGCCCCAATTGATTCCATTTATAACCGGTCTCGGGGAAATCAACCGGTCCGCCAAGTACCTTTTTGCGCTGCCATTTCAAAACCAATGTGCCCCAGCCAACAATATAAGCCAGCAGGTCGTGAATGCTCATCCTGCTATCTTTGGCATGCCCTTCAAGTTCTTTAAGACCCGTCAGCTCCAACGGGATGCTGATCAATTCTTTTCTGAGCTTATCATATTGTGTGATTACCGCGTTTAATAATGTTTCTTTATTATGGGGAATTGCCATTGGTATTCATTTGTTAGTTAACCTAAAAGCCTTGTTTATTGCTTGCTTATGTAAGCCAGTGCTACCCGCGCGTAGTCTGCCCATTTATCTTGATGGATAAAGGGTACTTGCACCCATTCTTTCATAGGTCGCCCTTTGCCGTAAGGATCGAAAAGTAAGGAGTCCTCCAGGTTGAGCGCCGCTTTATGTTGCTCCCCACTCAACTTAAACACCATTGCTTCCTTGAAAAAACAGATGAAGGCTTTCCCGTTTATTTTAAAACAGGGCTTACCAAAAAGTTGGCCGGCTACCGCATCCGGCGTTCTCTGGCCGATAGCTTCATAAGTTTGAATGGCATTCATGAAGACAAAAGTACATTTAATCAGGTAATATTAACTTAATACTTCAGGTAGCAGAAGCAGCTATGGGCAGATACCTTTCGAAGCAATTATCGCTAACAAAATATTAGCGATAATTATGGTAATTTTGTAGTTCATATAGTTATCATGAAACAGACCCGGAATACCATCGCAAAATCAAAAATCATCAGTATGTTACAAGCCTCGGAAGTGGCTTTGTCGCATTCTGAGATTGAAGCGGCTATTGATATCGAGGTCAACCGGGTAACAATCTACCGGATACTGGAAAGACTGATCGAAGAAGGTACGATTCATAAAGTCGTTAATACTGATGGTGCCATGAAATTTGCGCTATGCCATAACTGCTCGGTAACGCATCATCACAATCATATTCATTTCAGTTGTGTGGAATGCAAAGAAGTGACCTGCCTGGAAGATGTAGTGCCGTCTTTCAAATTATCGAAACAATATGAAGTGATTGATGTGAATTTTATGCTTTCCGGTCGCTGTCCTGATTGTACCGCTAAAGCTAATTAATTACTTATATGTTACCAGGCCCAACGCAGCATCAGTTGCAGGTTGAAGCCTTGCTCCGGAAGGTTCAGGACCCGGTAACGGCTCATATTATTCATATAAACTGCATTGGTTATATTTCTTAACTGTATGAAGAGTGTGATACGATGTTCCGAGATATGGAAGGTATTCGCTGCTGAAAAATTGAGCAGGAAATAACCGGGCGTAGGCGCTTCGTTGCGATCTACGCGTTTCTGTGCGGCAAAGTATTGTCCTGAAAGACTGAATGTTGTTGCTTCAAACAGTTGTTGTTGTTTTAATCGTGGTTGCCAGCTGATGGCTTCCAAAATAGAAAAGGGTGGAGTGAAAGGCAGGCCTAAACTGTTTTCCAGGTTTTTATTCCAGACATATTCCGCGGAGAAAGTATTGTTCCATCCCTCTTTAATGTGCCAGTCCGTATGCAGCTCTGCTCCTGCAAATAGTGCTTTCGCGCCCATATAGCGATAGATTTGCCCCGCATCGGGTAGTGGCGAAAACCTTGCAGAAGGGCTGAGGTAAATATAATTACTGAAGTAATTGACAAAAGGGGTGAATTGAATAGTGAGTTGTTTGGTATTGAAGTTAAAGCCGGCATCTGCCATATATCCCTGTTCCGCCTTTATACTACTGTCGCCCATTTCATGCCGGAAGGTGCCATGGTGGACCCCATTGGCGGTAAGCTCTGCCATGACGGGCATACGATAGGCTGATCCCAGGTTAAAGGTGATCTTTTGCCGGGGATTGAGCTGCCAGGCAGTACCTGCAGAGCCTGAAACCTTGTAATAAGTCCGGTCTATAGCGGTGCTGCGATTGGTTTGGCCCGTTGCGGCACCCGAACTATCATAACTGGTAATAAAGCTGGCCATAGCTTTTTGTCGTCCGTAGTCCATACGAATGCCGGCATTGAACAGTAAATTTTTAAGGGGCCGGTATTCTGTGAAGTTGTATAAGCCGGCTTGTAGTGAGTTAAAGGAGGGTATCAGGAATTCATAACCGTCCCGAATGTTTTGCTGCTGCAGTATAGACAAGCCGCTTGTGCTGCTCCAGCGTTCGTTAGCATTATATACATACCGGATATTTCCCGATAGGGTATATAGTGTCAGTGCCAAAGCTTCATTGCCCTGCGTGGCCGGGCCATAGCCATGTGCATGGGGCGGCGATAGTTCCCGGCGATTATTCAACTGGAACCCTAAGTCGGCTTCTATTCTTGCTTTATTAAGAAAAATAGTCGTGTTGGCAATGAGCTTGGTATGCCCGATTTGTTGATAGGGCAGGCCTAGATGCCGGTAATCACCATTATCATTCAATTGGTAGGCCCTGGGTACCCCGAATGCACCGACAAAAAAACCAGCCTTCTGCTGGAAATGAGAAAGGTAAAAGCTTGTGGTACCCCATTTTTTACGTAGACCTGTTCTTAATGAAAAATTGAACTCTTTACCTCCTGTGTTTTTCAGGCGTTTATTATAGATGGGTAAGGTATAACCATTGTAGCTAAACGATTCGGCAGGGACCTTATAGCTGGCATAATCCTGGTAGGTAGCTCTGGCCGTGATATAATAGCCATTTTTATTATACAGTACTTTACCACTCCAGCCCAGCAGGTCATTGTTAGATTTATAAGTGTTGATTAATTCCGTTTGAAAAGTATCATTACCCGGAATATAAGCAGGCAGGATGTTGACCACGCCGCCAAGCCCATCAGAGCCATAAAGTACCGATACCGGGCCTTTGATCACTTCCACGCGGTCTACATTATACTGGTCGAGCTCCAGGCCGTGGTCCAGTCCCCATTGCTGTCCTTCCTGTTTAATGCCATATTCATTAACAATTACCCGGTTAAGGCTCATGCCGCGAATGACGGGCTTGGAGATACCCACACCTGTATTTATCGTACTGATGCCCGGCAGTTTTTCCAGGGTGTTCATGAACGTATTACCCTGGTGGAGCAACAGGTTTTCCCTTTTTATATATTGCAAACCCAATGTTTGTGCGATTGGTGTTCTGGATAAATAGGTTTCGGTTACAGTGACTGCTTCCAGGCTCGTGCTGTCTTTTGATGCCTGATGCATTGCTTCATTTTGTGCCCGGCAAACAGGATGGTTTAACAGTATAGTGGCGATACAAAGGGCAATTATAATTCTCATTCCAGTATATATACTTTGATCAGCTTTTCGCTTTGGTTGTTGAATTGGTCGTAGGCGTTCAGTTTGAAAATTGCCAGGCCGGGAGCTGCATAAGCAGGGATGGTATAGCTCCGTTCAAAGTGATGGGTAGTACTGTCATTACCCGTAAAAAGCTCGTTGAGCGCGGTGTAATCATTACCGTTGGCATCGGTATAGGTAAGCTCCAGTTTGCCATTTTTCAGGGATAGGTTATCCGTAACGGTTCCTTTGAATTGTAGTTCAGCGCTCTTCTGCAAGGCTACAGAGTCGGATGCAGGGAGTATATAACTGATTACCGGAGCTTCGCTATCTTCCATATTACGTACCACCAGGTTGAATTCTTTAAAAGGCGCTTCATTGCCTTGCTCATCGATCAGCCTGATGATGCAATGATAATTCCCTGAGAAAGCATCTGCCGGTAATGGAATTGTTTCAGTAATCAAGGCTGTTGTGCCACTTAAATCGCCTATCCTGAGTAGGCGCCACTCACTCAGCGGGCGCTCATGGGCATGACAGTCGAAATTGCTGTGTATATCTATTTTATACTGTGCCAGGTTATTGGCCCCGGTAAATTGCAGCTTTAAGTTTAGCGGTATGCCTGACGTTAATTGTAATACATTGTCATATAGGGTACCGCATACTTCTGCGCTGGAAACCGGTACGCTTGTTGCCAATACTTCTATCCGGAGGTCTGTGCTGTCCGATGGAGCCCTTATTTTCTTGTCACAGGAGCTGAAAAAAAGTATCCCTAACAAGATCGCGGCTATTATAGTAATTTTTGTTTTCATGTGCTATTGTTTTGTGGATTAATAAGATGGGCAGGTATAGACATACCACCCATTTTATAAAAAATCAGAGTAATGAAAAAGCGCTTTAATACTTGTTGAACCTGATACCTATTGCAGCCTCCTGGCCGATCACTGAAAGAATATAAGTACCGGCAGCCAAATTGCTGAGGTCAAATTTTTGCAGGTGCTCACCCGGGTTTATGATTCCCTTGTCTATGCTGCTCAGGATACGACCACTCAGGTCCATGATCTGGAAGCTAAGCCGGGAATGCTTTTGCAGTTGAAAGGGTAAGGTTAGTTCGTTACTGGCGGGATTAGGGAAAGGACTGTTGAGCTGCAAACCGTTTTTAGCTACTTTGCCTAATCCGGTGTGGGATTCCATTTCCACTACGGGGTATAAAGCAAGGTGGGTGGCTAATTGTGCCGGTGTGGTAAACTGAGTATAGAAATCTCTCCAGTTCGGTGTACCATGACTATGGGCCTGGAACACATTCCTGAATGGCGTAGCGGAAATATCAGCAGCGGTGCGGGTACCATGTGGCGCGTAGTACAGGCCTACAGTGTCGCCGGATAATCCGTCATGGGCATAATCACCCAGGTCCATGGTGACAAAAAAAGCTTCTTCCACATGGGTTTCATTATGAAACAGGATAAGGGTAGGGCCACCCAGGTTTGCGTCTTCCAGGTGTAAGTGACCCTCTTCTATACTGGCATTGCCTGCGGGTTTTCCGGTAGCGGCATCTACATTCCATAAGCGGAAATCAATTTCGAAATGTGGATTGGTGACGGTACCGTTAGAGGTAGCGAGGTGAGCGACTACACCCAGTACGTGTACGTGCTCATCAACCAGGTATTTTTCACCAAATTGCTGCTGTTCTTTTGAGTTGTGACCGGCGTAGAAACCCCAGTCCGCGCCGCTGTACTTCCCTGCTTCCAGGCTTACCGGGCCGCTAAAGTTTTTCAATGTGTCGGTTTCCTGTGCAAAACTTTGACTCAATGCCAATGCTGAAAGGAGTAGTAATGAAGTTGTTTTCATGTTTTTGAAATTTGAATAATAAATGCAACAATGTTGCAAATGTAGGTAAAGTTTAATATTGCAAAAAAGTTGCTTTAATATTTTTTGTTTTTTAATAAACCAGCTCTTGCTGATAGGATGTTGTTTTAGTAGAAGAAGCCGCCTGAGTAATAATTATGAATACAGATATAAAAAGCTTTAGTGGAGGTATAATTTTCCGTGTTTTGTCGGAAAGCCTATTTATTGAGCGTTCTTAAAACCTTTTTTAGATGTATTTTGTTGCTTTGGTGTCGCTTTCTTTTTCCCGGGTTAGGCGATTCCAGTTGCCCGGTATTCATTTGTTGTTAAATGTCTGCGTGAATTTCTTTGATGGGGCGGGCTCCTTTTCTTTCGGTCACCGGTCTTTGCTTTTATAGATTCTTCGGGCTGAAGCTATAAAAGTACAACATACGATTATTATTAAAAATAAGCCCGGATCAATTGAGCAGCTATGGCTGTAAAGCCTTACTGCCCGGCATTCTGTAATTGTTGCTCCAGGTCGCTCCAGGCGCCTCCATTGTATACTTGCTTAAAGCCACGCTCTTTCAGGAGTGCTATTGCTTTTACGCTGCGCAGACCGTGTGAGCAGGTTGTGATATATGTTTTTCCCGGGTCCAGTTCCACATAGCGTTCGCGGATGCTGCCTAAAGAAATATTGACAGATCCGGGGATATGCCCCATATCATATTCTGTCGCCGTTCTTACATCAAGTATAATAGCCCCGTTCCGGACTTTTGTTGCCAGTCCATCGGTCATCATGAAATAATTGTAAGTTTTATAGCTTAGATATAGCAGCAGTAAGCTGATGCCGGTTATGATCAGCAATTTCATGCGGGTATCGTTTTTATTGGTTGGAGTATTTTATGATCGATATAAAAGGTGCCAAAGGGAATGAAGCAGGCGGCCAGTACTTTAGCCGTGGTTGCGAAGGGCCATTTTTGCTCCAGGCTTACACTAAATGTATTGAGTATAAATAAGAGGAAAAGTGCACCATGAATGGGTCCAAGGGTTGTTACCCAATAAGGATCATCGGACAGGTATTTTAAAGGTACGGCGATAAATACCAAAGCCAGTAGGGATAAGCCTTCCAGGAAGGCGATCAGGCGCAGCCGCCCGGTTTTCGTGTTCAAAAATTTAGTCATGATTATTTTGTTTATCGGAAGTAAGGCCTGCTCGCCAGCGGAGAGAAGGGCCAGGGTATAGCGATGAAAATAAGTAAGAGGGATATTGCATACCAGTTGAACATCGTTTTAAATTTCAGCCGGTCTGTTTCCTGTCTTTTGGCCAACGCAGAGCCTATAGTGATCAGAACAATAGCACTGAGCATCATAGTGCTGTGAACCAGGGCAAAGAAAGTAAGATCAAAGCTTTTTATGGCAGTTTTAAAATTGGCCAGGAAGTATTTGATGATGGGGCTTTGGAAATAGAGCGTCATACCGATCAGTAATTGTATATGCGCTATCGTAGCGGTCCAGTGGCGGATGGTATTGTCGGTTTTTGTAAAAGGAGAACGCATGAAATAGCCTTTTCCGGCCCGGTAAATGGCCAATAGCAGGCTGGCCAGCACGAGCCAGCGAAAAGCGTTATGGTAAACAGTGAGTGTCTGGTACATCTTATTATTTGATGCGGCAAAGCTACATAAAAAACATACTGATTGGTATGTTTTTTATGTAAAAAAAATTATTTGAGGGAATTAAGGTAGTTTTTAAGCTCTTTGAGGTAAGGCTGGTAAGCCTTTTTATCGTTTTGGAGTTTGCCGAAATTCCGGGCGCCCCAGTACCCGGACATGACAAAGAGGGTAACTTGTTTGGAATTTACTTCTTTACGTACATACCCTTCTTTTTTTCCTTTTTCCAAAGCTGAGATTATCTCCTCCTGCCATAACGAGGTGATCTCGTTTAAGGCAAGGGTAAAATCTTTGTTCCAGGGGGTCATTTCCTGGGTGAAATTGGCTGCCGGGCAACCGTACGCTACTTTAAGGAGTTCATTTTTGATCAGCAATTCATACATCAGGTTGTAGATCGCTTTTAAAGGATCCGGGCTTTTTAGTATTGCGCTGAAACTACCAGTGAGCGCGGGTTTCATTAGCTCGTTAATAATTGCCATGCCCATTTCGTCTTTATTTTTGAAATGGTAATAGAAAGCGCCTTTGGTAACTTGTGTGGTCGCCAGGATATCATCGATGCTGGTCGTTTGATATCCTTTGGAATAGATCAGTTCGAATGCTTTTTGTAAGATATGAAGTCTTGTGGCGGCGGCTTTTTTCATAGATAATGCTTGCGCTGTTTAATTGCGGATCGCCTGATGTATTGGCTTTACAAAGAAAGAGAAAGATTTTGGCCTGTACAAGTTTTGATTTAATGGTTAATTGTAAATTATTAGGATACATCAACAATTTAAAAGAGGTTTCCACTCACTGTCGTTCGAGTTGTTGTTTGACCTGCTTCAAAGCCTGGCGGGTACAATAAGCCTGGTAGGGAAGGGTAAATATTGGGCCTAAGAGTTTTGTCAGTAAATTCCCGGGTTCAGAAAAGGTATGTATACTGAATTTTATAGCACTATTATCAGCAGTAATGGAAAAGCTGGAAATACCTTTCTCCACATGACCTTCGATAGTTTCATAGCTGAAGCGCTTTAAATGCTTTTCATTGATTATTTCGCTTATCCTAACTCCAAAAATTACTTTTTGGCTTAACCATTTCAAAGGAGGTAAGAAGGCTTGCTGCACAATAGTATCTCCGACTTTTATATCCCGGTTTTCAGCTTGCCATTGGGTTTTAGCTACCAATATATGGGAAGGAAAGACCTGATAGTTGAAAAAGAAGCGGAAGTCAAGCTCTTCAAAGGTTTTGGGTGTCTGTATATAAATACTGGTTGTTTTTTCAACTAATTGATTTTTATCATAACGCATTACCTTTTTGTTTTTTAGAACTTCAAGGTGTTTATCCAATTGGTGTAGTTGATTATTGAAATAAATCTTCATGAAATGGAAGGTCGCTACGCGTTAATGATCCACTAAATTAAACATTCTTAAAGATTTTGAGCGTGTCATTTGTTGTGTTTTCTGTATGAAGAGCCTATAAATGTTTTTTGAAATTTCTACTTATTTTCATTGACTATCGATTGCCAGATATCTTTGATGTTTACGCATAAAACTACAATGCCTAATAGCAGCAACATTAGTCTACCAAATATACCGGATGAACTATTATCATTCGCTAAAATATAAAAGCCGCAGGAAGGATCGCTGCGGTTTTTGTTAAACTATTTTGCATTAACAGATTACAGCCTGGCGACAAAATGCTCGAAGGTCCTGTTTTTATTGAAGAGTACCGGTCCATGACCAAAGCAAATAATGGCAGGATTCAATGCGGATAATTTTTTGAGGGATTGCACATTGGTCTCCTTATCCGTTGTAAACAAATCAGGGGGTGTATTTAAGCCTGTTATAGTCGTAAGTAAATTCATATTAGTTGCTACATCACCGATTATCAATACTCCATCTTTCTCTCTAAAAAAGGAAATGTGCCCCGTTGCATGGCCCGGCGTTGCGATGACCCGGAAGTTGCCTAATAAATCATTTTCTTCCAATGTATGGTTTACTTTATAGCCTGGCCCCGCCCAGTACTTTTGCTGGAAGCGGGCGATCAGGTTTTTATCGGAAGGATAACCGGAGGTGACCAGCCCGGACTCCATGCGGCCTACTTCCTCAGGATGGCAATATAGCGGAAGCTCAAACTGATCACAGAGCTGTGCGCTTGCACCCTGGTGGTCGGGATGGGCATGAGTTAAGGCATGGGCATGTACCGGGACCTTATTTAGAGCAGTCGAAATTTGTTTAAAGGAGGAGCGGATACCGGCATCGATCAAAATGCCTTCTATAATGTAACAGTTGATACTGTTGCGGGGTAGGAGCGGGATATGGTATACCTCTGCTGCAATTTGCTTCATGGTTTCTTTTTTTCAAAAGTATCCCGAAACTTGCGGCCATTAAAAGACATATGTCTTATAATCCCGGGTATAGAATTTCGCGCTTTACACGCGTAAGTGTTCTTGGGGTCATAGCTAGATAGGAGGCAATCTGCGCTACACTTGCTCTCTTGACGATTTCGGGTTGTTCTTTTAAGAGATGTCCGTATTTGTCTTTGGCCGTTTTATTTTTTAAATGAATATGGTAATATTCTTTTTCTTCGAAGGCCAGTCTCGTCAGGTGCTCCTGTAAATAGATCCAGGAGGGTAGTGTAGCGGACAGGTGTTGAAAGGTTTGATAATTGATCGTAAAGAAGCTACTCTCTTCGATTGCCTGGATGCTCTTTTGTGCCTTTTTCCTGGAGACAAAACTGTCAAATACGGTGACTAACTGGTTTTCAAAGGAGAAACAGGTAGTATGTTCTTCGCCCTTATCATCGCTTGTAAAGGCCCGTACCGCGCCCTTTTCGATAAAAGCGATCAGGTCGCAAATTTGACCTTCTTTTACCAGGAGTTCATTTTTCCCGAGCTTTTTATGCGTAAATGAAGCGGCTATGTAATCGACTTCCTGCACGGACAGGAAGTCGAATTGTGCTAAATACCGGTATAAATTGTTTTCCATTTATGGCTAATAAACTAAGCTTTCAATAAGTCTGTAAAATTACTCAAAAGCTGTTGGAAACGCAATTATAGCATTTAAGCTTGCTTTCGAAACAGGCGCGTGGCCAGCTCAGGGAAGCGATAGGCAGCGGCCAGCCATACGATCACCTGGATGATGGCCGGCGTCCATATAGGTTGGCTATAGACAAAATGTACGGCCATAGCGCCTCCTAAATAGGCAACCGCGAGCAGCGTAGCCACAATGCCGGTCCGTTTAAAGAGCCAAAGGGCTACAATGAACAATTCGAGGATACCCAGTATAGTTACGTGTTGCATCCCGCCGAGCCCTTTCGCCATTTCAGCAGCTTGCTCGCCCCCGGAAAGTTTGGCCACGGCACTAGCCGTTAAGATCAGGGCGACAAGGCCGGTTAATACCCAGTAAAGAATTTTGTTGGTTTGTTTATTCATGATTTAAAATTTAGGACACAAAAGTAGTTTTAATTACT
>Ga0256787_1000202_pt1 | contig 15223 bp, 16 predicted proteins | sample MC6MC0938MT_FD_189994 | JGI IMG/M metagenome (GOLD analysis project Ga0256787, IMG submission 189994) | Metatranscriptome of enriched soil aggregate microbial communities from Iowa State University, Ames, United States - MC6-MC0938-MT... | ecosystem: Environmental > Terrestrial > Soil >... | reverse complement strand
GGATGATAATATTAATAGCGCTATGCACACAGAAAATAAACAAGGCGGTAAACGATCCAAAGGCAAAGGTGGCAGACCTAAAAAATCTGATAGTAAAACTGCCGTGCTGGTAGTGCGGATGACACCGGAGGAGCGTGTGGCTATTGATCGTAAAGCCATGCAGGCAGGTATTAAAATCGGCGAGTGGATTCGCAAGGCTGCCGAAAATGCTACCATTATACCCAGGTTTACCGTAGAAGAAATAGGATACTTGCGTAGTCTGGCCGGCTTGTGCAATAACCTGAACCAATTGGCAAGGGTAGCCAATCGCGAAGGGATTAGCTCGCTGGTAGTGGTATTACAAACATTGATAAAAGATGTTTCAGCATACCTGAATATATTGAAAAACGATGATCGGTAAATCTATTAAAGGCAAAAATTTTAGTGGCTGTGTGCGCTATGTAGTCAATAAAAAAGAAGCTACTATACTGACAGCCGAGGGCATTAGCCTGGAAGATACCGCAGCGATGGCGCGTGATTTTGATTTTCAACGCAAGCTTAACCCTGCACTGGGCAAGGCTGTAGGCCATACGGTGTTAAGCTGGAGCATGGAGGATAAGCAACAGCTAACTGATGCGAAAATGATAGAGATTGCTCAAAAGTATATGCAGGAAATGGGTATTACCGATACCCAATACATTTTGGTAAAGCATACCGACCGGGAGCATCCGCATGTGCACCTTATTTTTAACCGGGTAAACAACATGGGCAATACCATTACCGATAAAAATGATTTTGCACGCAATACCAAAGTGTGCCGTAAGCTAACGGAGGCCTACAGCCTGCATATTGCCGCGGGCAAAGAGCAGGTAAAACGCCAGCAGCTAAAGGGTAATGATAAAGTGCGCTATGCCATTTATGATGCGCTAAAACAAGCTCTAAAAACTGCCACTACATGGCAACAACTTCAGACCTCTTTGAAGCAAGAAGGTATTGCCATACAGTTCAAATACAAAAGTGGAACGAAAGAAGTACAAGGCGTTTCTTTTGAAAAGGCAGGTATTGTATTAAAAGGATCGGCCATTGACCGCTGTATGAGCCTGGCCGGTATTGAAAAGCAATTGCGCACAAATGCAGCTCATGTACCATCTCCGTTTACCCACAAAGAAGAGCCAGCTATTCCAGGGTTTTCACAAAACAGCAATACTTTCGACACAGGCATCCAACTTACAGAAAGTGTTTTAGGTTTGCTTTCAGGTTTGTTGACTAGTGAACCGGAGCCGGTACCAGAGGAGTTTATAGATCAGCAAAGGAAAAAACGTAAAAAAGGCAGAAGACTTTGAGCACTTCAAACTTTCTGAATCGCTGCTTTATACTTAAATTGTCGCACCGCGACAATTTAGCTCCCGGGCTAACCGGCTCCACAACCGGAGCCAGTACCCGAAGAGCTCATAGGTCAACAACGGAAAAAACATAAAAAGGGAAGACGGATTTAAACCAATAGCAGCAAAGGCCGCTATTGCTTACCCAGGTACTTTTGCTCCCTGGCGATGGTAATCGTGAGCTTGCCTGTTTCGCAGGCAATATCTACCACCTGGCCTATTTTAAAGCCGGTATCTTGCAGCCATTTGCCGCAAAGGTGTAGCTTAGGGAACCGGATGGTAGTTGGCCTGCTTTCCCGGCTAAAGGTTTGGCTGTAAACAGTGATGCGCCTTACCGGCTTTGGCGTTGAGGGTGTTTTCATACCTAGCTGCTTTTGTTGCTACAAAGCAAGTAAGGGTGCCATAGGTATTCAAGTTGTGGTGGGGATAGTTTACAAAAAGAAAGTATATTTTACTTAACTTTGAGGCGTATTTATATACTTTTTGAATTTAAATTTGCACCTATGATAACAGATACAGCTATGCCAAATCACAAAGTACACGAAGGCCGCAATGTAAAACGTTTCCGTGAAATGCTGGGTATAAAACAAGATGCCCTGGCCTTTGAGCTGGGCGAGGATTGGAACCAGAAGAAAATATCTTTACTGGAGCAAAAGGAAACGATTGATGTTCCCCTACTGCAGCAAATTTCTACTGTATTAAAAATACCTGTAGAGGCTTTTCAGAATTTTGATGAACAGCAGGCAATTAATAATATCGCGTGCAATTTTTCAGATAATGCTATGCTCAATAATTATCCAACTTTTCATCCTATTGAAGAGTTAAAGAAATTGCATGAAGAAAAGATTGCTTTGTATGAGCGTATGCTGAAGGAGAAGGACGAAATGATGGCTGAATTAAAGAAGCTGATTAATAATAAATAATTATAGTAAAACGAGGGCTGCCTCAAAATTGTGAGACAGCCTCGTTTATTACATTTACTTTTCTTTTCGAACTCCCTTAAACGGTGTTCCATCTTTCTTGACATCCATAAAACGCCCAGTATCGCTATCTCTTTTTACCCAAGTGTCAGTTTTGGGATTATGAGTTTGACTTCTGCTTTTTACAGCACCATTTCTATGTCCGTCTCCTTTCGGTGGATTAGTAGCCATTTTCTTTAAATTTTCAAATTAATAATTAGGTTAAATCTTCAATCGTTGCGATAGGAGCATATCGCTTTACACTCTCTATACCATTGTCTCGGCCATAGGTTGATGAATACATTTCACTAGTTCCTAATACTTGATAGTTATTAGAATTTTGCGTAAAATAAGGTTCATTCCTTACAGACGTCAGCCTTCTAAAGTTAGATTCTGCGACGCTTACTTTACTACTTGTTATACCATTTTGGCAGTTTTGCTTTGTAGTATAAGTTTCACTTGTTAATAGGGTTTCTCCATTTGGAGCTTTTAAAACCCACCAATATTGTCCGTTGGACGTTTTACGAATAATATACTTTGACATTTTTTTTAAATTTTAATTAGTTAATCAATTGTAATTGTACCTTTTCCAAGGTATTCTAGATGGATGTACGTTTGCTAAGAAGTTTACAATATCTGTTCTTCCTTGATACCTTGGAACACCACGGCTGTTTTGAGCCATCAAAACAATTGGCATTCTTGGAAAAATAGTTTGAAAACCACTTCTGACATTGTTACACTCTGAAGAACTGTTGAGTACGTGTTCTTTAACCACAACAATGGCAAATGATACTCCTTGCTCTTTTAATACTGCTCCTTCGAACGTCATAAAATGTAATTTTAAATTATTAATAACTTATCCTCTACATTCACGGAGTTAGGAATTTTACCCGGTGCGTACTTTTTATTGAAAAACTAATTAAAATCTATGTTTATTAAAATAAACAGTTACTTTTGCAAAACGAAACTTTTCAATATTGGAATGCCAAAGGGTTACCAACCCCGATAAGCTACACACTGCTTTGTACATTCCGGTTTAAATTATTGTCTTAAAAGCTGGAACTTTTAAGACATTTTTTTTGTCTTTTTTTGTTGGTAATTTTTATCCATTTAATCTAATTCTTACTTCTTCTCTTATTTTCACGTTGCTATGAACGAAACTAAAATTGTTCAACAGCTGCGTAACTTCATTATAAATATTTCCTCTTTTTTTGGTGTCCTTAATGGTTACAACCAAACAAAATTCCTGGCTTGGTACAGTTTTTTGTATTTCACACTTACTTTCCGTAAAATGTCTGAAAAGCCCTTCAAGTTTTAAATACCAATTTTTAGGTGCTTTTAAAAATTTATCTTTATTAGTTGGTGTAAAATCATCAAAATTTACACTCCATTTTTTTACAGGTTGAAATTTATCTCCGTAAGAAAGCAGCATTCTCTCGCTTGCAAACGAAGTTTCAAAATCCTTCATAGCCTTTTTGCTATAAACGCTTGTTGCTAAAACATTTTGTCTTCCATCTGCCCCAATTGGATTTTTAACTCTTGGTTGAGTTATATCTTTTTCAATTTTTTCATCATAGCTTCCTAAATAGACATCAATATTTGATTGGCAATATTCCGCTCCTTGCGATACTTCCAAAATAGGAGAAGTTACTAGTGTTACTGTTAGTTCTCCATAAAAATATCCGTCATCATCTATCATACTTTGTGGAAATGGAAAATCCAGAATATCGATGAATGAACCTTTCTCAATGTTGTCTTGAAGAATTAATGTAATCTCATTGGGTTGATTAAATAAAATATCGTTGATATTTGATGGCATTCCAAACCCTGCTGCATCAATTTTTTCTGCAATAGTCATTTTCATTTCTTCAGGATATTTTGCAGAATGTATTACAAGCGCTTTCAAAAGAAGAGGGTTAAATTCTTCACTTAACATTGAATGTACACCTGCTGTTATAGCTGCAATACGAGGTGTAGAAAAACTTGTTCCCACTTGTTTTGCTAAACTTCCGTCAGAAGAAAATGATTTCACAGGATTAATAACAACTTTATTGGTAGTATCTAAACCGGCATTTCCGCCAAAATGAACAACATCAGGTTTTATCAAATTTGATGGTCCTGGACCAATTCTTGAAAAAGGAGATGAATTGTTTTTCTCAGCATAATCTGTTTCCAATTTATCGTGAGCAATAGAACCAACTACAAGACCTCTAACCGTATCGGCAGATTTTGCTATTCTGCTTTTTGGTGCATTGATTTTAAAATTATTACAATTGCCCGCAGATTTGCATATTAATACATTGTTTTCTTCTTGGATTTCATCTAAAGCTTTTGCAAAATCTGAAAACTCATACAAATCAGCTTCTCTATCAGTACCAAGAGATAAGTTCCATATTTTTATCTCATTATGGTCAGTGATTGCTTCTCTGATATTTTCAATTAATTCGTCCTCAAATATTTTTTGCTTGGTCAAATCAGGCATTACAATGGCTTCAAACAATTTGCATCCTTCAAAACCAGTGTAGTCTTTACCCTCTAAATTATCGCCATACAACAAAACACCAGCTACAAAAGTACCGTGCCCTTTATTGATATAATCTTCATGGTATTTGGAAAAGCTTTTATTATGCAGCCAAGGAGTAAGATGCGGAATATTTGAAATCCCTGTATCAAGAACTCCTACTACCGGATAAGTAGCACCTTCCTTTGGTTGTTTTATTTCAATAACATTCTCTTCTGTCAATTCATCCAAGGTAAGACTATAAGCAGGCATTTCTGTTATTAGTTGAATGCCATCAAAGTCACGCAATTCTTCAAAATCATCAGTAGTTACCTTGCTAATTCTGAAAATGTTTAATTCGTCTGAATATTGAGCCTTTTCAAAATCAATATCATTTTCTCTACAGTATTTTTCGAAACTTCTGATAAGGATATTATTCAAATCGGCATTGCCGTAATTGAAAAGTTTTACTTTATATACTTGGTCTTCGTCTTCTTCCTCAATTTCAATTTGCGGTTTAAATTCTTCTATATTATTAATTGCTGAAATACCTACAAGCGTTGTATAATTAGGAAAAGCTAATTTGGCATCAGAGAAACGATTTAAAATATTTTTTAAGTCAGCTTCATTATCAATCTTAATTAATACTTCATCTTCACCGCTCACACCAATAATATTTAGCTTACCAACATTGAAAAGATTACCAATTTCTTTTCTGTAGGTTTTAGCTAAAGCATCGCCGCTTACCTTTAGTTTTACTACTGAAGGTATATAGTTATTCTTCTTAACTTTTTCGGCTAATGAATTAGAAACATTTGCTAAAACCGTTTTAATGTATTCTGATTTCTCTCTTAACCGTTCTTCTGAAGCCCATTGAGGTATTATTTTGCGACCATTGCCTTCGTTACCCATTTCATCTTTCTGTCTTTTCTGAAAGAATTTAATTGGCAAATTTCTTTTTTCCATAGTTTAGGCTTGTTTGTTTAAGTAATTTCTTATTTGTCTTAATGATACTTTCATACGCTCTGCAATAGTTGCTTGCGGTACTCCATTCTCATTTAGGAACTCAACAAGCTTTTCAATAGTAATATTTCCATTGTTATTGAATTCATACAATTCAATAATTATATCTTCATAGGATAGGGTTTGACTACTATGGATAATAGTATGTGCTTTTGCATTATTAATTACAGCTTTAATATCTGATGGTGTTTTCCCTTCAAAAAGTTTAACCAATCTGTCTTTCCTTTTTTCATCATTCATAAAGTCTGTTTTAAAATCATCAACAAAATTCTTTATGAGTTCTTCAATTTCATTTTCCTTTGGAGAGGCTATTTCGATAACTGTATTAAATCTTCTCCAAATTGCCTTATCTAAAATTTCGGGATGATTAGTCGCTGCGATAAGTATATTGTTTTTAGCAAAAACATCAATATTTTGAAGCAAACTATTAATAACCCTTTTCAGTTCTCCCAATTCATATTGGTCATCTCTTGCTTTAGCAATTGCATCAAATTCATCAAGAAAAAGAATACAAGGCTTATTTTCCGCAAACTCGAATATTTTTCTAATATTTTTTGCCGTGTTCCCTAAAAGAGAAGATACAATAGCATCAAATCTTGCTATTACCAAGGGAAGACCTGTGCTTTCAGAGATATATCTTGCAACACTTGTTTTTCCAACTCCTGGCTTTCCGAATAATAATAATGTATTAGAAGTTTCTATTCCGTTTTTAATTAATTCGCTTTGATGTTTTACAAGACTAACAAAATCGTCTATTTTATTCTCAACAAGATGTGGTAAGACAATTAAATTTCGCTCTTTAGATGGTACTTCAACATCAACAATACTTAACCGGCTTTCTTGGTCCACAGGCGTGGTAAGTAATTCATCCATTGTAACTGTTGTAGCCGGACCTTTATCAATAGTCTTCAGAATAAGCTTAGCTAGTTTTTGGTCGCCATCGCCATCTAGCTTTTCAGCAAGCATTTTAGAATAATTTAAAACCTTTTTAGTGTCTTTATTCAGCCCGCCTTCAATTATCCTTAGTATTTCCGTGTACATAATATTTCGATTGTAAATTACATTTTGTGATACAAAGATATTATATTTTGGAGATAAAAACAAGTAAATCGTAAAATTAAATTCAAAAAGTGTAATTATTTTACAATAATCGTTATTTAAACACATAAAATGTAATATTCTTTCTAATAAGTAAAATATTAAAAAGGGCCAGAAAGAGATTTTTTCGACTTATCCAAAAGCCTTCACCCTTCTGATACCTTTGAATAAAATAAGGGCTGCCCCATGCCAAATTACACCCTCTAGTACCGTATTTATTATTCTATTATCAGCAGCAAACTTTTTGTCACTTATCTAAAGGATATATTAAGTCATTATTTGCAATAAGCTCCTAATTTCATCCACTTTTGCAATCAAAAACTTAATATCCTTCTGTTGCCATATACTTTCTTAATGCGTTCAACCAGCATTCCTGCTAAAAATTCTTTGGTGCAGAAAGAGGTGGTAGTTGCGAGCCGATCCACCCGTTTTTAAGGCCAACTACTGCCAAATTAGATCTCCAGCCGCCATATTTTAAAATGCGTAGCTGTACCGGCTAGCTTTACATAAAAGCCACTAAGGCCTATTTGTATCGCTAATGAAGGAGAGTGAAAATAGAAAAAGCAGTACTCCAGATGTAGATCAAAAAATCACTTCAATAAATAAAGAGGCAGAGCAGCAAAAAGAAGAAAAGTTAGTAAATTTAATTGTTGAGATTATTGTTTCATCTACGCTAAAGGAATACTATGAAAAGAGCAATAAGATACCTTAGATTCAGTCAACTGGGTCAAAGCAATGGTTCTATAGAGCGGCAGGAGCTTTATACCGACCAATGGTTGAGCTATAACAAGGTTGAACTGGTAGATACTTTTACTGATCGGGGCAAAAGCGCCCGCACCTTTGATCGCCCCGATTTCATCAAACTCAAAGAGTTTATTACTAAACACCATAAAACAGTTGACTACCTTTTGGTAGACCAATTGGACCGTTTCAGCCGTGATGCAGGCGAGGCCATGAGCATGGTGAAACTCTTGCAGAAAAAATACAATATACAGGTGGTAAGCGTTACCGAAGGCATCATTTTTGACTATGATACACCCGGTAGCTTCTTCAGAGCAGGCCTGCAATTGCTGCTTGCAGAAGAAGACAATATTAACCGGAGTATTAAAGTAAAAGGCGGTCTTTACACCGCAAAGGCCAAAGAAGGAAGATATGTATACAAAAATGCACCTTTCGGCTACAGGAAAGAGGGAGAGAGAAAAGAAAGGCGGTTGATTGTGGAAGAAGCAGAAGCTAAAATAATCCGCTTCATCTATGAATCCTATTTGAAAAATACACCCCTCTACCTCATTAAAGAGCAGGCCCGGCAACTCGGATTTACAACAAAAGGCAATATGGCCGTTGAGCGTGTACTGACCAATCCAGTATATGCTGGCCAATTAAAGGTAGATGCCTATAAAGACTATACAGGCGGACTGTTTAAGGGCATTCATGAGCCTATTATTGATATGATGACCTGGAAAATGGTGCAGGAGAAAATGAAACGCCCATCGGCCATAAGAACAGTCATTGATGATGAAATTCCATTACGTGGTATCTTAAAGTGCCATTGTGGTCATCCGCTGTCGGGAGCGCCGTCAAGAGGTAAATCAGGCAAGTACTTTTACTACTATAAATGCAAACACTCCAAACACAACAATATCAGTGCTATCAAAGCTCACGACCAATTTTTAGGTGTATGCGAACTGATGAGCTTACCTGCTTCTACCATCAGGCAAATCAGAACAGAAAGTAAGGCTGCCATTGACAAAGAAATGGAGGGTAACCGTAAAAAGGCTATTGCTAAAAAAACTGAATTACAACAGGAGGAAGAAAAGCTGCTTTCGGTAGAAGAAAAATGGATAAAGAATGAAATCAATAAAGACACTTATGATCGCTGGCACGATATATATAATGGTAATATCATCAACCTGAAGACAGCTATAGAGAGATTGGGGAACGACCAAAGTCAGGCGTTCAATATTTTGGAAAAGAACCTGAACCTGCTGACTGATATGCGCCACGTGTATACCGTGTCCGACACGCTACAAAAACGGGAATTTGTAAACCTGGTGTTCGACAACAACCTGTACTATGAAAGTGGTATCTATCGAACACCTACCATCCTCGATCTACTGTCACATAACCACTTGAAAATGAAAGAAAAAGGATTGTTGATATACGAAAAAAAAGCGGGACTTCTTAATGAAGCCCCGCTCAGCGGAGAGAGAGGGATTCGAACCCCCGGACCTGTGACAGTCAACAGTTTTCAAGACTGCCGCATTCGACCACTCTGCCATCTCTCCGGGTGCAAAATAAGGGCATTCAATTTTGATAACCAAAAAAACTTTACAAAATGATAAAATATTTTTTCTATCATAAATCCAAACCCAATAATATAGCGGGTTTTAAGCCCATTCTTTTAGCAAAACTTTATTCAAACACTCTAAAAATTTAGCCTTAATTTTATAATATGTTTGATTATAAAGTATTTTCCTGGTTTCTTGCCTGTGCCCTGTTTTTCAGTGCCTGCAATACCAGCACATCCATAAGCCAGACGGATTCAAAGACCATAAATTCAATGATAGACAACAAAGAAAACTTAAGTAAAGAACAGAAATTGGATACCGCCATTTTCGCCGCCGGTTGTTTCTGGTGCGTAGAAGGCCAGTTGAAACATTTAGACGGCGTACAAAGTGTAAAAAGCGGCTATATAGGAGGCACAGTACAACAGCCTACCTACGAACAGGTGTGCACCGGCACCACCGGGCACGCGGAAGCGGTAAGAGTAATCTACGATGCCAACAAAATCACTTACGATCAATTACTCGCTGCTTTTTTTGTATCCCATGACCCCACCCAGCTTAACCGACAAGGTAACGATATCGGGACGCAGTACAGAAGCGCCATTTTTCCTCTAAATGAGACGCAAAAAGCAAAAGCCCAATATTACATCAGCCAGCTCAACCTGGAAAAGGCTTACCCGGCGCCAATCGTAACCAGTATAGAACCCATTAGTCCCTTTTACGATGCAGAAGCCTATCACGACAACTATTTCGAGTTAAACCCGCAAAATAGTTATTGCCAGCTGGTCGTTAAGCCTAAAATTGAAAAGTTCAAAAAAGTATTTGCAGATAAATTAAAGCAATAGAAAATGCCCCTGTAACCAGGGGCATTTTGCTGATATACTATTTTGTAATATCCTATCGGCTGTAGTTCGGCGCTTCTTTAGTGATCACCACGCCATGCGGATGGCTCTCCGCCATACTGGCGCTGGTAATTTTAATGAATTGTGCTTCATCCTGTAAACGCTTGATCGTATCGGTACCGCAATAGCCCATACCCGCTTTCAAGCCGCCTACAAATTGTTGCACGATTTCGCTTACGGTACCTTTATAAGGTACACGACCCACTATACCTTCCGGAACCAATTTCTTAACATCATCTTCTGCATCCTGGAAATACCGGTCTTTAGAACCACTTTGCATGGCATCCAGGGAGCCCATACCTCTATAAGCTTTAAACTTACGTCCTTCGTAAATAATCGTATCACCAGGACTTTCTTCCGTTCCGGCGAATACCGATCCGGCCATAATACAGGAAGCTCCGGCAGCTATTGCTTTCACCAGGTCTCCGGTATAACGGATCCCTCCGTCTGCGATAACAGGGATGCCTTTTTTCTTTAGGGCGGTGGCCGCTTCCATTACAGCCGTTAATTGCGGTGCACCAATACCGGTAACGATACGGGTAGTACAAATGGAACCAGGACCAATACCCACTTTAACCGCATCTGCGCCTGCATCTGCCAAAGCTAATGCACCGGCAGCGGTAGCAATATTTCCGCCAATGATTGGCAGTTTCTTAAAGTTTTTCTTCACATTACGCAAAGCATCCAGGATACCCTTGGAATGACCATGAGCGCTATCTAAAGTAACGATATCCACACCCGACTGGATCAAAGCATCAACGCGGTCCAGGATATCGGCAGTAACCCCAATAGCGGCTCCTGCCAGTAGCCTGCCATAATTATCTTTGCAGGAATTAGGATGGCTGGAATGCTGTAATATATCTCTATAAGTGATCAAACCCATTAATTTACCGGATTTGTCCACGATAGGTAATTTTTCAATTTTATGTTGCTGGAGTATTTTTTCTGCTTTTTGCAGGTTAGTACCGTGCGGTGCAGTTACCAGGTTGGAGCTGGTCATGATCTCGCTCACTTTCTTACGGGAATTCTTCTCAAAGCGAAGGTCCCTGTTGGTAAGGATACCTACCAGGATATTATTGCTATCTATGATTGGAATACCACCGATCTTATTTTCCCGCATCAGTTTTAAAGCTTCGCTTATGGTCTGATCAGGATGTAAGGTGATCGGGTCAAGGATTAAGCCGCTTTCAGAACGCTTCACTTTCCTTACCTGCTCAGCTTGCTGCTCGATGCTCATGTTCTTATGTAAAATCCCAAGACCACCTTCACGGGCAATTGCAATAGCCAGAGTAGCCTCAGTAACCGTATCCATTGCTGCAGAAACAATAGGGACGTTCAAGGTAATATCTTTGGTCAGTTTGGTGGAAATGTTCACTTCCCTGGGAAGGACTTCTGAATAGGCAGGCACTAGTAAAACATCATCAAATGTTAAGCCTTCTCCGTAGAATTTATTAGATTTTGTAGCCATGTGCAAAGATAGGTACAGAAATATTAAATTTCAAAAAAAAATCCGCTTTAAGAATTATTTAAACAATCCGCAGGTTACTTTTTATGCAATTCAGGATTAACAAGCATCTTATAGGAGGATATATGCCCGGCACATTAACAATTAAATAGAATAATAATCCTATTTGTAAAGTCAGGGTTTGTATCTTTGTCCATTAAATTTTTAATCAAAACAAAACAGATAAAATGAAAAAGTCGATCTTAGCATTATCAGCAATTGCAGGTATCGTTTATTTAACTTCTTGTGGTGGTAACGAGCAACCGGCCAATAACGAAATTTCCCAATTTCAATTGGACTCTATTAAAAAAGCTACTGAAGATTCAATTGCAGCAGCTAATGCATTAGCAAAAGATTCTTTATTAAATAAAATGGCGGAAGATTCTATCGCAGCAGCTAATGCAGCAGCAGCGGCAGCAGCTAATTCCGGAACAAAAACAGGTAATAAACCAGCTACAAAACCTGGCACTAAACCAGCTACTCAAAAGCCAACAACTCCTAGCGAGCCTAAAAATGAGAAACCAAGTACCATTGGTAACGGAAAACCTTCAATGAAAGATGACAAATCTACAATAGGTACCGGAAAGCCTTCTATGAAAAATCAGTCTGAAAATGAAGAGAAAAAAGTTGGTAATGGTAAGCCTTCTATGAAATAATTCCATTGCAAAACATAGTTTAGAAAACTTCTGAACGAAACATTATAAAAACACCCCCGGCAATAAAATGCCGGGGGTGTTTTTATAAATAAATGCTGTCCGGCAAATAGTTTTCACTCCTGGCAATTCAGTGCGAAAGCAATACAAGAATTAGGCAAATGGGAAGCTCCCAACGCAACATTTCCATTGAAAGTTAATATAGAACAGCGACCCCAAAAACTATAAAAAATACCCCGCCATAAATGGCGGGGTATTTTTAGGTCAATAATATTGTATCAGGAAATAATTTAAAACCCTGATTATTTAGTTCCTGTGAAAGTACAAGAATTGGAGATTGCACCATTACCTATTTGATAAGTAACTGTCAATCTACCACTACCATCAATAGATCCTGTACCGGACCAGGTAGCAGCACCGTTTTGACCTGAGAAGGAGAACGTATTTGTTCCAGTCATTGTACCTTGACCAGAATAGTTTTCATTGTACAGGTTGCTGTAGTTTAATTTGATCTCATCACCTGCAGCAGTAATTGTTAATTGGTAAGTGTCATTACCTGTAGTACAAGCTTCGGTACCATTCCATACACCTACAAACTTCTCACGGCTTAAAGTTTTACAGTTAGAACCTTCATAACCAATTTCACATTCTTTGTCACAAGACATAAAGGTCATTGTACCAACTGACAATAAAGCTAACATAGCTGCCGTCGAAATTACACGTACTTTTTTCATAATCTAATTTTTATTTGTTTAAAGTTTAAAGTTACCTTGATTGTTTCTGATATACTTTCTTTATAAGACGATAAATCTGACTTATAAAAAACAAAAATAGCAGAAAATTAATAATACTTTAGGATTAAGGGTCAGTTTAACAATTTTTTCAAATCAGTAAATCAATTGTTACCAATCCTTCTGTTTCAGGCTGCGCTCTGCATCCCTATTCTTAATACTCTCTCTTTTATCATGTAGTTTTTTACCTTTACCCAGGCCGATCTCCAGCTTAGCATAGCCATTATCATTTATGAACATGGACAAAGGGACAATAGTAAAGCCCTTCTCCTTGATCTTCTGCGCCCACTTTTTCAACTCTTTGCGGTTGAGCAGCAATTTCCTTTCCCGCGTAGGGTCATGCCCCACATACCCTGCATTTACATATTGCGCAATATGCAGGCTCCGGATCCAGAGCTCATCTTTATGAAAAAAACAATAACTATCATTAAAGCTCACCTTCCCGGCACGCACGGACTTAATCTCGGAACCCGTTAACATGATCCCGGCATTCAGGCGGTCTTCAATAGCATACTCAAAGGTAGCCGGCCTGTTCTTTATATATACTTTCGCTTGTTTACTGTGCTTGCTCATAAAAATCAATTACAAATTGGCAATTACAAATCTGATTATTCATTTCGAAACCTTATAGTTTTTTGTATAGTGCCTACAATTTTACAGATTTCCTCAATATCTAATAACAGACTATTCGCTTCTTGCTCTGATAAATAGAAGGTTTCCTTTAATAATTTTATCCAATACCTGGCCTCCCTGGCTTCTTTACAGGCTATTGTCAGCTTGGCAAAAAAATCTTTCCCGCTTTGCCCGCCAATTGCCTCTTCGACATTTGCGCCAATTGACGCCTTTCTGCTTCGTTTGGAGATATTTATAAAGATTTACAACCCTGATAGCGAAAGCAAACGTTTTTTACTGAATAACATTATCCCTTTTCACATTACAAAATTCAAGAATAATTATCAATTTTCTTAATTCGTAATTTGTAATTGAAAAATTTGTAATTAAAAAAGCACCACTTTTATCCGTGATGCTTTTATCTTTGCTGAGGTACCAAGCAGATTCGAACTGCTGTAAACGGTTTTGCAGACCGGTGCCTAACCGCTCGGCCATGGTACCTTATTTGCTTTGCGATTAAAGGACAGCAAAGGTAAGCATTAAATTGTGTAATTTCAAAAATTATTTTATTAAAGAAACTATGATCCATAATTTACCCATTGGCGCATCAGAACTGATTATCACAGAACAAGGCTCCATCTACCATTTAGACCTCCACCCGGACGAAATTGCCCATACCGTAATCACCGTTGGCGACCCGGGCCGTGTCGCTACGGTTTCCAAATATTTTGACCGTATTGAAACTAAAAAAGCACACCGTGAATTCGTAAGTCACACTGGTTATATCGGCAACAAAAGGCTCTCTGTTGTATCTACCGGTATAGGCCCGGACAATATCGATATTACGCTCAATGAATTGGACGCGCTGGTCAATATTGATTTCGACACCCGCTTACCCAAAGCGGAACATACCAGCCTGGAGATTGTAAGAATGGGCACTTCCGGTGCTTTACAGGCGGATATTCCCGTGGATAGCCTCGTCGTAAGTACCTTTGGCATAGGCCTGGACAATCTCCTGCATTACTATAACTATGAAGAAAATGCAGAAGTGGCCTTCCTGCGGAACGCATTTGTGCAACATACAGCACTCGAAAATGCGGCCATACGGCCCTATATGGCCGAAGCCTCTATTCACCTGGTCAATAAGTTTCCTGCCCGAGAAGGCTATGTCCATGGCATTACGGTCACTTGTCCCGGATTCTACGCACCACAAGGCAGACAACTACGCCTGGCTCCGGCTTTCCCACACCTGATTGATGCTTTATCAGGATTTAACAGCGGGCAACATCGCATTACCAATTTTGAAATGGAAACCTCTGCTATATACGGCCTGGGCAAACTACTTGGCCACCAATGCTTATCTATAAGTACGATAGTTGCCAACAGGCAGAATAAAACCTTCTCAAAAGATGGTGCTGCATCGGTTGAAAACCTGATCAAAACCTCTTTAGAACTATTAATCCAATAAAATTATCCCCAGGCGGCAGACATTAGTGTAAAAAGTCTGCCGCTTTTTACCTCTTTTTTTATAATTT
>Ga0256787_1000191_pt1 | contig 15684 bp, 13 predicted proteins | sample MC6MC0938MT_FD_189994 | JGI IMG/M metagenome (GOLD analysis project Ga0256787, IMG submission 189994) | Metatranscriptome of enriched soil aggregate microbial communities from Iowa State University, Ames, United States - MC6-MC0938-MT... | ecosystem: Environmental > Terrestrial > Soil >... | reverse complement strand
GCATTTATCGGGGGTGATATAATAAACATCAATTGAAACAGGATCATGTGGTTCATTAGCACCGGTAACCGAGCCATTCATTAAAGTATAATCGCCGGACACCCCGGTACCATCTGCCATTTTCCACTCAATACCGCCTTCGTAGATCGCATTATTGGGGCATTCTGGTTCACATGCGCCACAGTTGATACACTCGTCCGTTATTTTTATAGCCATTTTAAGTTTTAATTTATTTATTTTGGGTGCGAAATTACAATTAAATTACATTTAACTGACAATAATTCACAAACTCTTATGATTGATTTACAAAGCAGGATACTATTAATGGCAAAGTTAGGCCAATATTTGTCATCAAATGATGAAAACTTAATAGAAACTATTGATAGTGCCCATAGAGCGAACGGATGGTTCACTCCGGAATTTGTAAAATTATCGCTGGACAATATTGCTCAATATTTTTTAAAAGAAGACACCCTCAACGATTGGATCTCAAAATATCCACCAATAGCTTCAGACCAGGTCAACCCTAAAATTGTAGGCATCGTTATGGCCGGTAATATTCCTTTAGTCGGTTTCCATGATTTTCTATGTGGCTTTATCTCCGGTCACCAGCTAAGAATAAAATTATCTTCTAAAGACACCGTCTTATGGCAACATATTTTTGCCAAACTCCAGGAATGGGAGGAAAGGTTTGATCAACAAGTGGCAACAGGCGAGATGCTCAAAGGCTGTGATGCCTATATTGCTACCGGCAGTAATAATTCGGCCAGGTATTTCCAATTTTATTTCCAGAAATACCCAAACATCATCCGTAAGAACAGGAGCTCTGTAGCTATACTGGACGGCAGCGAAAGTGCTGAAGCGCTCGAGTATTTATCCGACGATGTGTCGCAATACTTCGGGCTGGGCTGTCGCAATGTGACACAGCTTTATGTGGCAAAAGAGTATGCTTTCGAGCCATTATTGGCAGCATTTAATAAGTACCTCAGCCATATTGACCACAATAAGTTCAAAAATAACTATGATTACCAGCTGGCATTATACTTGTTGAACAAACAATATTATATGAGCAACGGCCATATCTTATTAGTGGAGTCAGATAGTGTTTATGCACCGATCAGCGTAGTCCATTATCAATACTACGATGATAAAGAAACATTGATACAGGAGCTTTCGGAAAAAGATGAAGTGCAATGTATCAGCGTAGCTGATGCAAACGGATCGGATCCAAGACTGGTGAGCTTTGGCGGGAATCAAAAGCCCGGCCTGACTGATTATGCAGATGGCGTAGACACTATGGCCTTCCTGGCTGATCTGTAAAGAATAAAATAAAATTTTCTTAAAGTATATCTAAAAAACAATAGCTTATCGACTACATTTTACCCGATCCATTAAATTTGTTTTAATAACCCTTTAGAATAAAATAATAGCATTAGTAAGATGAAAAAAATAGCAATCCCCATTGTCGCTTCTGCCCTGACCGCAATCGGTTCCGTATGGGCATATGAAAAAATTCAGGACAACAATTTCAATAACGCACCACAGAGCTGGAATACCGGCACGACTAAATCCGGACTGCATTATGCCAGTAACAGCGGTGATGTGACCGGGCAACCGGTAGATTTCACCTATGCTGCTGAAAGTGGTGTAAAATCTGTGGTCCATATAAAGATCAAGAAAGCGGGTAAAACAATTACCGCACCGGTATGGGATCCGTTTGCCGACTTCTTTGGTGGCGGTGGCGGCCAGCAAAGAATGCAGCAGTATAAACAGCCCGATGTAGAAGGGGGTGGTTCTGGTGTGATCATTTCCAATGACGGCTATATCTTAACCAATAACCACGTTGTGGCGGGTGCAGATGAAGTGCTGGTGACCATTAATACCCGGAACACATTAACCGCTAAAGTGATCGGTACCGATCCCGAAACAGACCTTGCCGTAATTAAAGTAGAGGCAAAAAATCTCCCTGCGGTTACCTTCGGTAATTCCGATGAAGTGAAGTTGGGGCAATGGGTATTAGCTGTAGGTTTCCCTTTAAACCTCGATGCAACTGTAACTGCAGGTATTGTCAGTGCTAAAGGAAGATCAATCGGTATTAATCAAAGACAATCTAACCGTGCAGTAGAATCATTTATACAAACCGATGCGGCCATTAATCCTGGTAACAGCGGCGGAGCTCTGGTGAACACACAAGGTCAATTGGTGGGTATTAACTCTGCTATCGCCTCTCCTACCGGCACCTACGCGGGGTATGGCTATGCGGTTCCTTCCAACCTGGCCCGTAAAGTAGCTGATGACATTATCAAATTCGGTGATGTGCGCAGGGGTTACCTGGGTGCAGCACTTGCTGACCTGGACCGGTTGACCGAGAAAGAAGCGGAAGAAATAGGTGTAAGTAAATCGGATTATAATAATGGTGTAGGTGTCTATGTTTCCGATGTGGTGAAAGGAAGCGGCGCAGCAGCAGCCGGCCTGAAAAAAGGTGATATGATCCTTGCCGTTAATGGCGTAGCCACCAACAGCAGTGCCACATTGATCGAACAAGTAGCGAGATACCATCCGGGCGATAAAGTACAGGTGGACTACAGCCGCGCCGGTAAGGCAAGCAAGATTCACGTGGAACTGAAAGACCAGAAGAGTACTGAGCAATTGACCGCGGTACAAGGCGGTGGTGCTAAAGCATTAGGTGCCTTATTGAAACCACTCACAAAACAGGAGGCCGGCACTTTAGGTGTTGATGGCGGATTGTCCGTTGTGGAAGTAGGTAAAGGCGAGCTGGCCAGCACCGGGGTAAAACCTGGCTTCGTCATCCTGAGTGTAAATGACCAGGTGGTGAAAAATATGGCGGAACTAAAAAGCGCATTAAGCAATGCTGAAGGTATGGTGCAGCTGAGCGGCACTTACCCAGGTAACCGCAGAGGGCAATATTACTTCAGCTTCCCCTATTCGGGCAGCGGTGGTAGTAGTGTAGAATAAAACAAGGAAATTTAAATAATAGCAAATGCTTTGCCTGATCGGCAAAGCATTTGCTATTTTATATGTTTATTTCTTGTAGCTGTAATTAACTATTTCACATAATGCATCAGGAAATCAACTGCCATTCTTACCCCCATGGCGACACCGCCTACGGGGCGATAGTCCTTGCCACTCACATGATAGGAAACGCCGGCGATATCAAAATGCATCCAGGGGTAATCGGTAAAATGTTCCAGGAACTTCCCGGCGGTGATCGCACCACCAACAGGACCACCAATGTTTTTCAAATCAGCGATATCCGACTTGATCATCTGCCCGTATTCGTCCCACAAAGGCATTTCCACCAGTTTCTCAAACTGCCGGTAACCACTGCTTTTTAATTGCTCTTTCGTATTTTCTTTTGCCGTACCCATCGCACAAATCGCCACATCACCTAATGCATTGGCCGCTGCACCCGTCAGGGTAGCAAAGTCCATCACCAGTTCGGGTTTATATTTTTTAGCATAGTGCAACGCATCTGCCAGCACCAATCGTCCTTCCGCATCAGTATTTAAGACTTCTACCGTAGTACCATCATACATAGTGATCACATCTCCGGGTACATAAGCATTCTCTCCAGGCCTGTTTTCCGCAGCGGGTATCAGCCCGATCACATGCAAGGGCAGGTCAAGCATAGCAACCGCATACAGAATACCGGTCACGACCGCGGCCCCGCTCATATCGCTTTTCATGCGGTCCATAGAGGCCGGGGTCGGCTTTAAACTGAGCCCTCCGGTATCATAAACGATACCCTTACCTACTAAAACGATAGGTGCTTTATTGATAAATTTCTGGGGTCTATGTTCCAGGATATTAAAGGTAGGTGGCAGGATACTACCGGCATTTACAGCCAATATGCCCCCCATTTTCATTTGTTCTATCTTAGCTTTACCGAGTACCTGTACCCGGAAGCCGCCTTCTTTGCCGGTCTCCTGGATCTCTTTAGAAAATTGTTCTGCATTCAGGTACTGCAAGGGTTCGTTGATCAGGTCACGGGACTTGTAAACAGCCTGTATTATGGTTTCCAGTTCCCTGAGTTCTTTTACCGTCAGGCTTTGGTTATTAAAGAAGATATCGTTCAGGCTGTTCTTTAGCTTTTTCTGCGCTGTTTTGTATTTCAGGAATTGATAATTAGCTAAAGCTGTGCCCTCCCCCAGCAGATATGCCGCTTTTTTATGCCCGGAAAGGTTGTCTATATTGATCGCGGTCTCTTTTCTTTCATTTAAAAGCTTACAGAGTTGCGCCCCTTGTTTCCGGATTTTTTCATCATTCTGCCAATCAGCCGGGCTATTGATCTTTATTATATATATATGATGGGTATATTTATTGATAGCGACCAGGTTATTTTCTTTTTTGAATTCCTGGAGCACATATTCCAGTTCCTGTTTTTCTAATTGGACCTGGCTCAGCTGATGGGTAGCATCGACCAGGTAAGCGATACTGCCTTTGGGATTGCGTTGAATTTTAAAAAACATGTGTATTCCTGTATAATGACTTTAGAATTTCAAAGTTAATTTTTTTTCTTTGCCGGCCATGGAAGAATTGAGTTACCTGATGGTATCAATAGTATAATAGTGAAAACCAATACTACGGCCAACATATTTTCGTAATTTTGCAGGCTAAATAGTAAATAATGAGTAAGAAAGGCAGAGTGTTGGTCGCCATGAGTGGCGGTATCGATAGCACCGTATCCGCTTTGATGTTACACCATCAGGGTTACGAGGTTGTGGGTGTCACGATGAAGACATGGGACTACGACAGCTCAGGAGGCAGTAAAAAAGAGACCGGATGTTGTAATATAGATTCCTTTAATGATGCCCGCCAGGCAGCGGTACATCATGGTTTTCCACATTACATTATAGATATAAGAGAGGAATTCGGCGGTGCGGTGATCCAGAATTTCGTAGACGAGTATATTGCCGGGCGCACGCCTAATCCCTGTGTATTGTGTAATACGCACATCAAGTGGGCGGCCTTGCTAAAACGCGCCAATGCGTTGGATTGTGAATTCATCGCGACCGGTCACTATGTGAAGGTACGGGAGGAAAACAGCCGCTTTGTGCTTTCAAAAGCAAGAGATCTTACCAAAGACCAGAGTTATGTGCTTTGGGGCCTGGAGCAGGACTGCCTGAGCCGCAGTATCTATCCTTTGGGTGATTACCTGAAAACTGAAGTCCGGCAGCTGGCTGCGGATATGGGCTACATCGAGTTGTCTAAAAAAGCGGAGAGCTACGAGATTTGCTTTGTACCGGATAATGATTACCGCGGATTTCTGAAAAGAAATGTCGATGGGCTGGAAGCCAGAGTTTCCGGTGGACATTTTGTAGATAAGAATGGCAAAATCCTGGGACAGCATAAAGGTTATCCTTTTTATACCATTGGTCAGCGCAAAGGCCTGGAGATCGCTTTAGGAAAACCGGCGTTTGTGACCCAGATCATCCCGGAAAGCAATACGGTAGTATTAGGTGATGCGGATGATTTATTGCAACAGGAAATGCTGGTGCAAGGCATTAATTATATCAAATACGATAGTATTTCAAATGGTATGGAAGCGGATACCAAGATCCGGTATAAAACAGCGCCGAGCTTAAGTAACCTGTACAACGAGGACAATGGCCTTGTTCGCGTTTCTTTTTATGATAGTGTAAGCGGTATCGCACCGGGCCAGTCAGCGGTATTTTATGAGGGGGATGATGTAATTGCAGGTGGAATTATCCGTGCGGCAAATATTTCGCTCAAATAATTGAGAATAAAATATTTTTAGTTTATCTTAGCCCCTGTTTTAACATATTAAATTAAGATGCATAATATTTTCAAGGCCCTATTAGGTATATCATTTGGAGCAGTCGCGCTTATTTCCTGTAAAAAAGAAACGGAGCGTCCCAGCGACAGTGATGATTATTTCCCGCTCAAGGTTGGTAAATACATCCTTTATGATGTAGACTCTATCAGATATAATGCTTTTAGTAAAACGACTTTTCATAATCAATACCAGATGCGTTATGATGTGGTAGACAGCTTCCTGGATAACCAGGGTCGCCTGAGTTACACCATCAATGTATCGCAACGTCCTAATACCCAGACGCCATTTGGCCCAAGAGATGTTATCCATGTAACCAAAACGACTGCGGGTGTTGAATGGGTGCAATCTAATGCACGCATCCTTAAATTAGCCTTCCCGGTTTCCACCAGCACCGGAAGCTGGAATGGTATGGCTTTCATTGAGCCGCGGGCGGACAATATGGAGGAATATGACCTGTCCAAATATAACTGGAACTTTAGCTATGACAAAGTAGCGGAGGTATTTGATCCGGGTAATAATCCGTTCTATAAAACCGTAACGGTCAACGGTATCAACGAAACCACTAATCAACCGGATGATTCCGTATACGCAGACCGCAACTATTACCAGGAGATTTATGCGGCCGGTATTGGTATGGTGTACCGCGAAAGAATTTACTGGACTTATCAGCCTAATGAATACCGTAATGGTTATGAATTAAGGATGAGAGCGGTTGATCAAAACTAAATAGTACAAAGGTTTTTTATAAAACAATAATGGCTGTCTGCGGACAGCCATTATTGTTTTATCTATTACTTAGCTTATGTTTCATTCGTATACACCCGTTTCACGCGCTGGGAAACCGAAGTAATGATCTCGTAAGGAATCGTATCCGCCCATTCGGCGAGGGTAGTTACCGGCAAATCAGCCCCAAAGACTGTGACCCGGTCCCCGGCTTTTACCCCGGCAATATCCGTCACATTTAGCATACACATATCCATGCACACAGAGCCCAGTGTAGCTGCCGGTTTGCCTTTTACCAGCATATGCCCTACCCCATTGCCAAAGTCCCTGAAATAGCCATCTGCATAGCCGATACTGACGGTTGCGATCTTACTGTCTTCCATTAATTTACCCCTCCGGCTATAACCGACCGTTTCACCGGCCTTTATCTCGCGTACCTGGGCTATGGTTGTTTTGAGTGTTGCTACGTTCTGAAGCCGCTTTTGCACTTCCGGGTTAGGATCTACACCATACATACCAATTCCCATACGGACCATATCAAATTGCAATTCCGGGAAACGGGAAATCGCTGAGGTATTGCAAATATGCCGCAACGGCTGATTAGGCAGTTCCGCGATCAAAGTGCTGCTCATTTGCTGATATGCTGCAGCTTGTTGCTGGGTAAAATCGTCAAAGCTTGCTGCATCGCTACCTGCTAGGTGGCTGAAGATACTCTGAACAGATACGGCTTTTGTCTGCTGTACTATTTTTATCAATTGCGGTATATCCGGCTCATTAAAGCCCAGGCGATGCATACCGGTATCCAGTTTTATATGGATCGGGTACGCCTCCGTTTCCATCAACTCAGCCGCTTTAATAAAGGTTTCCAGGGATTGCATACTGAAGATCTCCGGCTCGATTTTCCAATTGATCATTTGCTCAAACGCCCCGAATTCCGGGCTCATGACCATTATAGGTAAAGTAATCCCTGCTTTTCTCAATGCAATGCCTTCGTCCAGATAAGCTACGGTCAGGTAATCAATCCCTTCATACTGGAGTACATTGGCGATCTCTACACTACCGGTGCCATAGGCAAATGCTTTCACCATAGCCATTAGCTTAACGCCGGGCTTTAAGAGGCTTTGATACACCCGCAGGTTGTTCTGGATAGCCGAAAGATCAACTTCCAGAACGGTTTTATGGGTCCTGGCTTCCAGCAGGCTTTCAATTTTCTCAAACTCGAAGGAACGCGCTCCTTTCAGCAATATCGTTACATTATTAAACTGTTTGGGCTGGAAATGATCGAGGAACGCACGCGTGTCATTATAAAAAGATTGTTCCAAATGATCATATTGTGCAAAAAGGTGCTGATGCGCCATCAATTTCGGTCCTATCGCGATCAGCTCATTGATGCCCTTTTGTGCAATCAGCTGGGCCACTTTGGTATAAAAACCTTCTTTGTCCTGGCGCACCTCCAATATATCGGAAAGGATCAGGACTTTCTTTTGCTGTCCTTTCTGCTGGTTCAGAAAATCCAAAGCGATCTTCAGGGAAGTATAATCAGAGTTATAGGTATCATTAATGATCGTACAGTTATTAATCCCTTCCACGAGTTGCAGGCGCATAGCTACCGGCTGCAGGTTCCGCATTAATTCAGCAATATGCGGTGGCGCGATTTCCAGCAACAGCAGACAAGCCCAGCAATGGATCGCATTTTCCACATATGCTTTATCGGTAAAGGGTATTTCTATGCTGATCTCCTGCGAACGGTAACCGGCTTCGATATGGGTAGTGGTACCATCCGTTCGTACAGACCGGATACTCAGGTCGGCCTCGCTGCCCACAGACCAGGTAAAGCAGGTAAGCGGCACCATAGCGCTATCGTTCCTTTGTTCCAGCCAGTCATTTATATTTTTGTGCAATTTTTCCTGGTCTTTACAGTAGATCAATTGCCGGGTATGGGTAAACAATTTGAGTTTTTCCGCGATCTTTTCTTCTATACTTTCAAAACCTTCATTATGCGCGTCGCCAATATTAGTAAAAATACCTATATCTGGCCGAATAATAGCTTCCGCTTTTTCCATTTCGCCCGGTTTGGAAATACCAGCCTCAAAAATACCAATGGTATTATTGGCCTGCATCAGCCAGGTAGATAATGGAATCCCGATCTGGGAATTGTAACTCTTGGGGCTTCTTACCGGCCCTGCCTGCTCATTGTAAGGAGCGCACTGCGCCAGTAAATCATACAGCCATTCTTTAACGATGGTCTTTCCATTACTCCCTGTGATCCCTATCACCGGGTAATCGAAACCATACCTATGATGCCCCCCTATTGTCTGCAAAGCGCTTAACACATCTGCTACCGGCAAAAATAAGGCATCCGGGTACTGGCTTTGGTCTATACTTTCAGAGACTACAAAAAGACGGATGCCCTTCTGATAGGCAGCCGGGATAAACTGGTGCCCGTTCCTGAGCGCACCTTTGAGGGCAAAAAACAAGGCATGGGCTGCATTAGTAATTTTCCGGGTATCAATAATGAGTTCCTGGACTTCTGTATCCGGGTAAGAAAATTCAGTATTGTCGTTTACCTTAAGTAATTTTGCGATAGTAGAAATCCGCATAGGATTTATGATTGAATAGGAATGAAAATGATAGGCAAAGTTACGTTTCCTTTAAGAAGTAGGAAAGCCGGTAAGCGCTTTTAATTTTTCTCTAACTTTATCCTTTATGCACATCCATAAAATGAAAAAAGCTTCTTTACTGATCGCTTTATTGATTACGGCACTCAGTTCCTGTGCACCCAAACAATATGCGCTCAAAACCTACGAGGCACAGCTAAGGACCATTTCGGATACCATCCCCGCTGATGCCAAAATGAACAGCTTTATAGCCACTTACAAAGTAAGGCTGGACAGTGTGATGAACGAGATAATCGGCACTGCACTGGTACCTCTTACCAAAGCACAACCGGAAAGCACGATGGGTAACTTTGCCGCCGATGCTCAACTGGAAGCCGGCAAAAAGCTGGATAACCTGGTTACACTTTCCGTAGTCAATTATGGCGGGCTGAGGATCCCATTTTTACCGGCTGGCAATATAGCCAAAGGAAAAATATACGAGATCATGCCTTTTGACAACCTGGTAACGATCGTTGAGGTACCCGGTACGGTTTTACAAACCTTCTGCGATCATATGGCCGCCCGCAAAGGCTGGCCCATCAGTGGATTTAGCTATACAATAAAGGACGGCAAGGCAATTGATGTGAAAGTAGGCGGGGACGCAATCCGGCCGAATGCTGTCTATAAACTCGTCACCTCTGACTATATCGCTAATGGCGGTGATGAATGCGAGTTTCTTGCCGGTTTAAAAAAACAAGGCTCGTCTATCCTATTGCGGGATGCAATCATGGAAAAAGTCATGAACGATAGCCGGCAACATAAAGGCATTGAACCTAAACTTGAAAACAGAGTGCATTATGCAGAGTAGAAGAGCTTTCCTGAAAAACATCGCTATGGGCAGCGGCCTGTTATCTTTAAACGCATTCCCGTTTGAAGCCTTAGCCGCCCAGGAGTTCACTTTAACGATTTTACACACCAACGATACGCACTCCAGGCTGGAGCCTTTCCCTGCAGATGACAAAAAGTTTGCCGGGCAGGGAGGTGTTGCGGCCAGGGCAGCGGCCATTGCCGCAATCCGTAAGGAAAAGAAACATGTTTTACTTTTAGATGCCGGTGATATCTTCCAGGGCACGCCTTACTTTAATGAATACAAAGGCGAGCCGGAAATGAAGGCTATGAGTATGATGGGCTATGACTGCGCGACTATGGGCAATCATGATTTTGACCTGGGTATTGAGGGATTCCTGCAACAATTGCCCCATGCTCAGTTCCCATTTGTAGTGGCCAATTATGATTTTAAGAAGACGGCTTTACAGGAAAAAATAAAACCGTATATCACGATAAAAAAAGGCCCGTTGAAAATAGGCATCTTCGGCTTAGGTATTCAATTATATGGCCTGGTACCTAAAGAAAATTACAAAGGGATCTGGTATAATGACCCGGTTGCTACCGCCATTGATGTGGTATATGATTTGAAACATAAAGAAAACTGCGATATGGTGATCTGCCTGTCCCACCTGGGTTTCAGCTATGAAGGCAAACGCGTGAGCGATAAAGTACTGGCAGCACAGACACAGGATATAGACCTCATTATCGGCGGACATACGCATACCTTCCTCGATGCACCGGTAACTGTGCTTAACCGGCTCGGGAAGCCCGTTATTATCAACCAGGTAGGTTGGGCCGGATTACGCTTAGGCCAGATAGATTTTATTTTCAACCATAAAAAAGAAATAAAAAACACCAAATCCAATACTGTTATTCTAAGCAAATAAACAAGTGCAAAAAATTTTTTTTTTACACAAATTGTTTAGAATTTTGAGCTCGTTGCTAGAAAGAATAGAGTATCATTCTCCTGTGAAGCGGTTGCCCAAATTACCCGGGCATTGGTGAGCATATTTAACAATTAGGAGTGGAATTGCATTCCGGTAACGCCTTTTTTCAATAGGGAAGGCGGTTACTGGAGGGGATTCGTCGCCTCTGGAGAATTTTAAGCGCAGAGAGTAAGCAACAAGATGAAACAGATATAGTATAAAAATTTATAGCCTAAAGGAAAATGAGTCAATCACAATCTAATACACATAATGATGATTTTGTAATAGACCCCGGCGTCGTTTGGGAACGCTGCATGGCTATTATAGAAGACAATGTGAACAGAAGGGCCTTCCAGACCTGGTTCCTACCTATTAGAGCAGTTGATTTAACAAACAATATTCTAACGATCCAGGTGCCCAGCCAGTTTTTCTACGAATGGCTGGAAGAACACTACGTGGAGCTATTGGCTAAAACTATCAAAAGAGTTTTAGGCAGGACCGGCCAACTGGCTTACCGTATACAAATGGAAAACAGCTCGCAGAAATCACCTGCGACCATGCAACTTCCGTCTAACCAGGGAAGCAAAACCGCCAAAGGCGAGCATTATATCGATATGCCACTTACGGTAGAAGATCCCAGCAGGATCAAAAACCCGTTTGTGATACCCGGCATGAAGCGCATGCAGATCGACCCGCAACTGAACAGCAGCCTTACTTTCAACCATTTTATTGAAGGGGAATGTAATACATTGTGCCGCAACTCTGCTTTGCGCGTTGCACAAAAGCCGGGAGAAACTTCATTCAACCCGCTGATGTTATTTGGTGGTACCGGTTGTGGCAAAACCCACTTATTACAGGCTATCGGTAACGAGGTGCGTAAACAGCACCCCAATAAGACGGTATTGTATGTAAGCGCTGAAAAATTCATTAACCAATATATCGAACATTCCAGGAACCGGGAAGTCGGCGACTTTATCAATTTCTACCAATTGATCGACGTACTGTTACTGGACGATATCCATATTTTCACCAATGCTCCTAAGGCACAGGATGCTTTGTTTGCGATCTTTAACCATTTACATCAAAGTGGCAAGCAGATCGTATTGACCAGCGACACCCCGCCTAAGGACCTGGAAGGGATGCAGGAGCGCCTGTTAAGCCGTTTCCGCTGGGGTTTGACGGCAGAGATGCAGCAACCCGACTTCGAGACGCGTAAAGCGATCCTGGAGATCATTATGCGTAATGAGGGTACGGAAATCTCTGAAGAGGTTGCCCAGTATATTGCCTTCAATATCCAGAACAATATCCGCGACCTTCGTGGTGCCGTGATATCAATCCTGGCACAGTCTACATTATTGAAAAAAGAAGTGGACCTGGAACTAGCCAAGCGCGTGGTGAAGAACCTCATCAAAACCCCGGAAAAGGAATTAGGTATTGCCGAAATCCAAAAGATGGTGTGTACCTACTTCAAGATAGATTACGACAAACTGCAGTCTAAAACCAGGACCGGTGATGTAGTAAATGCCCGCCAGATCGCCATGTACCTGGCCAAGAAATTTACGAAATGTTCTTTAAAGACTATTGGTGACCATTTCGGCAAAAGAGACCACACTACTGTGATTCACTCCGTTCAGAAAGTGGAAGATTTTTTGAAAACAGACGAGACCTACCGGGAATCATTTTTGGAGATCCAGCACAAAGTACAGCTGGCTGCAATGTAGGCCAGGACTTACTTTCAGCAATTTTTCAAAAAATAGTAAAATAAAATTTGGTAAAATAAAAACAATTGTTTTATCTTTGCAACCCCTTCAGGGGCGTAGTTCTTAAGAAAACAGAGAATATAAAGGTGAGGTGGATGAGTGGCTGAAATCACCAGTTTGCTAAACTGACGTACGGGTCAAACTGTACCGGGGGTTCGAATCCCCCCCTCACCGCTCTTATATTTTAAAGGGAAGTAGCGCAGTCCGGTAGCGCACCTGGTTTGGGACCAGGGGGTCGCAGGTTCGAACCCTGTCTTCCCTACATTTAAGAACGAAAAAAAGCAATTCAGAAATCTGAATTGCTTTTTTTATTGCCCTAATTTATCTATCTGATATTCTTTTAATTTTCAGCTTAACTGTCTTTTGCATTTGCGATAAGGTAAGCCCGTACCAGCTTTCCTTGCTCATCGCTTAATTTTGCGCGGGGGATCATACGTTTTACGGTCTTATTCCATTGTTCAGGTGTTTTAGATCCCGGTTCTTTAAGCTTATGGCAGCTGCCACAACTATTGGTAAAGATAGTATGCCCTTCTTCCAGCTGGGCGGTACTGTATTGCGCTTTTATCTGTTCCTTGCTTTCTACGGGAAGCGAGCGGATCACTTGACTGGCTTTAGGGAAACAGCTCATCATCAATACTACACTGGCGCCGGTGATCAGGATAACTTTTAACTTGTTCATATTCCTAAAGTTTTGTTTTGCCCTAAATTATTCAATTGTCATGAAATTGTCAAGCTATTAATGTTAAATCCGGGTTGCCTTTTACAAAAAACAGCATTTCGCTCTGTTACCAAATTTATCATTCCCTAACCTATGCCTATCAGAAGTTCGTCTATAAGCCCAAAAAACCAACAGCAACACTCTTTCCCCACCAGGGGCTGTTTAGATGCAAATACAACACCATAAAAGGCCAAAGATGTGTATCTGCAGATTAATCAAGCGCCGGCATGACCGACTGGAAATAAATACCTGTAATAATATGAACCCTACTTCTTCACCTGTTATTGTTTACGTTCACTATTGCTTTAACATTGAGCATAGCTATAGATTCAATAATGCGAAATTATTCACTTTTCATATTTTTGATATCAGGCTATTCTAATCCGGGAACTTGATTGTTATACGGTAAGGGGGGATAACGACAAAAGATTAAAAAACTTCTTCTTCCCATATTTTCTTCCCTCTTTTTATCCATGCCCATAATTTATTGGTGTAAAAGCTCGCCAGGGTCTTCGTAATTACATATTCATTATCACCATTAACAATGGTCCACTCTCCCGCAGCATTAAGCGAACGGGTATCATACGCGAGCTGCACTTCATCTACGCTACCAAAAACAATTAAATATTCTTGCTTAACATTTCTCTGTAGTTCATTTACAGAAAAATTTCTCATTTGCCTTGGTGCCATAAATTCAATCGATTCAAATTTTGTATAAAATTGAATTAGTGCAGCTGGCACAGTTGCCAGGTCGAACAAATTACTTATGGCATCTAAGCACATCCCCTCATTTGGCATCAACTTATCCTCAATATCATAATGATTTTGTTGACCTTCCAGCGTTTTCAGGAGTACGTCTAAGTAAGTTTCTTTTTTCATATGTAACCATCCATATCATTTCTTCTTGAACAAGCTTTTTATTTTTGAGGCGTATTCGCCCAATCAGGCAGGGGTAAATTCATATCATTAAACAATTGCAGGTATCCTTTTCTTATCTCGCTATCGTAGGGTTCCAGCTCTATAACGTAATTCTCAAAAAACATACAAGACAAACCTTTCTTTATGCCATTAAAAAATAAAAAATAGTCACATAGATTTGTTTTTAATAAAACATCAGCAGCATTAACCGTCACCTTGCCATACAGATAGCGGATATCATACCTGAGCTCATTACTGCCTGCCTCACCGTAGGGAATATGCATGATTATTGCTAATTCATAAATATCCTGCAAACAGGTATACCCTAAGTCATGCTTCATATCCTGGACTAAAAAAGATTGATTATCCAGCGCATCAAAAAGAGATTTACGCTTATCCTTACAAGGCTGAAAAATCCAAATACCTTTTTCTCCATATAAGTTGATCAAATATCCATCTATTGCTACAGGTACCTGCTTTTGCAAACTATCATATAATAGATCTTGTGCCTTAGCGGAACAAGATAACATGAGGCAGCATAAAATAATCCAAATTTTTCTCATTATTAATACTGTTTATTATTACTTAAGTAATCATCACTCCTGGAAAATAACTTCCTGACAACTCCCGCCCCTTAAGGTTTTATAAAATTCAAAATCTGTTTTCCATAAGCTCATAATATAACGGCAAAAGCCTTTTCGGGGATTATAAACACAGTGCCTGTAATAAATATGCTGTGTAATCACTCCCTCTAAACAGATCTATTCACAACGGCCCGCAATATTTATCTTTATCAAGATCCTAACATCCTGAAGTTGTTGTGCACGCTAACATTTGGTTGTTTTTTCAAACAAACTTAATACTTTCCGGCTCCCTGATTAACCGATAAAATTTAAGGGTATGGTTAGGATACACTGCATTAGTATCCATTACCATTTCATTAATATCCTCTTTCTTTTGAGTGTAAAGAATGTCGTATCCGGATTCACATAGAATATTTCAATTGATTATTTAGGGATTAAGGAGCATAAAGTAAATTATAAAACTCCTGTTTTGATCCTTGTTATTCGCTTTCTTTTCTTCCCTCTTCCGAGACCTTACGTCCAACTGCTACATAATAACTCTTAAATCCTAACAAACGTTTATTTTGTAACAGTTTTAATTCTGCAAAGTTCATCCAATTATAGATTTTACGCACCGATTGCGCATTCATTGCCCCATGGCGGATTACAAGTAAAAAGTCAGCTTCAAAAATGACCGGAATCCTGTGCGTGTTCACCTTCAGATTTTTATCATTAAGTTCAGGCAGCTCCTATTAAATAGGCAGCAATAATTC
>Ga0256787_1000189_pt1 | contig 15787 bp, 18 predicted proteins | sample MC6MC0938MT_FD_189994 | JGI IMG/M metagenome (GOLD analysis project Ga0256787, IMG submission 189994) | Metatranscriptome of enriched soil aggregate microbial communities from Iowa State University, Ames, United States - MC6-MC0938-MT... | ecosystem: Environmental > Terrestrial > Soil >... | reverse complement strand
TATCGTTGTCGCTTAATCAGCTAAAATGAAAAATGAATAATTGCCGGCAATGCTGTTTGCCGGTTTCGGAGCACAGGCACAGTCTGTAGCAAAGCACAGGCATTAATAATAGGCGCTTCTGGCGATTTTATATAGCAAGTACAAATGCTGACCTAATATAACCGGAAAAAGCACTCCTAAGAGTGCTTTTTCCGGTATTGTAAAACCTAATACAATATTATCGTTTATAATGACCACGCTTCTTGCCAGGGTGCTTATGAGCGCCGTTTTTCTTTACTTGCCCGGGAGCATAAGGCCTGGCGGACTTAGAACCCGTCACTTTTTTCACCTGGCCTGGTGGCAGCCCATGATTTCCATGCGGTCTTACACGCGGTGCGCAAGCCACTATGAGCAGGGCGCCTAATCCTAAAAGCAATAAACCTATTTTTTTTGTTGTTCTCATACCCGGTAATTTTATAATGTTTATAGTTTAAGGTGCACTCCTCAATTTTCAAATTCAATTTACGAAATTTTTATTGATGTTATGCTACTTCACAACGCTTTAACTTGATAATAAGTAGGAATGAAATTATAAAATTTCTTTTAAACACCTTTCAGAATCATGCTTAACAATCCCCGGATCCAGGTTATTGATTAATTTTACCTACCGGCTTACTAAGTGATCCAAATACCGGAGTTTGCGGACCAATTATGAGAAAAGAAAAATCGACCAATGCTATCAATGAAAATTTACTACACACCTTTTGTAATGCCCATAAAAATCTATCGCAAATAACCGGCAGATGGAAAGTGTCTCTTATTTTTTCACTGAAAGAAAATGCAAAGAGCTATACTGCATTAAAAGCAGCAATACCAAACATTACAGACAGAATTTTGACTAAGCAGCTCAAAGAACTGCAATCCGATCTTATTGTCCAAAACGAAAAGGACAAATACCAATCAACCTATAACTTATCCCCTAAAGGGAAGAAAATCCTGGTACTCCTGGAATTTATGAACCAACTGGATCTTTCCTAAGTTCAGAAAGCCGCTTTTTCCAAAAACTCGATCACCTCGCCATTAGGACTATACACCAGGCTGTTGCGCACACTTACGGATTTTGCTGCATTACTTAATGCTAATTCGAAAACGCCTTCACTTAGATCTAAAGCCCCGTTTTTTATGGCCGCTTCCCGGGCAGCAGCGGCATCTTTAACTGTAAAACAAATATGCAATAATGCATTTTCAATAAATTCATCACCTGGCCTCCTTTTTCTGCCCTGGGTAGGAATAGCCGCATTTTTATCAAAAAGTTCGATGTAGCAGTTTATTTGCTTATTATAAATCATCATGCCTTGCGCCAAACGGAAAGCCGGTAAAGACCAGGAATGCACCGCTTCAAAGCCTAATGAACTATAGAATTTAAGCGTTTGCTCAAAATCGACAACTTTTAGCGCGTAATGATGAAATCCAACAATATTTTCAGACAAATCCATACTTTAATTTTCCGGCTAAATTATTGCCATTAAGCACCACAGGCAAGTACTTACAAAATTGTTAGTTGAAGAGCAAGGGTCATACCGGATTACGCTATCTGCATTTTTTGCTCATATACCATCCAGACCCATTCCAGGTCACGGACCTTGCGGAATAGCTGATCCTATCCCGAAATGAAACAAATAATAACGCGCGCATACTTTTTGGATACAACAAACTCGTTTATGGCTACATCTGTTTGCGAAAAGTAGATGACCTTTGTGCTATAAAAAATGGAATACATGAAAAAAGTAAAATTAGGCAACCAGGGCCTTGAGACGCCTGCCATCGGACTAGGCTGCATGGGCATGACTACCTGGGCCGGAGCAGATATATACGGCAAAGCTGATGAAACCGAAGCGATAGCCACGATACACAGATCATTAGAGCTCGGTGGCAATTTCCTGGACACTGCAGACGTTTACGGACCTTTCGACAATGAAAAGCTCGTGGCAAAGGCAGTTGCAACTAAGCGGGACCAATATATCATTGCTACAAAGTTTGGTATTGAAGTAGATGGAGCAGGAACGCTTACCGGTGCGATGAACGGTAGCCCTTCTTATGTAAAGGCCGCAGTAGAGCGCTCCTTAAAAAATCTAAATACCGACTACATTGATCTCTATTACCTGCATCGCCTGGACACCAATGTTCCCATAGAAGAAACCGTTGGCGCAATGGCGGACCTGGTAAAAGAGGGAAAAGTCCGCTACCTGGGCCTTTCCGAAGTAGGCGCCGAGACCATCCGTAAAGCACACGCGGTACATCCACTTACCGCAGTACAGTCAGAATACTCTTTGTTTGAAAGAGAAATTGAGCGCTTAGGTATCCTGGATACCCTGGACGAGCTGGGCATAGGACTTATCGCCTACTCTCCCCTGGGCAGGGGATTTATCTCAGGTGACATCAAGAACCCGGAGGATATGCCGGAGACTGATTTTCGTCGCTATATGCCGCGTTTCCAGGGCGATCAATTCTACAAAAACATCGAACTGCTCGAAGAGATTGACAAAATGGCGCAGGAAAAACAGGTAACCGCCTCACAGCTTGCGCTCGCCTGGGTAATGGCCAAAGGCAGAACCCCGATTCCGGGAACGAAACGGGTCAAATACATTGAACAGAATATTGCCGCAACAGCAATTAACCTGGACCAGGATGACCTCTCCAGGTTGGAGGCCATCATTCCTATTCATGCGGAGACCGGCGCCCGTATGTCCGAAGAAGGCATGAAACAGGTTAACCTTTAATGGTCTGATCCTTTTAGTAAAAATGTGCTTTAAATAAAAGCCTTAACAAATTAAACAACGGGCAGTAGAAGATTACTGCCCGTTGTTGATTATTTTTAAATATGAAAAATCCATCGGTACAAATTTTCAAATCGATTGCGCAATATCACGCAACGTATGGACTTCCTCAACCGGTCCACCCCTTGATCAGTGTACTCAATTATAACGAGTTCCGGAAGCTGGACCGCAATGCGCCGACAACAGTAGCCTATGATTTTTATGTAATCAATCTCAAAAAGAATTTTGAAGGCAAAGTAAAGTATGGACAGCAGTATTACGATTTCGACAATGGGGTAATGACCTTCTATGCACCAAAGCAAATCCTTACTTTTGAAATGACCGGCGCCCTACCGGAAGGATGGACGGTAATCATCCATCCTGATCTGCTCCACGGTGCTCCATTGGCCGCCAAGATGCGCGATTATGGCTTTTTCTCTTATGCCGCAAATGAGGCATTGCATCTATCGGAAAAGGAAGAAACAATATTAGAAGGCATATTGGACAACCTGCGCACCGAAACCGGTCTGAATACCGACATGCATACCCAGGACCTTATACGCTCCCATATCGACCTTTTCCTCAACTACTGCAACAGGTTTTACTCCCGCCAGTTCATCACGAGAAAAAAAGTATCCAATGACCTGCTGATAAAATTTGAAAACCTGCTGCATGATTATTTTACGGAAAATAAACCTGGTTCCGGTTTACCAGCCGTACCGTATTTCGCCGATCAGTTGTTGGTTTCCAAACATTACCTTAATGATATGTTGAAGCACCTGACCGGCTTAACCACTCAACAGCACATCCAAAACCACCTGATTGAAATAGCCAAACAGATGCTGACCACGACCACACGCTCCGTTAGTGAAATCGCTTACCTCCTTGGATTCGAACATTCCCAATCCTTTAATAAATTTTTCAAGAATAAAGTAAACCTCACCCCAACTGAATTTAAGCAGTCCTTCAATTAATCGTTCCTGCGGTTAATTGGGAGTTACGGTTAAGGAAAATTATAGCTGTGAATAATTACCGGCTAAACGGACCTGTAATAGCCTCATTTTTTAAAATTAAAATAAAGCTGGTGTAACATAAGTTTGCAGTATCTGCTATCCGTATCGGATTTAATTCCATTAACTTTATGCGGTTAAGTATCATTTAAAATGTAAAATAAGAAATCACTCATCAATATTTAATATGCAAAACATACAGAATAAGGTAGCTTATATTACCGGGGGAACAAAAGGTATAGGTTTTGGAATAGCAAAAGCCTTAATTGAAGCAGGCGTAAAAGTAGCCATTTCCGGGAGGAAAATTGAGGAGGCACAAAAGGCCGCAGAAAAGCTGGGGAATCAACATGTGCTCGCCATTCAGGCTGATGTAAAAAGCTTTGAAAACGAAGCGCAGGCGGTGCAACAGATCATAGAAAAATTTGGCAAGCTGGATATAGTCATCGCCAATGCCGGCCTGGGAAAATTTGCACCTGTAGACGAATTGACCTTAGAAGACTGGAACGCGATGATAGATACCAACCTGACAGGCGCTTTTCATACCCTGAAGGCAACGGTAGCACAGTTAAAGCAAAACAAAGGATATTACATTTCAATCGCCTCCTTAGCCGGAACCAACTTTTTTGCGCAGGGAGCGGGCTATAATGCATCTAAATTTGGATTGGTAGGGTTTACGCAGGCGGCTATGCTGGATCTTCGTAACTATGATATAAAATGTACAACCATTATGCCGGGTTCGGTGACCTCGCACTTTAACGATCATGTGCCGGATGATACAGATGATTGGAAAATTCAACCGGCTGATATCGGGCAGCTTGTAGTCGATCTATTGAGAATGAATCCCAACGTCCTGCCGAGCAAAATCGAAGTCCGTCCTACTAAAACAAAATAATAGCGTAAGGCATTTCAAGAGTCATCAATTGATGACTCTTTTTTATTTCAGGAACTAGTTTAACCTATTCTTTTTTGTACTTGCCAGTTTGCTGCGGTCATCTCAAATTTTATCTCACTTTTACCATGTGTGCCCACCTCTACCCAGCCGGCCCGCCGGTAAAAACGTTCCGCCCTTGTCCCGGGAGCTGTTCCCAACCAGGCGGTATGGGAGGTCTGTTGAAAGTACCAATCCAGCATAGCATTATGCAAAATTTTCCCAATTCCTTGCCGATCGTGATCCGGGTCAACAAACAGCGCCCAGATATTATACTCCTGCAGGTCGACAATAGCAAAACCTAAGATGCTACCGGCTTGCTCATACACCCAGCCTTTCCCTCTTTTTGTCAGGTAATCCGCGCAATCCTGGTCCGTAACCAGGTTTGGATTAGAAAGCCTGTTTTCTTTTACCGAGTTCCTTACCCTCTGTATTTGGGCGATGTCGCCCAATTGTGCCGCTCTTAATATCATGGACCAATGATACGTATCCTATTTAATAAATCAATTAAAAAAACCTAAATATTTATTTTCTCCAGGTATTTATTCTAAAAACGCGGTGGAAGCAAATTTCTGTCCTCAACGCTTACTCAGCATAATATATACTTTACGCGATCAAACAGCTGGTTCAATCATTGATTAAAAATGCTATTGGTACAGCAGGTACTTTTGAAGTAACAATTTTTAAAAACCATAGCTACTAAATCTGAAAAATTATGAAAAACTCAAAAATCAATTGCGCCATCCTGCTTATCCTGACAGGAATTTTGTTTGTATTTGCTTCTTGTAAAAAAGATAAAATCGCAGACCCGGATAATTTTGATCCTACAAAGTATTACATTACGGGAGAAGGAATTTCCGAATACAATACCTCGTATGCCCTTATATTCCAGCAGCCTGCTAAAGCTATCTTTATAGGGGAAGGAGGAAAAGTTAGTAACATTTCAAATTTTACCTATAAAGATGGCACTTTGTACCTGGCAGATAAGTCCTTCAGTTTTACCATTGTAAACAATGAGATCAGCACCAGTACTCATCCCTACCTAAGCTCTTATCACCTGCAAAAAATACCGGATGCCGATGCTTTTGCCGGTAAAACATTTAAGGGCACGGTGACCAAAAACGGGGTGAACATTGGCGTATCGTGCCAGCTAAAATTTTTAGCGGACCAAATGTTCACCGTTAAAATAGACGGATTTTTACAAACGCCCAGCTATGGTTCCGATTACACTTTACAAAACAACGGTATAGCAACCGCAAATACCGGCAATGAGGGCCGCCTGCATCTTATGACTATGGCGGATGGCAAACTGTACTACTCGCAATACAATGCTGTTGACGAAATGTATTATTACGCCATCCTTACAGAACAATAAAAACAATAGGATACAATAAGGTAAGTATCGATAGCTCATCCATTTTTTGTATTCAAGATCATTAAAAAAATAAAGGCATGAAAAATTTAAGCAACCTATTGAAAATATCGTCCTTACTCCTGATCCTGGTATTAGCCAGCTGTAAAAAGGACGACCCAAAGCCCGAGGTGTTCGATATTACCAGGTTTGTTATAGCAGGTAAAGTTTCGTTTGGACATCCCTACATTATAGCCATGGAACCCGGCAACAAAGCGACGTTGACAAGTCATGGTTTTTCTGAAGGCACCTACACTTATGTGGATGGCGTTTTAAGCTTTAATTTTACTGACGGTGAAGTCGTGTGCGCTTTCACGATAGAGAATGACAACATTAAAGCGTTCGATGGCCCGGCATTGATCAATACCTACAATCTGATAAAAGTACCTGAAACGAATCAGTTGGCCGGCAAAACTTTCGCGGGCACTTATTACAGGCTGGACAATACGGTACTGCACCAAAATTTCTTTTATAGTTTTTATGCGAACCACAATAAAGTAGGTGTTGGATATACCGTAGGCACGCCGGTTCGTACAGAAAACTATACTATAATAGGAAATATTGCTGCTTTGGTTGATATCGAGAATAGCGACGACCGGGAGTTGATGGTCCTCATCAACGGCAAACTGGAGGTGGGTTACCGACAAAGCAACCCCTCTGCTACCTATATTGGCAGTTTTACCCTGCAGTAGTAAATATCCCCTTAACGAATGCCGGGTTAAATACCGGGGCAAGTCTTAGACAATAATAATCGACTTAATAAGTAAAGTGATGAAAATTTTCAAACTAATACCCGTTCTATTGTTTGCCTTAAGCTTTACAGCTTGCAAAAAAGATAAAGTAGCAGGCCCGGAGCCGGTTGCCGGCAAAATAGTTAAGGTTGCTTCAGGGGAAGCGCATACCCTGATATTAAAAGACGATAATACGCTTTGGGCTACCGGCGACAATGCACTGGGTCAATTTGGGGATGGCACCAATATTGGTGTAGCCACGCCTCAACAAATTATGACCGGGATAAAATCAATGAGTACCGGAGGAAACCATACCCTGGTTTTAAAAACCGATAATACCCTCTGGTCAACCGGCTATAACACGTCCGGCCAATTGGGCAATGGTACCACCAGTAATGCATTCACCTGGCAACAGGTTATGAGCGGCGTAGCCACCATGAATGCGGGCATTGACAACACCTACATTTTAAAAACGGACAATACCCTTTGGGCCACTGGAAATAATAAGTACGGTAAGCTGGGCAACGGCACCATATACCATGTATACAGTCCAAAACAGATCATGACCAATGTATTAGCGGTAAGTTCGGGAGAGAACTTTACCTTGATTTTAAAAACCGATAATACCCTTTGGGCAACCGGGGATAATAGTGAGGGACAATTTGGCGATGGCACAGAAAGCGAAGGATCAACCATTCCAAAACAAATCATGACCAATGTTAAAGCAATGAGTGCCGGCGCCAGCCATTCGTTAATTTTAAAAACGGACAACACCCTTTGGGTTACGGGAAGTAATGCATTCGGGGAATTGGGAGATGGTACCACTATCAGTAAAAAAATCCCTAAGAAAATTATGAATGAGGTGCAGGCTGTAAGTGCCGGAATGCACCATACCTTGATTTTAAAAATGGACAAAAGTCTTTGGGTAGCCGGTCATAATGCGCGGGGCCAGTTGGGTACGGGTACAATAACGGATATAATTATACCCAAAAAAGTCGCAACAGATGTGCTGTACATAAATACAAGCGAATACAACTCAATGTTTTTAAAAACCGATCATACCCTTTGGGCTACGGGAGCTAATCAAGAAGGGCAACTGGGTGACGGTACCACCATACCCCGGAGAAGCTTTGTAGAGATTACCCTCAAAAAGTAAGGCGCAAAATCAAAACTTGTGGCGTATAACAAATAGCATTTTGCCCAAAACGAAAAAAGCACTCCTAAGAGTGCTTTTCGTGATCCCGCTGGGACTCGAACCCAGGGCCCATACATTAAAAGTGTATTGCTCTACCAACTGAGCTACGGAATCATTTCCCATCAAGCAAAACCGCTACCGCTTTTCCGTTTAATGGAATGCAAAGGTAAATATTTTCTACAATAACTTCCAAAAAAAATTAGAAAAAAATTTTCACCCGCTTTTTAAAGCACCTTTTACATTTTATTCCCGTTCTTTGCCCTCTGTCTAATTGATTCATTTTATGCTGCACGTTCAGGGTTTCACTTTCAACCCCTTCCAGGAAAACACCTACATCATCTTCAACGATAACAAGCAATGCTGGATCGTAGATCCCGGCATGTACGATGCCGCTGAAGAAAAAGTACTTTTTGACTTTATCGCGGAACAGGAACTGGTACCGCAGCAAATCATCAATACCCACGGCCACATCGATCACGTCTTCGGTATCGACAGCCTCAAACAAAAATACAAGATCCCTTTCGGGGTACATAAAGCAGACGAGCCTATAGTACGCAACGCGGCCAACAGCGCGGCGATGTTCGGGCTTAAATTCCCGGTAAGCCCGCAACCTGACTTCTGGATAGAACCGGGCAGCTTAAAGCTGGGCGATGACGCCGTAGGGGTATTGTTTGTACCGGGACACTCCCCGGGCAGCGTAGCCTTCTATAATCCTGAAGGAGAATGGGTCATTAGCGGCGATGTATTGTTCCAGCAAAGCATCGGCCGAACTGACCTACCGGGCGGCAACTTAGACACCCTGATTGATAGTATCAGAACCCAACTTTTTGTTTTACCGGAAGATACCCTTGTGCTAAGCGGTCACGGTGCCCCTACCACTATCGGGGAAGAAATGCGGTCGAATCCTTTCTTAAACTAAGGACTTAATTAATGAATTACCCGGTCGGCACAGGTTGTGCTGGCAAAGGCATGGGGCTTTGCTTTAAAGGCGAAGCCCATGCCCATAATATAGCCCATTGCCTCGCTCAGGGCAGTATTACTTTTAAACTGCGGATCGGTATTGATATCGGCATGCACCTCCATCGGCACATCATACTTAGTCAATATTTCGCAGAGGTCATAAGCAATGCCAATACTTTTGGATACTTCCAGTAGCATACGCTCCCGGATCCCGTAATTACGCTTCTGCGCGTCATGCTGTACAAACATAAAGCCACCGCTACGTTCTCTTAAAAAAACTATGACGGTGGCAAATTCTGTGTTAGATCCATATACCTGGGAGTCGGTGCCTATATAGAGCCGTATCTGGTGTCCGTTGGCCCTTTCCCTAAGTATCGTCTGCTCTACGAGCTCTTCTATGGGTTGTTGTATGGGTACTCCGTTAAATCGCTTCCACTTCATACAAATGCTGTTTTAATGGGTTTGCTACATAAAATTGGCTTAAATGATACAAATCTACCTATAATTTAAGTTATCTTATTATTAAAATTAATCATAAAATACGTTTTTTTACACACCTGTTGATTATTTTTTATATCCGGTTAATAGGACTTTGCTTATTTTCGAAGCAGTATTTGTATAAAAACAAACGTGTGGAAAGATGGAGTTAGAACAATTGATGTTACATACCGAGGCCCTGATATTTGCCAGCCAGCAACCGATTACGCAAGCGGAACTAGCGGAGTACTTATCCAATATAGTGGACGCGCCTGTTGAAGCCGGGCGTATACAGCAAGTGATAGAGACGATCGGCGAAAAGTATGAAAGTGCACATTTTCCTTTTGAATTAAAAGAAACCGGCGGCGGATTCCAATTCCTGACCAAACCAGCCTACCACCAGACCATTATGCAAATGAACGGCGATAAATATATCAAAAAATTATCTACCGCTGCTATGGAAACGCTATCTATCATTGCTTATAAACAACCGGTAACGAAATCAGAAATTGAATTCATCCGGGGCGTAAGCGCCGATTATTCCATCCAGAAATTACTGGAAAAAGAACTGATCGTTATTGCCGGTAGAAATGAAGAGGCCGTGGGTAAACCCCTGATCTATGCAACCTCTAAAAGCTTCATGGATTACCTGGGTATTAATACACCTGATCAATTACCTAAGCTAAAAGAAGTGGCCAATATGGAGATCGTATTCCCAACAGATGCTGCAGAAGCAGCACCGGAAGTGGCGCAACCACTGGCCGTGGGCGATGATGGCCAGCTTAAAACAGTAGAATAAAATATTGCTTCTATACCCTAAAATGAAGTATAAAGCCACCTGTTTAGGTGGCTTATTTTTTTATTGTGTATTATAAAAATGGTCGGTTTATCTTACCGGCTCGCTTTGTGCTAATTGTACATCACGCTCGATGCTGGTATTTTCACCTGCCACTGCATTACCGTCTTTATCTACTAATTCCAGTTTCACTTTCATCGCTCCCATAGGTGCATTCTGGATAAACTGAGGTTTCCAGTTGTCGATCACAAAAGAATTACCATTGATCGTCGCTTTTACTTTATGACCATCAGCAGCTAAAGTAGTATTATACACATAGAAGTCTAACAACACATTCTTGGTATCATTACCTACATAATCGCCTTTAGGACGACTGTAGAATACCATCGGTGTTGCCGGATTATCTAATTTTTTATAAACGCCTTTCTCATCTACAGAGAAGTGTAATAAAACACCTGCTTCTTTATTTTTCAAAGACTCATGGTAAGAGCGGGATAAGAAGGACATCAGGTAATGCTTGGAGTTTACCGGAACGGTAAAGGTATGCGTAGGATTATACAATGCCGTATAAGGCTTGTTATCTAATATAAAGTGGATATGCTGACCATCTTTAGAGTTGTTACACTCCCCTGCCGTCGTTGCTGAAGTTTGCTTCTTCAACTCATAATTTTTCACCTCATAATTCAAGGTCACTTTTACCGAATCGGTACCTGCCATTTCTGTTTTCACCTCTTTAATCGTCAGCGTCGCTCCCGGAAACTCAGGAGAAGCTTCGGTCAGAGGGCTTAACTTAATCGTCTTTTCCGGTGCTTGCGCAGCAGGTGTCTGGCTAGTATCAGTATTGTTATCTTTTGGCTGCTCGCCGGCGCCATTACAAGCCATTAATGTGCTGAAACCAACAGCTGTCGCTAATAAGTAAAAGGATTGAATTTTCATATCGTTAATGAATTGTTTACAAAACAAAGGTAGTTTATTCTCTTTCCCACACAAGTTTAATTATTTGTGAAAACAAAGGCGCTAAAACCTTACTTTTGTGCACTAAAGCAATCAACAGTATGATTTATTCCATGACCGGCTATGGTAAAGCAGAAGGGCACAGCAGTAATAAAGAAATTATTATCGAAGTAAAATCGCTTAACGGTAAGCAATTTGAGATCACTAATAAAATCAATCCCCTGGTAAAACCATTCGAGGCCGACATCCGGAAAATACTGTCCAAAGGCTTAAAGCGCGGCTCTGTGGATGTAAACATCATCATCAAACAGGATGGTGCGGCCAAGCCGATGAAGATCAATACCGCCCTGGCCGAAAGCTATTATCATTCCATCAAGAGTATCGCCACTTCGCTGAACTTAACCGAAGAGCAAATCCTGCCGACCTTAATGCGTTTACCGGAAGTGGTAGCACCCGAGGCCGAAAGTATCGATACGGAAGACTGGGCCCTGATCGAATCCTTACTGGAACAGGCAATCGCCAACTTAACCACACACCGCAGCACAGAAGGGGCTCCTATTGAAAAGGACCTGCTGACCCGCATCAGTAATATCGAACAATTTGTAAGCGAAGCTGAAGTTTATGAGCCTAACCGCATCACCCGGATCAAAGACCGGATTACGGCCTTACTGGAAGAATGGGTAGGTAATGAAAACTGGGATGCCAACAGGCTGGAACAAGAGCTGATCTACTATATCGAAAAGATCGACATTTCCGAGGAGAAGCAAAGGTTACGCGCCCACTGTGACTATTTCAATACCCTTATCGCTAAGGCCAATGAAGAAGGTATCGGTAAGAAACTGGGCTTCGTACTGCAGGAAGTAGGCCGCGAGATCAACACTTTGGGCTCCAAGGCCAATGACGCGACCATGCAGCAGATCGTAGTACAAATGAAAGATGAATTAGAAAAAGCCAAAGAGCAGGTACTGAATATTGTTTAACCCTATTTACGCTAAAGATGTTTCTTCCTAAAAATATTATACCAGGTTGTATCGCTATTTCCATGATGGGCTTAATCGCTACCGGCTGTGGCAAACCTGCAGAAACTGCTTTTCAAAAGCAGGTACCGGTGCCGGCGGCTAAATGGGCGTATAATTTCCAACCGGAATTCACTTTTGATATCCCGGATACCAGTTCAAACTATAAAGTATTCCTGATCTTCAGGTACGACGCGGCATTCGAGTTTTCCAATATCTGGGTGCGTAGCTGGACTAAGCAACCCGGGGACACCACTTATAAGGAAAGTAAACGCATAGAAACTGTTTTATTAGCAGCAGATGGTACGCGCCTGGGCAATAATGTTGGCGGAGTATATGAATATAAAGTACAGTTGAAAGCAGGACAGGATTTCGAGCCATTTACCAAAGCCGGGACTTATTCTGTAAAACTGGAGCAGATCATGCGTAAAAATCCTTTAGCCGGCCTCCTTAATGTCGGACTGCGTATCGAGCGCTACAATGCCAAAAAGCCCGTAGGCTAATTCCTTTACCGCTTCTTCCGTTTTAGTGATGATGATCTTTTGCTCCGGGACAATAATATTCCCCAGGTAATCGATCACCTGGAAAGTAACTGTTTTTTGTTCTCCCTGTTGTGTAAAAACCAGGTTAGCCTTAGGTGCATAAGGATTGCTACCCGTCCAGTCAATACGGTATTTTCTCAGTCGTTTTTCAATAGTACTGTTACTGCCGGAAATGCTTAATTGCATTTGTGGCTCGAAGGTAGCATAAGGTACCAGTTGCGGGTACAGGCTGTACATTTTGGCGCTGTATTGCTGGAACACTTTATCTTCACCCCGCTCATCGGCACAGATCGCCAGGGCTTCATAAACCCTTGCCAGGAAAAGCCTTTCGTAGTCTACGTCAATATCTTCCGCAAATTGCAGGGTCTTCTCTAAGCGCTCGGCTGCCTTTTTATACCGGCCTTTTTCCATATCCAGTTTGGCCAGGAAAAGGTGGTAGTATTTATAGACTCTCTCTCTTTTATCGTTCTTTAATTCTGTTTCAAATTTTTTATAAAAAAAGTTGGTACTAAAATCTTTGATGAGGTACCAGATCTCGTCAAACCCTACAATGCTCTCTGTAGAAAACAGTTTATAGATCACGTTCTCCCGCTCCGGGTTAGCCGCGAATTGATTCGTAATTAAATACTGCTGGGCATATTTCTCCACTTTCCGTGCATTCAGGTGGTACCAGCTACGGGGTTGCCACCACCAGTTTTTATTTTCAAACTTAACCTGCTGTATGGATTTTGTGGTATTGACCAGCCGCAGTAAATTGATCGCAAACTCGTAAGAAGACTGGCTTAAAGTGGTACCTATATGCACTTCCTTGAAGCCGGCTGCCCGATCGATGTATTTTCTACTATCTTCCAGGTTACCCTCATAACTGCAGGCCCTGCCCAAAGCAATATTATACCAGCCAAAACCTGGTGTAGAGCCTGCAACCCGGATCATTTCCCGCATACTCACAGCAGCGTGTAAAGGCATACCGCGGTAAATATTTAAGATAGAGCTGTAATAGGCCCATTCCTGTAGCCGCTTATCGCCCATATCATTCCCGCTGGCAACCTCATACTCTTCCATAGCCTCTCTGAACCGGGCCTGTATCGCTAAAAAAGTGCCATGATTGTTATAAGGGAACATGGTTGAGCCCTCCATCAGGCTAAAATAATGCGCAGCAGAGTCGAGCTGGAAATTATACGCATGTAAAATACACTTGTAATGATATACCGACAGTTTTTCGTATTCATTATAGAATTCCGAGAACAAAGTCCCGTTTAATTTCCCGTATTTATTGGTATGCAGGAGCGCACTGTCCAGGTAAGCATTGGCCAGTTGTTCATTGGCCGCGATATCATCTTTAAGAAAACTATATTTTGAACTGGTGTAAAACCGGTTGCGGTGCGTGATCCAGGAAAGCATATTATAGGGCTCCAGCATCCAGTTTTTTTGCAGGTCCTGCTTTTGTACCCGGCGGATCAAGGCATAGCTTTCCTCATTCATATCCGCATTCTGGTAAGCCTGGAACAGGTAATAAGCAATCATGCTGTAATCCATATGCAACTGCTGCACATTAAAGTAAGCATAAGGGTCGGCCGTTTTGACCTGCAACGCTTTCTGATAATCTTTTTCGATAAGCCCTAATGCCTTATCCAGGGGCACTATTGCATTTTTATAGCCCAGGAAATCTGCTGCTCTTTCTGACTGGTAAATACCCTGGAACATCCAGCCGACATAATACGTACTATCTGACCGTATAAATTCCCTTGAAGCCGCCAGGCCTTCCTCCGAATCTGGTTTTATATTCCCTCTTTTAGCCCTGATCCCGTAACGGGCGGTTGCATTAGGCTCCGCATAAAGCAAGCCGGCATTCAGGCAAAAAGCCAATGCCAGCAGGAAAAAAAATATGAGACCCCGTCGTTTCAAAAATAGTCGGTTTAATGTAATTTCAATTGGTTCAAACGCTGCATTTCCGCGTCCAGTATCTGGCTGAAGGCCGTTCGCTTTACTTCTTTATTCCTGAAAATCAAACGATGCTCTACAACAGCACGGGCAATAGCCTGCACATCATCCTCGATAATGAACTCCCGGCCACGCACTAATGCAAATGCCTTCAGACATTTGATAAATGCAATACCGGAACGGGTAGAAGCGCCCAGTACGATGTCATTATGCTCGCGGGTGCCCCGCACGATATTGGATACCGCCCGCACGATCTCGGGATGAATAAACACTTTTGCGGCAGCCTCCTGTAGTTCCAGGATATCCTGCATACTTAACACCTGGTGCAGCTGCTGCAGGTTTTCATTGATCTGTAAATAATTATTATAGATATCAAGTTCGGTACGTTCATCCACGTAACCGAAAAATATTTTCATAAAGAAACGGTCCAGCTGTGCCGTCGGCAGCGGGTAAGTCCCTTCTGTTTCTATAGGGTTCTGGGTAGCAATGGTGAAGAACAATTTATTAAGCCGGATCGTCTCATCCCCTATGGTTATTTGGCCTTCGGCCATGCTTTCCAGTAAAGCCGATTGCACCTTTGGCGAAGCCCGGTTGATCTCGTCGGCAAGCAGGATGTTACAAAACAGTGGCCCTCTTTTAAAAATGAAATCTTTTTTATGATCGTCAAAAATATGGGCCCCGATCAGGTCCATAGGTAAGAGGTCCGGCGTAAATTGAATTCTTTTGAACACCACATTACCGGCACCCTCCCCGCTTATGGAATGGGCCAGGGTTCTTGCCAGCACCGTTTTTCCTGTCCCCGGGTTATCTTCCATAAGAATATGTCCCTGTGCTAATAGACAGGTAATAACCTGCTCGATTTGTAAACGTTTTCCTTTGATCACGGTCTCCATCTGGCTAATCAGCTCCTGGATCTTTGCCGCCCCGGTTTGTGTTTCAATGTGCTCCATATCTGAATAATACAGTAGTTGGTTTCAAAGCTAAGTTTTAATTGCTATATTTAAACAGCAAGATTGGGCCCAAAGCCCTGG
>Ga0256787_1000188_pt1 | contig 15795 bp, 15 predicted proteins | sample MC6MC0938MT_FD_189994 | JGI IMG/M metagenome (GOLD analysis project Ga0256787, IMG submission 189994) | Metatranscriptome of enriched soil aggregate microbial communities from Iowa State University, Ames, United States - MC6-MC0938-MT... | ecosystem: Environmental > Terrestrial > Soil >... | reverse complement strand
GGCATAGGTATCTACACATTTACTGTGGTTAATGCTATTACTCTTCAGCATGCTCTTAATCTCTCTTTTGCCGGGCCTGATGCCCGGCTCAACCGCCGATATCACACGCTGGTTAAACTTCATATGACACCCGCAGACCCGCTCAGCTGTGCTATTAAAGATGTCGCCAGCGCCCAGAAGACCACCTTTGCTACCACGCAGGCCGTCTGGCGATTCCTTAACAATGAACGCGTTACCTTCAGTCAGCTTAACCAGCCACTGACTGCGCTCGCCCGGCAGGGCATTGCCTCCAGCCCCCATTCTTACGCCCTCGTGGTCCATGACTGGTCACGTCTGCAGTTCCATTCGCATCATAAAAAACACGACCGCCTGAAGATGACCCACGGCGGAGACGTCGGATATGAACTGCAGAGTAGCCTGCTGGTTGATGCCGCCTCCGGCCTGCCCGTTGCCCCGCTGGCACAGACGCTGACGGACAGCAAAGGCTGTCGTTCAACGCTGACGGAGGGCCTGTCCGACAGCCAGACCCACATGGATGCCCTGACGGCGGATATTACCCGGGTGGAAGCCCTGGGCATCGGCAAAAAGCTTGTCCACCTCATTGACCGTGAAGGTGACTCAGTTGCACACATGCGAGCCCTGAGCGCACAGGGCCTGCGCTGGCTCATTCGCGGAAAAGAGGGGCATCAGGTCACGTATCAGGGCTGTCCACTCAAAGCGGGTGCGGTTGCGGATGGCCTGTCATTCGGGGCCGGTAAACAGGTTGATTATAAAGGCAGGCAGGCCTGCCTGTCGGTGGCTGAGACGCCGGTGACCCTCACCCGCGTGGCAAAACCCAGACGAACCGATAAGGAAACGGGCCGCCGGGTAAAAGTCCAGGCAGGTCCCCCGCTTGCGGTGAGGCTGGTTGTGGCCAGGCTGAGTGACAGCGAGGGCCGCGAGCTGGGGCGATGGACGCTGCTGACGAACGTTGACGCCGAAATCAGCGCTGAAGAAATCGCGCAGTGGTACTACTGGCGATGGAACATTGAGTCATTCTTTAAGCTGATAAAAGGCGCGGGGCATGACGTGGAGTCCTGGCTTCAGCGGAGTGCGGATGCGGTACTGCGGCGGCTGCTGATAGCGAGCATGGCGTGCGTGCTGGCATGGCGACTGCAGCGGGCAGAGGGAGAGGACAATGCGCGTGCACGACGCTGGGTGTGCCGGTTATCGGGCCGGCAACAAAAGCGGGGTCGAATGGAAAGTGCCCCGTCGCTGTTGGCCGGGTTATCCGTATTACTGAACACGCTGATGCTGTTGTCAGAGTACACGCCGGAAGAACTGACCCGTCTGGCGACAACCGTTCTGGGCCCGTTCGAAGATGTGTAGATACCTATGGCCTGAAGGGCGGGGACAGGTGTTAGCAGCAGGCGACGCAGCGTCAGCTCACCGTCAACCTCGGCAACAATGAGCTGGCCATGCGCCGGCGTCAGCGCGCGATCGATGGCCAGCACTGAACCTTTCACGATGCCGGCGTCAGGGATGTCACAGTCGCTGCGCATCAGGTAAGTGGAATAAGCGGAGAGGCTGACGAGGTCCCCCAGGTTCAGGCGCGTCTCTCTGTAATTCTGGGCCGGGCTCTGAAAGGCCATTAATATGCTCCGTTCTGACCGGCACGTCAGCCGTATCGGTTGTTTATATCAGCTTCCGGACTCAGTGCCGGCGGGGCAACGCAGATGCGCGCGCTCTGCAGTAGCGTATCCTGTCCCGGATCCACACACGCCAGGGATAGGCGGCAGGCTGCGTCAGGAGAGTTTGCCACTCTGAGGCTGCCTGGCCCCACTCTTCAGCAGTCTCCGCCCTGACGGCCCGCTGGCTGAGCTTTTGATAGAAATTCATTTACTGCTCCTGATAAGGTAGCCCGCATCAGCGTACTCGTGAAAATGCTATGAACAGAAAACAATTTATCTTATCGAAGGGCACGACCTGCGCAAACTGGACGTGGAGCTGGTCTTTCATCGATCATAACGACATGAAGGTCATCTTCGGTGCGTGGGACACGGAAGCAGGCGAGGAGCGCGAGGTTATCCTGCGCGACTCATGGGAGTTCATCACGCGTGACGGTAAGCAACGCCGACAGCCCGGATACGTGCAGGCGCTGGAGCACCTGGAGTACGTGCGGCAGGGTTACGATCTGTACACGTTCGTCATGGGCCACAGCCTGTCTGAATATTCAGAGGACATATCCCGGATAAAAAAATTCAGCCACCATCTGCAGCTGCGCTACCTCGTTCAGGAGGAAGGGGTCTGGTATGCCTGCAGAGAGGCACAATATCTGCCGGAGGAGCTGCCCGCATCAGCCTCATTCAGCGAAGGCGCAAAAACGCAGATCCTTGTTAATGCCTATGAGCGTGATCCTGCGGCCAGAAAAGCCTGCCTGCGGCACCATGGCTACCGGTGTCAGGGATGCGGCTTCAGCTTTGAGGGGTTCTGCGCCGGAACCGCCGAAATTTCCGCCTCCCCGACTACAAGTCAGAAACCTGATTTTTTCTCTGATAGATGTCATAACAAATTGAAGTTCCGAGGACGAGAGACAGCCAGAAATAAACAGGTGCCCGCTTACTTTTTGGCTGAGTTAACAGCAAATTGTGGTGTACTGATAACATAAACAAGGTGTCTTGACAGAGGATGCTCCGGTGGGAGCTGCGGATGATCAAAATCAAGCCCGGCGGCCCGGAGCATACCTATCCGTCGCATAAGCTGTTGTGAGCGTGTATTGATCTGTGCTGTCCATGAAAAGATCTTGTTTATTTTTTTCCCGTTGAAACCCGTCTCCAAGGGAAGCAATTGCCGCTTCCGTCATATATCCATGCCCCCATGATTCCCTTGCCTGTCGCCAGGCAATTTCTGTACAGGGGGTGAGTGGGTGATCTGCCCATAAAGCTTTCCTTAATCCACAAAGGCCGATTAGTGAACCGTCATTTTTTTTCTCAACAGCCCAGAAACCAAAACCATATTCGTCAAAATGATTTTTAAAATTTTCGTATGTTCTCACAGGCCTCCTGTACGGACATCGTTCCACGTCCAAGCAATGCCATTACATCAGTGTGTGAATTTATTTCAGCAAAAGTTTTGGCATCGTTTTTATTCCACCGGCGAAGAATTAGCCTTTCTGTTTCAATATACATTATACATTTACCTGTAACCTTTAATTATATCGCGTTATTTTCGCTGAAAAACTAGTCCGTTCTGTAACGCAAAAGAGTCCGATAAACTGTTGGTCGTGAGACTGAAAATAATTCAGCCAGATCGCTGATCGAGTACTGCCCGGTTTCATGCATCCGGTACAGTTCTTTTTGTTGTTTATCAGACAGTTTTGGCTGTTTTCCCCGTAATTTTCCCTTTGCGCGCGCAATAGCCATGCCTTCCCGTGTTCGCAGGCGTATCAGATCGCCCTCGAACTCAGCAAAGGTAGCCAGCACGTTAAAGAACATTTTCCCCATCGGGTCTTCCGGATCATAGAGGCTGGCACCCAGCGCCAGTTTCACCCCCCTGACCTGTAATGCATCTGCTATCTCGCGTGCGTCAGGAACTGAACGCGCCAGACGGTCAAGTTTCGGTACAACCAGAGTGTCTCCACGGCGCACTGCGGCCAGTGCCTGATCCAGCCCTGGTCTCTGCCGGTTTGATCCTGTCAGCCCTTTATCGATGTAAATCCGGTCCGGAGAGACACCGAGTTTTACCAACGCCTCCTGCTGAGCGGTCAAATCCTGCTTATCGGTGGAGCACCGGGCATAGCCGATCCGTATTTCAGTCATAAATGTGTACGTTTAAGGGGCCATGAAAGAGATTGATATCGTACTATCTATATGAGACAACTTCAGCAGAGATTTATGGCAGGTATAGAAATTTATTTTACTGTCCGTTCAACGATCCTCTTACGGACACGATTAATCGAGGTCAGGATGACAACTCGTGATAAAGCAACAGGCAAAAGTGAACGACTGGCGGTTTTAAACAGTGCTGAGCAGGAAGCGCTGTATGGCCTCCCTGATTTCGATGATGCACAGCGGCTGGAGTTTCTGGCGCTGGATGAATCCGAACTGGCGCTGGCCTGTAGTCGTCAGGGGCTTCCTGCCCAGATTTATTGCATTCTTCAGATCGCTTACTTTAAGGCCAAACACCTGTTTTTCCGCTTCGGGTGGAGTGATGTTAAGGACGACAGCAACTTTATCCTGAGCCGTTATTTTCATGGTGAGTCACTTCCGGACCAATCTCCTACTAAGCATGAACGCTATGCGCAGCGGGAAAAAATCTGCGCACTGTATGGTTACCGGCCGTGGGCATCTTCGCTGTCTTCACAACTTGAGCAACAGGTTGCCCACATTGTTCACCGCGATGTAACTCCCGGTTTTGTCGCCACTGAGCTGATTATCTGGCTCAACGCGCATAAAATTATCCGGCCCGGTTATACCACTCTCCAGGAGCTGGTAAGGAAGGCTCTTTCTGATGAAAGGCAACGGCTGGGACGTATTCTGACGGAACAGCTTGATGATGCAACTATTGCCGGTCTGGACAAACTGATTGAACGCGACGATACCCTTTCTCGACTCGCGGTCCTCAGACAGGATGCGCGTGACTTTGGCTGGCGCCAGATGGTCCATGAACGGGAAAAACGGGCCATACTGGAGCCGCTGCACCGTAAAGCCTGTGACATTTTACCGATACTGAATATTTCTCAGCAAAATCAGCTGTACTACGCCAGTCTGGCTAATTTTTATACCGTTCACGATCTTCGCAACCTGAAGTCGGAGCAGACCCATCTTTACCTGCTGTGTTATGCCTGGGTTCGCTATCGCCAGTTCAGTGACAACCTGGTGGATGCGATGTTTTTCCATATGAAGCAGCTTGAGGATGAGAGCCGCAGCATGGCCAAACAACTTATGGCTGACGTGCAGGAAAAACACCGGCGTGAAACCTCTAAAATAGGGCGTTTGTTGTCGCTTTATGTTGACGACAGCGTTCCGGATCCCACCACCTTTGGCGAAGTCCGTCGTCGCGCCTGGAAAATCATGCCGCGGGAGGCGCTGAAAAGCACCGCACAACGCATGAGTGTAAAACCCGTCAGTAAACTGGCGCTACAATGGCAGGCCGTGGACGGTATGACGGCATTAATCCGGCGTCACCTGCGACCATTATATCTGTCACTCGGTCTCACCAGTGTGGTCCAGGGCAGCCCGTGGGCTGAGGCGCTGAGTTGGCTAAGAATAGTGTTCGGCAAAAAGCAGACGCTTTTGCAGCGACCACTTGAGGAATGCCCGCCAGAAACGTTACCAGCGCGGCTGCGGCCGTACCTGCTGGAATACGGTGAGGATGGTGAACCCACAGGCCTGAATGCCGGGCGCTATGAGTTCTGGCTCTACCGGCAGATAAGAAAGCGTTTTCAGTCGGGTGAATTCCACCTCAATGACAGTCTCCGGCACCGCCATCTTTCTGATGAACTGGTACCGGAAGGGGAACAGGCCGCAGTACTGGCTGAAATGAATATTCCCTTTCTGCAGAAACCAGTTAAAACGCAGCTAAAGGAGCTGTCGTCCGAACTGCACCGGCAGTGGAAAGCGTTTAACCGTGAGTTGAAGCAGGGGAAACTGAAACATCTGGAATACGATAAAGAAACGCAGAAACTGACCTGGCATAAATCGGTGGTCAGTCGCCATAAGGCACAGGAGACGCGTTTTTACGAGCAACTGCCATTCTGCGATGTGACCGATGTTTTCCGCTTTGTTAACGGACAGTGCCGGTTCCTCCCCGCCATGAAGCCACTGCAACCCCGTTATGCCAAAAAAGAAGCCGATGCAGACAGCCTGATGGCGGTCATCGTTGCTGAGGCGATGAATCATGGCAATCATGTCATGGCGAGAACCAGCGATATACCGTTCCATGTACTGGAGACCACGTACGAACAGTACCTCCGCCAGGCGTCGCTGCTCACGGCCAATGACTGTATCACCGATGCTATAGAGGCCCTGCCGGTTTTTCCACTCTATTCGTTTGATCCAGAGACACTTTATGGTGCCGTTGACGGACAGAAATTTGGTGTTGAGCGCCCGACAGTTAAGGCCAGGTATTCGCGTAAATACTTTGGTCGCGGTAAAGGTATGGTGGCTTACACGCTGCTGTGCAACCATATTCCGATTAACGGATACCTGATTGGCACAAACGACTACGAAGGCCATCATATTTTTGATATCTGGTACCGGAACACCTCAGCAGTGAAACCCACGGCCATCACCGGTGACATGCACAGTATCAACAAAGCCAACTTTGCAATCCTGCACTGGTTTGGCCTTCGCTTTGAACCTCATTTTACTGATCTGAACAAGCAACTGCAGGAGTTGTACTGCTCCAGAGACCCATCGGCATATAAAAAGTGCCTGATTCAGCCTGCCGGACAGATAGACCTGAACCTTATCATCAGCGAAAAAAGCAACCTCGATCGCATCGTCGCCACGCTGGGACTGAAAGAAATGACGCAGGGAACGCTGATCCGCAAATTGTGTACATACACAACAACCAATCCGACAAGGCAGGCGGTATTTGAATATGACCGGCTGGTTCGCAGCATTTACACGCTGAAGTATCTGCGAGACCCGCAACTGGAACGTAATATCCGTCGTTCCCAGAACCGGATTGAATCTTATCACCAACTACGTGCCGCAGTCGCCAAAGTCGGCGGAAAGAAGGAGTTAACCGGGAAAAATGACATTGAAACAGAGATCAGTAATCAATGCGGGCGGTTGATCTCCAACGCGATCGTTTATTACAACTCCTCGATCCTGTCACGACTACTGGAGCGACTGGAAGCAGAGGGTAACGACAAAGGTATTGAGGCTCTGCCCCGGATATCGCCGGTGGCCTGGCAACACATTTTGCTGAACGGGCATTATACCTTCCAGAGCAGCAATAAAATTATTGACCTGGATGTGCTGGTCGCCGGGCTGAAACTGGGGTAACGGAAATTTCGGCGGTTCCGGCGTAGAACCCCTATATGTGACAGGAAAAATATGTTAATTGGTTATATGCGGGTGTCAAAAACCGATGGTTCGCAGACAAATGACTTACAGCGTGATGCGCTGATTGCTGCGGGTGTTGATCTTACCCATCTTTATGAGGACCGTGCATCGGGAAAACGAGGAGACCGCCCAGGACTTACTGGTTGCCTGAAGGCACTACGACTAGGAGACACGCTGATCGTATGGAAACTGGACCGCCTGGGTCGTGATCTTCGTCATCTCATAAATACAGTTCACGACCTGACAGGGAGATGGTTTGAGTTTGCCAGTGCCAACAATATTGGACTTGGTGGCCCGGATGTCATCCCCAACCGCAAGGCGCAAATGAAGAACTCATATCCGTTCTTCAATAAATACAAAAGCAAGCTGGCACTCATTGCTATGGCAGTACAGGAGCCGACCTTGACTTACAGGAACCCTAATACGGGTAAGCCATTTAGCAAGGATGAGTTTGTACAATTCGCAGAAGATTATCTCGGTGCAGATATCATCTTCTGGAGCACGACGTCTCCCTGGTTGACTAAGAAATAGGTAATAGTCGCGAGATCATGTTGTAGGGTCTTTTCTGGATAAAATCGCGGCAGCAGTTGGACAACAGCACTAATAACGAGCGTAAGTTATTGTGCAGACTGGTTCGAATGTTGTCGCCTTTGCACCGCGGAAATATCTGGGATTCCGGCGTAGAACCCCAAATTATTGAAAAAATTGAGGCTTTTACTTTGACGACAGACCGATATAAAGGCACAACGCAGGAGGAAACGGAAAAAAACATTAACGAAGCAAGGCTAAAACATTTTATGACTGAAACAGTTAATGGTAAAAGCACGCAAAGGGTGTTAGATGATTTTCATATGGAAGCCACACATCTCGATCACCGTGGAAAGGATTTTTATATTGCCGTGAGACCTAAAAGACAGGGTTTTGCAGACAATCTCAAGGATGTTTCATTTGCAGTTAATTCTGGTTTGTGAAGGCAACATCGCAGGTCAGCATGGGATAATATCGGTTTATTTGCAGATAATCCTGGTTTGGCGCTGCGGCTGGTTGCAGTTAATTCTGGTCAAAAACGGTCTGTAATGTCGGTTTGGCCGTTTTCGTTTGCAGGTTGCTACAGATAGGGTCTGGTCGTAATTTCACTTACCCGCTGCAATTTAGGCGGTTCTCACCTGCTTACGGACTGAACGGGGGGCTACCGACAGCAGATTGTTCTTTGATGTAGATCAAAGATGAGAAGCCACCTAACTCATAACATGTTTACATTGAAAATGTAAAAGGACGGTAACATGTTTACAAGTGCTACAGCTCAAGCTCACGCAGGCTACGTTAGTTTGAACATGAATAAAAACCAGGACCTGGGTGACACTAATTCAAATTTTACTCTACCTGAGAATATCAAGAGATTAAATAACAACGGTGGCGTATCAATTTCCTCTCAGGTTTGCAAGTATGCATTGACTGCTGGGGTTGGTGTTCTTGCTGTAGCATCAGTGGCCTATGTTGCCACACATGGTTTTTTTTTCTATAGACTTTGGGACCGGACGTGGGCATAGTGCTTCGATGGAGGCTAAGGGAAGAATTGGCCAAGAAATCCTTAATCAGTTAAATCAAGGGAAAACTCCAGACCAGATTCCTCCCAGTTTCTATAAAGGATAATGACTTTGAAAATGACCGGTCTGACCGAAACCGAACTCGAGCAAATCCGCCACTAATACTCTCTGAGGTTGGGACTTACCCGACCTCTCTTTAATTTTATTCCCGCACTCATGGGCTGAGCTATTACGCCTCGCCACATCTGACTACGAGGTTGCCCTGTGACAGCCGCTAACGAAACCCGCCCCACATCCGAATTGTCCCACTTAGCCTGGTGTGCGCTTGTCGCTGTCCGCCTCGCGCAGCAGGAAGAAAAAGCGCAGTCCCCGCTGCAACAACACCTCTTTATCATGCAGTGGCTGACGACCGTACAGAAACGCCATCTGCTACCCAAAAACGTCGCGCCGGATATTGTGAAGTGGAATACTAAATCTGGCCACCTGAATAGAGGTGATATCATCGCCTCATAGTCAAAACAGGTGACATTATGACCGGACGTAACAGACGTAATTTTAGCCCCGAGTTTCGCCTCGAAGCTGCCCAGCTTGTACTCGATCAGCACTACACCGTTGCCGCCGCTGCAACGGCAATGAATGTCGGTAAATCCACGATGGATAAATGGGTTCGCCAGCTTAAAGAAGAACGCGCAGGGAAATCCCCAAAGGCCTCTCCGATGACGCCTGAGCAACTTCGCATTCGTGAATTAGAAAAACGACTGCAACGTGTTGAAATGGAAAACGATATATTAAAAAAGGCTACTGTAGATTCAATCTGTCAACGCAACACCCCTTTCAATTATCTCTTTCGGTGTTTTGAACTTCAGTGTCTTTCTCGGTCTGTTGTTTAGCTGAGCTGCAACCTGATCCAGCTCATGTTGAGTATATTGGGCAAGACATGTCTTTTTGGGAAAGTACTGTCTAATTAGCCCAAAATGGTGCGCTACTACGGCTTTTTATCCAACCGCAAGCGGGGGACTCTGCTGCCAAAAGTGTATGAAGCCCTGAAGATGGCGGCGCGTAAAAAGCCGGAGAAGCCGGGATTTGCGGTGCTGATGAAAGGGTTCGTGGGTACGGATCCGTACAAATGGGCCCAGTGGGAGCGAAGCTACAAAATGCGACATTTGCCTTAGCAGGGGGTTCTGATTAACAACAAACCATGATTAGCTCAATGCCTCAAATATCATATCCATCGAAAACCCCTTGTACTGGAGGTAGCGGATCTGTTTGTTTTTCTCTTTGGCTTCTGACGGCATCTCATCACCAAATTTACTGACTTTCAGTTCCCTTGCCATGGCATACCAGTCCACATCCACTTTCTCCAGCACCTGCTCGACCAACTCCTGAGGAAAACCCTTTTGCCTGATTTCCTGGTTGATTCTGGCTGGGCCATGTTTCTTTCGAATATGTTTATCAATCAGGAGCGTTATCAGGCGGTGATCATCCAGATAACCACACTCAACCAGACGCGATAACGCCTTGTCGATACCCCCCCTGTCTTCCGTCAGCTTATTCAGAACCCGCGTCAATTCACCGGATGCGTAATCCCGCTTTGCCAGCAGAGACACCGCGTAGTCATACAGTTCCTGTGATGTCATGAGACACCTCCGTTGTAATGGAGCCCGTCTTTTCCTACCGATAATCCCTTGATTTTATCTGCCATCAACGGCCAGAGTGCGGTTTTACGTTTGTGTTGTTCGTGGAGCGCATTGAGGTAGGCCAGTGTCCCTGGGAGTTGTACGCTCTCTTCCAGTCCTTCCCCATAATCGATGGCTTTTTTCATGTCAGAGGCTGCATAGCTGTAATATTTGCTTTTTGATTGCTGAATGTTGTCCTCCACCAAAAAACGCCGCAACAGAGTAGCCGTAAGCGCATAGCCGTGTTTATACAGGGTGCTGGATAATGTCCGTAAAAATGAATGTGTGATATAAGCCAGCGAGTCGGCGAAGTTGGCTTTTGGCGTGGCGATAATGCAGGCGTCGATTAAATCATATCGTTCGATGTCTGACGCAAAACAAATATACGGCGCTAACCCCATATCCTTTGCTATGTTCAGGAATACGGGGCTGTGATCGACGTCTCTCTCACCGGCTTTTATGTACAGGTGATAAAAACGTGTATCACACTGAAAAGTGAATGCTGTAATACAGTGGGCTTTGGCTTCCTCTTTTCTCCCTTCTTCAATCAGAGCTTGAAGAAATAATTCATTCCATATGATATTATCTGTGATCTTCCCATCGTCACCCTGCTGACTTTTTAATACGGCAAGCGCTTCATCGGCCCGCAGGTCTTCCATGAGGAATCTGGCATAATCAAAATAGTGTGTGGCGTGGCAAAACTCATCGTTTTTAAACGCCATCGTCATAAAATCGAGATCTTGTATTATCACACTGAGACCCAGGGCTTCCCGGGGTCGTTTTTTTTGATAATACATATCCCGGATTGCCCGTAAAATATCCATACCGAGTAAGGTGCGGTATCTTTTAAATATTTCTATTCCAAAATAGAATTCCTTTTCAACAACGGTGAATATCTTTTGGGCAATGAAGAAAGGGGCGCTGTTTTTTTGTGCTTCCAGTGATTTCATCCACGCATCCAGTAGAACGGTGTAGTAGTCCATCCAACTCCCGCTGGAGGTGTCTACGTTCGCGGTGAATTTTTCGAACTCAAGCATCATTTTTACGCTCAGATTTTCCACTTGCTCAGGGAGCAAGTGGGCGACTCCCACAAGGGGTTTCGCCATACTGCGTGTCAGTTCGTCAAAAAAGGTATCTGCGTCGTAGTAATCATAAAAACGTTTGTTTTTGGTGCGTCGGGCGTACTCTTTCTCGACGGATTTGATTATCTCCGGTGCCGATAATAGATACCCATTAACCAGCATGGTCCTGGCCTGTTTGTTATCCTCTATCAGGTCATGAATGATATTTAGCAACACGTCATGACTCAACTCTGAAAGCTGTGCGGTTTGTTTTTTTGTTAACGATGCCATGAAATCCCTCCCAGGGCAGGCTGTATGAAACACCAGGGCGTGTTATTTGCCTCTTCAGGCATAAAATCATTCCGGATTAACAAGACGAACTTGCCGCCTTTATTCTGAGAATGGTTTGCCGCGTCGTACTAAACTGACGAGCAACAGCACTGATGCTGTCCCCTGCGTTCAGACGAATGATCACCGCCTTATACTGTTCCTCATTCAATGCGGGCGGACGTCCGAAGCGTTTTCCTGCTGCCTTTGCCCGGGCAATACCCGAATGTGTGCGTTCAAGAAGCAAGTCACGTTCGAACTCTGCCACCGCTGAAATCACCTGCATGGTCATTTTTCCCGCTGCACTGGTAAGATCGACGCCTCCCAGAGCCAGGCAGTGAACACGAATGTCTAATGCCGCCAGTTGCTCAACCGTTTTTCTGATATCCATCGCATTACGTCCCAGACGGTCCAGTTTGGTGATAATCAGTACATCACCATTTTCCATACGATCAAGCAGCCGGATAAATCCAGCTCGCTCACTGGCCGCCACCGATCCACTAATGTGTTCCTCAACCAGTCGCTGAGGATTTACGGCAAAACCAGCCGCCTCAATTTCCCGGCGCTGGTTTTCAGTAGTCTGTTCCAGAGTGGAAACCCGGCAGTAGGCAAAAACTCGTGACATAGTGAAAATTTCTGTACGGAATGGATGTACGAATCATAACGCATGTACGATAGTAAATTCACTGACTTTCGGACAGGATTGATAATAGGTGTACGAAACCGAACGGTTCTGGACACTATCAGGCTGCCAGTGCCAACCGTTGATCCAAGTTCAGTTCGATACGACCATATGGATTAACATGGTGGTATATCAATGGCGTCAGACCACGCCAGTCTTCTTCTGTCATTCGCTGCTGCCAGACCGGCTCTGCGAGCACATTCTGAATCAACAAGGTATTGATATAGACCAGGCTGATTTGCAACAGGTGCAAAGAGAGCATCGACAGTTCCTGATCCGCAGGGCGGTTGCTGGTAAATTCTCCGTGTTCACCATAAAAAATAAAATTATTGGCGCTGTTCCAGTTTTCAACGACATTGAGGCCCGCATTAATTTCGCAACGCAGCAACTCATCCTGCAAATAACGGCAGAGGAAGATAGTCTTAATCGCTTTGCCCAGCTCCGCGAGTGCCTTATAGGTTGGATGCTGAATGTTATTGCGAGTGAATCGTCGTAATATGGCCTCGGGTTCGGCTGTTCCGGTTTTAAGTGCCGCTGTATATTTGATTATCTCGTCATACTGTTGTGCAATAAGCTCCCAGTCGATCCCCCGGGTTAAAACCGGCGTAAGATGCGGGTACAACAAAGCATCCTGCTTTTCACACACATACAGTTTCTGTCGGGCGATCGCTTTCAGGCGCGGCAACAGATCGAACCCCAACACATCACTGAACGCAAAGGCCACCTCACTTTGTCCGTGGCTGTCCACGTACTGGTGGTTGATTTCCATGTCTGTACAGTGACGCAGAACGCCTTCCATCATCGCGGCCACTTCCGATGAGGAACAGCGGCGCAACTGTGAATAAATACACGTGGAATGCGTATCGACATGCCATTAAATCATTACACCGCGCCCACCATAGCGGGCATGCCATTCGGTCATCAGATTCTGATCATACGCACCAAACTTTCGGGAGTCTGCAGCACAAGATGTCGTCGCGTTTCCCCAGATAGCGGGCTGACGAATACGGAAAATACCGTTCACAATATGTGAAATCGCTGAGCGTAAAGCATATTTCTGAATAAACCGTCGTTTAACGTAGCGCAATTCATCATAGTTAACGCGGGGTTGCTGGCTGGCGATACGCTTCAGGCCTACATTGGTACCGAGGCCAAACAGACATAACAACAGACGGCGCTGTAATACATCGGGCTCAAGTACTTCCCGACTGGCAGATGTGCGAAATAACGACGAGAAATGTTCCCGTAAATCCACTTCCTTGAGTATGTCTATCAACTCCAGATCGGCCCAGCGCTGGCCAATCTCCTGCTTCAGCGCTGCGGTGTTGGGGGGCTCTGCCTGCTTATCCAGCGGTGTCAGGTGGATACGGTTTTTCCCCTGTTCCCTGATGCGAAGTTTAGGATTATCCGGCAGACCATTATTCAGCGTACCGAGCCAGTAACGCATCCTGTCTTTGATTTGGTTAATAAAGGTTGTCGCATCAGTGGGTGCCTGCAACAGGGAATAATAATATGCGCGATTGGTGGTAAAATCGGCAGGGAGATCTTCTGCCGGATCACGATAACGATCAGCGCCGGTGACCCAGATTTCTTTGTTGCGCAGACTCTTGCGTAAGGCCCGTAACACACATATTTCATAGTTGATACGATTGATACGTTCTTCACCGGACGGGCTCTGTACGATGACAACATCCCTCCATTTTTTCTGAATAATACCGTCAACGGGCACATCGCCCACCGCATAGAAATGCTGATTGCTGGTCCTGTTTTCCTTAATAATCTGGATGGCATCAATCACAGGGCGATACAGGGCGTTGCCGGACTGAAACTCAAGCCGGTCCAGTACAGGCATCAACATCCGACGATAATGACTACCGTAAGAAGAACGCATGGATTCATGGACTTCCTGTTCGGTATTTACCCCAAGTGTTTTGAATTCATCGACCAGATTTTGCAGCATTTTCTGTGAGACAACGGGATAGACAACCTCCTTTATGACGCCGTCCGGCTGGTCAACAGTGGCCTCGGCCATGCGGAACAGCAGACGCGCCTTGCCCCTTACTTTTTTAAACGCCGCAAACTGCTTTTTATCAACCTTTTTTTCAGCCCTGGTGCCGAGGTTATGGATTAGCACCATCATCATCTCAATCAGCGCATCGGTCAGCTGCTGGCGGCGACGCCAGCAAAACATAGCTACCATGCTGTAACGGATCGCGGAAGGATGGCGACGAAGCTCCCTTATCGATTCACTTGCACACCGTTGTTGAAACTGCACGATGAATTTAGGGGATATGCCCTGAAAAATATTTGGCTGAAGCGCAACACCATCAAGGCATTTTAGCTGAGCGATGACGGAAAGGACATTCTCCAGACTGGGCCTTCCCGGGTCAGCTTTGAGGCCGCTGAAGGTGACTTCGTTTATTCTGGCAGTGCCCGGTTCTTCGGCGGACAGTAAGTGATTGATGGCAACCTTACTGTCGAGTGAAAGTCGGGTAAATATGGTGTTTTGTTGCTTTGTTTCGAACTGGTGTACGGCTGAACGTATAATCCGATCCAGATGCTCGGCGGCGGGCCGTTCAATCTTCTGCTCCTGACACCAGTCAGTAGCAAGTTCGCTGCCGTGTACAGCCTGCGGATTTAACGGGAGGATAAATTCGGTTAACCAGGCGCTGAGTCGTGCGATATCAGCTTTATTGGGGAGTCTGACACCCAGATAGCGACGAATATTTTGGCGGTGCCGCTGAGCCTGCCGCCCCGAAAGCGGGTAGTTTTCAAGATATACCGAAGTGCAGCCGATCTGCCCAGCAATAGCATGCACAACACCTGAAGGGAAATCGTTTAATGACTCAGGGTAATGGCCCTGTACCTGTCGGAATTTTAGTTGAATGGCAAATCCCAGGCGCCCTGTATCGGTCATTCCCGGTAACTGGGAAAGCTCTTCAGCAAGCAAACGCCACTCGTCCCTGTCATCAAAAGTCTGCTCTGGTGACGACATCACAACTCCCTGAATCATCAATGGTTAATCACTATGGCAACCATTTCACAGGTGAGTGATTTTTACTCAGATCCAGTTCAAAAAAGTCAGATGTCGCATTTTGCAGCTTCGCTCCCACTAGGCCATCATGGTGTAAACCTTCAACTTGTCCGCATGCTGCTGTTGAGTCACCTGCATGGCACTTACCATCTCAGATGGGGCCGGACGGGCGAGCAGCGCGCAGCCTGTCCACTGTATGCCGCGTCAGCGGCATGGAGGCGCCAGAAATTGTTAAGGACCACTCTTATGCCATTGGGCGCCGTGAGCCCGGCAGAGCCGGTTACAGGCTCAATGGTGGCGAAAGCCCAACCCCTCCCTGCCAGACGCCGTTTAAGCAGCGGCCTTTCAGTCGCGTATTAGTCTGATGGTCGAAGACGAAAGATACAGACCGCGGGCCTCAGTATTACAGCAATGTT
>Ga0256787_1000185_pt1 | contig 15839 bp, 15 predicted proteins | sample MC6MC0938MT_FD_189994 | JGI IMG/M metagenome (GOLD analysis project Ga0256787, IMG submission 189994) | Metatranscriptome of enriched soil aggregate microbial communities from Iowa State University, Ames, United States - MC6-MC0938-MT... | ecosystem: Environmental > Terrestrial > Soil >... | reverse complement strand
GGACTTATAAATGATAATGACCTTTTTAGAATATACAAAATAGAGTACGATGAATCTGAAATGATGAGGATATACGCACAGCATATAAGCTATGACCTTAACGGAGTTATTGCGCCTAACATGGGTACACAATTCTTTACAGCTTCAGAGATGCTTTACTGGCTACAAAAAGGGACATCCTTTCCTCAAGGGTACACACCTCCCTTCATTCTCCGTATCAATGATAGTTTAAACATCAAGAAAGGGGCTGTTTGGGGAAACAATGCAACCTTTATGGATCAACTGCTAGGAGATAAAGGATTGCTCGAGCAAGTAGGAGGAGAGCTTGAGAGGGTTCGTAACAGGGTATTTATTTATCCTCGAGGAACTATTGGAGGATACAGCGGAGTTAATAAAGAGGATGAATTACCTTTTAAGGTGAATCAGAATGTTAGAAACTTCCAGTATTCGATAGACAACTCTAAAGCTGTAACTCATATTATGCCTTACGTGATATACAACTGGGAGCCACCTCAAGCCGACAACACAAGAAGCTCCGGAGCTAAAGAGGTCTATGTCAATTTAAGACACGCCACAGATGGAAGACCAAGCCATGAAGCAATTCCTTCAGAGAGTGTAAACATTGTAAGCGGGACATCTCAAGACTTCCCTTATGTTCGAACTGTACCGGTTGACTTTTCAGATATGCTCTCTAAAGATGACTACGATGCGGCTAAGAGTGTAAACAACATAGATACTGTGAGATATTTAATTGCTCAAGCGTTATTATCCCGTGTCAGTGAAGTTAAGAGTAGCTTACAATATCAATTAGCTTACAACCCGGAAATATCTTTCGAGGTTGACGTCATGGACATCCAAAGCACTCCAGAGTTTATTGAAGCTTTCAGAGATGTTAAAGATTTTATGACTATCAAACTAGGAAGACGATTCAATGTACACTTTCCTAGTTACTACCCAGTAGCATCTCAGAAGATGCGGATCACTAAGACTGTATACGATGCACTAGCTCAAGAGTTTTTAAAATTTGAAGCTAAAACAACGTTCACAAATGGGCTTGTAATACCTAGAAAAGTATAACAAACTAAGGGGCTGATTACAATAGAACCGAATTCACAGATGATAAACGCAGTGATGAATAGTATTTTCAATAAGGAGACAGTATTCTTTGGGCTATTCTTAATAGGGTATTACCTTCAAAACAAAGACAAGAACGACTTGAAAGAAACCAACTTTAAACAGCAGGAGTTTATCACAGAACAGCAGGATGTCTTAAAAGATATTACCCGAGAGGTGGGCAATATTGCTAAGGCTCAAGAGAAGCACGGGGAACGTCTAGAAAGAATTGAGGCAAAGCTTAACAGCCATTGAAAGGAGGTGAATACCATTGAACATTAAAGATATCTTAAAAGATAAAACACTTACTTCTAAGTATGTAGTACTAATCTTTGCAGTCATCAATTCTCTTTTGAATCTCTTCGGAGTTCAAACTATAAGCGACACACAAGTTAATGATATCGCTACAGCAATCACTACTCTTACGAGCGCACTCATGCTTCTTAATGTAAGAGCGCACGAGCTACGTAAGATTAAACAGGAAAAGGAATGATGCTTATATGATTACAATTATATCAGTTGCTGACTTATCCCCTGCTAAGATTCTAGAAGTTACCTTAAAGCAAGGGGACATCATAAAGTTTGATTCCCCTGACGTTGAAGTTATCCGTGATGGATATAGCATCAGCCTAACAAGAGGGGAAAATGAATCAGCTTTTTATGCTAAGTATGACGCATACTATGCTACACAGTACGGAGCTTTCGAGGTATCTCTTAATGGTGCGAGCGATGAAGTCGATGACATCTACGAAGCAGTCGGAAAGAGTAAGGAATCTGATACGGAGTACACAACAATTCAAACTGCTAAGAAACTTGGAGGAGGTGGTGGAGGTAATTCCTACACGAAGACAGAGATAGACTCCAAGCTTAGTTTAAAAGCGGATCAAACTCAATTGGATTCCGTAAACAATAAAGTAGATACTCTAAAGACTCGTGTTGATACCATTGAAGCAAGCGGCGGAGGTGGAGGGGCTAAGGTCTACTCGAACTTCCCTCCATTACCTAAGCTTTATGATACTTCAAGTAATATCATAGCCGTAACAGATGACGCTAACAAGTGGACAGCTAAGAATCTACTCACTACAGATTCAACTATTATGTTTGAAGGGAAGTCAACTATTAAGTTCTCACATGCAGTTGGACAAACAAGTCCTTACGGCAGTCTCGTGTTGGCAACCCCTATCAACTTAACTGGATTTGATTACATCGAGATGAATGTATATATTGTAGGTGGAATTAATTTTGGACCTAACTCCAACTTGCGTTTTCACTCTGCGGATGGTTCTTTCAAAGCTGACCTTTACCGATACATTAATAGCGAGAACGGACAAAAAGAAGGATGGAAACGAATTAGAATAAACAAGAGTGATTTCTCTATAAATGACGGTACCCCTGATTGGGGTGCAATCAATAAAATATTCATAGCTTTCACGATTTCACAATCGGCAGTGGCAAGCGTCAATGTTGCAAATATCTTAAACTTAAATGTTGAGACTGGTATATTGAACATTGACTTCGACGACTCTCTTGAGTCTGTATACAAGAATGCTTTACCTATTATGAATAAATATAATTTAAAAGGGAGCATATACGCAATCACTAGTAGGGTCGGTACACCAGGGTATTTAACTTGGGGACAGCTTCAAGAACTTAGAACAGCAGGATGGACAATTGGGAGTCATACAGACCAACATCAAGATTTAGCTACTCTTACGAGAGAGCAAATCATTAAAGAATTTGATGACTCTCAACGTAAACTTAGACAGCATGGATTCTATTCAGGTTCTTACTTTATAGCCGCTCCTCAAGGAAAATGGAGTGACTTAGCTAGAGAGGAAGCACTTACTAGGTTCTTATACGCTAGGGTATTCCGTCAAGTTCCTAATCTTGATTCTATCCCTTGTGATGACTCATTGCTTTCAGGATATCGCTCTGTATTAAAAGCAGACACAGTTGATAAAGTTAAAGGCGAAGTAGACGCAGTTATTGCCAACAAGCAGGGGTTTAATATGACGTTCCATGACATAGGGGCAACTGTTACAGGTAACTGGGACTGGCCACCTGAAAACTTTGAAGCTCTCTGCCAATACATCGCTGAGAAGAGAGATGCAGGAGTGTTGAAAGTATTAACAGCTGAAGAGAAAGTACTTCAGTTCTCTGGGCAGGAATGTAACTTCAAGGGTACGCACTCATTATTATCTTCAGATGGGACAAGTCCAGTAGTGTTAAAACTAAACAGAAACTAAAACTTGAAAGGTGGAAATATTTATGAACTTAGATGAAGCAATTACAAGAATTAAAGAATTAGAGGCGTTGAACCACCAGTTAAATTCTAGAATATATTACCTAGAAGAGATATACAGCCATCTTAAGACTGAATATGAAATCCTTGAAACAGCTAGTAATATAGCTCAAAGTATTGCTGATTATTGTAGGGAGAATCACAGTACCCCAGATGACAGCCCTTATAAAGGTAAGCTTGAGTTCCATATGGGAGACAACTTGAAACCCCTTGAAATTCACTTTGAAGGTAAAAAGATTAACGTAGATAAAGTAGAATTACTGTTAAATAACGCTAAGGAGGAAAATTAGCATGGACGTATCCGCACATGGAGGCCATACTCCAGAAATCCAAGGAGCTAATTACGGAGGTAGAAAAGAGCATGTAATGGACCGAGAGGTGAAAGATGCTTTCATCCGTAATCTCAGAGCTTTAGGACACAACGTCAAAGATGATACTTACGAGGGTGGAACTTCAGCTTCACAAGTAGTGAATACCCAAATAGCAAACATTAACAGCCGCTACAATGATGTAGGATTCTCTTTCCACTTGAATGCTTCAGACGGACAAGGCCACGGAGTAGAAGTACTTTGCTACTCAGAAAAGGAAGCACCTATGGCGGCTAAAATCTCAGCAGCTATTGCTCGTAAGATTGGCTGGAAAGACAGAGGAGCTAAAATCCGACCAGACATTGGAGTTATCCGTAGCACTAAGTGTCCTGTCTATTTAGTTGAATGTGGCTTCATAGATAACGATGAGGACATGGCTAAGTGGAATGCTCCCGCTATCGCTGATGCTGTCATTGAAGCATACTTCGGAGTTGCATCTCCAGAGCCAGAGAAACCCAAAGAGAAAGGATATCGTGTAGTTGTTGGAGACTTTGATGATGTAATCTGGTTTGGCAAAGCTTACGAGATTATGAAGAACCGCTACGGAGCACAGTACCACAATTGGGAAAGTGTGGAGTGGAATGACTCAGCAGGCAAGTACATCTATCAAGCTAAATTCGGAGACTTTAACAATCGGGTTTATGCAGAAAACTTTGTAGCTGACGTCAAGAAGAATCTAAACTACGGAGCTTGGATTATCGAGCTTTAATACAAAGTAAAAACCTCCTGAGATAATCCCGGGAGGTTTTTACTTTATTATTTATTCACCAAGTCAACGATGAAGTCAATACCTTCTCTAGTTACTCTTGTTTGATTATTCTGTACTCCGTTGTATTCCGCTATCTTAATGAAGAAGTACTTCTCATAACCCTTTCGAGGTAAATATGCTCCGTTTGTTTGCTTCATAAATAGAATACCTTTAGCTTGCAATATTTCTCTAACCTTACGAGCTGTCATACCCTCCAAGAACTGTTTGCCTAACGTAGTAATATTGATTGTCCCTCCTTCATCTAAGAAAGCATCGTACTTCTCAGCTTTCTCTATCACATGGCGGTTGTTGTACTCTTCAAGTTCCTTAATAGCTTTGATGACCTCTGCCATATTTCCAGAAGCTACGGCTATACCAACATTAGCCTGTAGCTGTAACTCGTTGTTGATCTCAAAAGTTTTTACTTCAACGGAAGCATGCTCTTCGATGTTTAACAATTGTGTTCTAACTTCCTTAGCTACCTCACTGAATCGAAGGAGCATACCAACTCTTAAGATAGCACGTTTAGTGAAAACATTGGTTCCTGCTCTGTTAATCCCTAAGGCGTTCATTTCATTTAAGTTAGGAGTTACTTCAATTAACTCCTTAATTTCACTATATCTTAAAAAGTGCATTCCATCACTTTCCAATTCATCTCTGTAGTCATGTACTAATGCACGTATTGCGTTTTTGTCTATCCCATAAAAATTTGCAACCTGTGCGGATGTAGCAAGTTCAGACCCTGGAAGTAAAGCTAAATCTTTAACTCTTTCAAGTACGTCGGTTCTTCCCATGAAAGAATTACGAATTTCCTTACTATTAATTAGAGTCTCTTCGTTTCTAATAATTAAGTTTGTCATTTTAGTGTCCCCCTTGCCTTACGGCTTGTTTTATTTTCTTATGAGCTTATCTTAACATGGCTTGTCCTTAATAGTCAACTATAAAATAAAAAAAACCTCAGGAGTTTTATTCTCAAGAGGTCTTAAACTTTATATTGTTCTTCCTAAAGTGGGTAATGATTGCCGCTGTAGAATCTGTTTCGTCATCATTAAAGTATGGTCGCTTCTCAGTATCCCCTTTACGTTTGCTCAATACGAAACTATAGTGTTCAGTACCAAAGAGTGTGAATATTGCTTTCATGACTTCTTCCTTATCAGCTTTACCACTTCCAGTTACTTCTTTCTTAATAGTCATAGGCGGATAAGCATGAATCTCAAGAGGTTCTTTTCCCCACCAAGATTGACATACACGTTCGACGACTCCGGTTGCTTTGCTAACAAGTGAAACTGATCTGAACTTATTCATGTTAGCACCTAGCCCTTCTTTGATGAACACTTGAGGATTGAACCTGTCAAGTATTTCATATAAGGAATCATTGAGAATTGCTAAACGTTGTCCATCCGTAAAGCTTGTCTTATTAGTTCCATAACCTACAGAGGCAGGGATATCTATATGTGTCACATACACAAGAGAAAGACGACCTGTTAAGTCGTCTCTGTCAAGTATTGTAACTCCAGTGCTTTTTGCTGATATGTCCAAACCCAAAAATCGAGTACTACCCATTATGATTTCTCCTTTTCTTATTAAGTAAATTGCTTACATGTCCTTGAGATACCCCGTAAAGTAAAGCAACTTCTCTTTGGAACAACCCATAATTTATCGAGTCCTTTATCTGAACTATTTCGTTATCTTTAAGTACTGTGTTGAACCTATTTTCACCTTTAGGTGACACATTAAGTCCTGTATCGTAAGCGTGTTTACAATTTTCACTCCTAGTAGCCCATTCTAGATTACATATATCATTATTACTTTTGTTACCGTCTTTATGGTTTACCTGTTCCTTGTTTAAGGGGTTAGGGATAAATGCTTTGGCTATAATCCGATGGGTCTTTTCAAGTTTCCTATTTGATTTTCCTTTGTAAAGTCCATACATACGGTAACCTTGTGATTCTATTTGCTCTTTAAGGAATCTTAACTTTTCAGTATCCCATACTTTCCCACAATCACTTATAAGATAACGAGGAAAGTCAACAACCTTCCTCCATCTCATTTCTTCATAGCCTCCCTTGCCTGTCTGATTTCTTCTAAGCACTTCCAAGCACTATCCTTTTCAAACTTAGTATATTCTTTTGAGAAGTCTATACGGCTGACCTCATCCATTAAAGCTTCATACTCTTCAGTTGTCATATTCGCAATAACTGAAATCTTATGAGAGTTGAATGTCCAGTTAAGAGGATTCAACGGAGGTTTATCTTCCGTATCTTTTAACCGCCAAATATTCTTAAGATATTCCATATGTGATTTCTTATCTTCAGGGGAGAAGTAGACCCCAAAGACACGTACGTCAGGATATTTCGTTTTAGTCTCTTCATCTTGAGCCCATCCCTTCTTAGAACAATTCTGATAAAGAATAAAGTAGTAGTCAAGGTCATACATTAAAGCATAAGTTTTAATTTGCTGAATGTGTTTAGCTTCAGCGCCTTTCATCTTATAAGTTCCTGTAGAAGCATTTGTTGTCTGTTTAGATTTAACTTCAAATCCAATACGTAACCCCTTATAGTCTCTACCTAGCCCATCCTCTGGTGGAGTATATTGTAGGATACCGTCACATGTTCCCCATACAGGGACACCACCAAGCTCTACATACTTACGAGCGAACTCTTCGAACATTGGGTATTGTCTATTATCTCCATTACCGCTCCAGACTCTCTCGAAAGCAAAATCAACTTGAGCTTTTCCCTTCTTAGTCCAATACTCAGCGGCTAAAATCTGACGTTGCCACATATCCCCTACTACGGTACCGATAGCTTGCCATCGAGTGTGAACCTCATCTTGTGGTTCATCAAGTAGAAACGTGTCGGGTTTGTATCCATGGAGGTGCATCCAGATAGCTTGCTCATCAGCTCCAACCATTGAAGGTCGAATCCATTTGCGCACCGGAGGTGCTTGTACTCCCCTCTCGAGGATATCTGCAAAGTTTCTATGCCAGTCCAACATAATAGGGTCGTCTGATAAGTTCTTTCTAAAGTAGCTATCCATTTGTTCCTTGAAGGTATCTGCTAAATCTTGAATGAATACTTGCTCTCTCGGTACGATACAATTTACATCGTCGATAGTCTTAAAGCTTGCTCCTTTGATTGCCATTTAATTTTCCTCCAATGATAAGACGTAATCTTCTTTACTGTAATGTTTGAAATCTTCAACGATACTCTTTAATAATGTATTAATAGACTTCCAATATCCATTGTATGTTGACGTACCATTAATGTTTGCAAGGAAGTACCCATCTTTCAAGTTCATTAAGATGTAACTCTCTCTATTTATCACTAAAATGTCACCATACTGTGGGACTTGTTTTACTTTAAAGACTTTTGATATCAATTTCATTTATTATTCCTCCTCTTAAGATATGCCTCTACTAGTAGTTTACCATAATAGCAGAGACATCGCATGTTTATTTTGCTTTTATATTATTTTACCCAGTTTCTTTCTCTCCAAAGTTTACAATACTCTTGAGGTGATCCCATAAACTTATTAGCACCAATCATATCTTTCCAGTTCTTCCCGATAGCAATATCTGTTTTAACTTCAATGTTGTGTAGAGTTACCGTCTGAGTCATGATTTTCTCTACCCAGTCGATTTCCTCTTGAGTTATATCCTCGGGAACATAAAGTAAAATTTCATCGTGGATTGGAGCAAGTAAGGAGAAATCCCTTCCGTGTTCTCTTTTATGCTGACACCATTTATCAAGTTGAAGCATTACAAGTTTAGTCTGTTCAGCCGCACTCCCTTGGATCACTGAGTTTACTGCTTGACGGTCAATACCTCCCTTTATAGATTTTCTTTTCCATTCTGGAAGCAAATCCCACGGGATAGGTATGTCTTTCCCTTTGCGTCTCTCTTCTAAGTCATACCCTTGACGTCTCATCTTATCGACAGCTACAATGTTTCTACTCTCTTCCATGTATACATTCTTCGGGAGAGGGAGACGTCTCTTATTTCCAAACATCATAGTTACATATCCTTTTTCTTTTGCATCCTTTCGAGTCTGAATCATCCACGGCTCAATAGCAGGGAAAGCTTTCAAGAAGTCTTTGATTACTTCTTCGCCTTTCTTAAGGGCATCCTCTTTCGTGACCTCTTTATTGATTCCTCTATCTTCATAGATTGCTGGCAAGATTGAGTATCCAAGCTCTATTGGGCTGATACCGTAAGTTACGGCTAACACGATTACCTTTGAAAGGTTTCGCCACTGAGTACCGTCACCACATTCATCATAAGGTTTATTGAACACATCAGAACCAATCTTAGAGTAGAAATCAATCCCAGTTTTCCAACCTTGTATCATCTTTTCATCTTGACAGAGATGACCTAGAAGTCGGTTCTCCTGCCCAGAAAAGTCAGCCCCTAGGAGAAGCATTCCGTCGGGAGCTTCAAAGGCTTGTCTTACTATTTTGTGTATCTGTTGAGCATTGAAATCTTGAGAGCTGAACCTTCCCGTTACAGTCCCTCGAGGTTTGAAATTAGAGTGATATCTTCCCGTCTTCTCTTTTCTGAATTTCGGTAAGTTGTCGAAGAAGTCGTTCTTCAGTTTAGACAAAGACTTCCACTCGAGTATTTTACCTACGATAGGGTACTGACCTTTCATAGCTTTCAAGATTTTCTTTCCTGTTCCTTGCATCTTCTCGCCAGTATGTTCCTCCAAAGCTTTCTGCAATTGAGCAGGACTTGAAAGCAATACATCTTGTCCGATTGCTGACTTGATTTCACTTTCAAGAGTATCAACCATTTCGCCAAACTCTTTAGACTTTCCTTGCATGTGATCCTCATTGATAATGAATCCTACACGTTCCATCTCTACAACTACTTTGATTAATGGTTGCTCTATTTCTAAGTAGTTTTTCCATACATCTTTTAAGTTGTACTTATCATCTTCAGCGGTTGCAATTGCTTCATAGAATTTATATAGCTGATAAGTTATTTTCGGGTCATTTGCTCCATAGTAACGGGCATACTTTAAAGGTGTTCCTTCAAAGCCCCCATTTCCAAATAGGTCACCGTACTTATCTGAAGGAATCCCTAAATACTTCGGCACAAGACTCTTAAGAGCATGACTCATTTCGTTCTCATTGAACATATGAGCAATCGTTTGAGTGCAGTGCCATGTTCCTGTGATAGGTAAATCATCATTGATACACATATGCATATCGTATTGAGCATTGTGAAGTATCTTTGTAGGGATTCTTTCAAGTAAGTAATCTATATATGCTGACCCATATGCCCAGCTTACCTGTTCCTCTCCAGTGGAATGTCTAAATGGCACATAGTAACTTTTATCACTTATAGGATTATAAAGGCAATGACCTACTATTTTATCTTCATACTTATCTAGACCAGTTGTTTCGGTATCGTATCCTATCTCAGTTACCCCTTCGAAGTCATCCACCATGTCATGTAATTCCTCTTGAGTTGTAACCAAAATATAATTATCTGGAGTCTTCTCCACAAGCTCTTCCAAGATTTCTTCTCTGCGGATCACTTGAAGTTGTTTCCAAAGTCTTAACGCTTCAGCTCGACTAAACTTTTTAGCTTTCTTTCCCTCTGGAGTAGGTTCTCTTCCGATGACATTATCTTGCATAGCTTGTTTAACTTCTAAGCATTTCTTTCTATCCGTATCTGACATCTTATTGTTGCTTAGTATTTCCTTCCAAGATTCATCTATGGTTGGATTGTGCTTTGCTTCCTTTACAGCTTTTTCTTTCTTAGCAATCTTTTCAGCTATGTCTTTATGTTCTTTTTCTACTAAGATATCAAGCTCAATAGATTTTTCTGCTAATCTGATTACATCTTCATTTGTTTTCCATCCAATTTTTTTCATTCAAGTTTCCTCCTAAGCCTTTTCTCTCGGCTAGATTTTTTACTTCTTATTTGTTATAAGCCAATCTTACCAGTATATGAATCTAGTGTCAACCATAGAACATAAAAAAAAATAACCCCGAAGGGTTATCCTACATAGATGCCATCGTCAGGGATTGGCAAGTTTATATTTGTAAAGGTGTTACCTTGAGAGGCGAACTTTCTCATATGTGTCTTATTTGTATAGTACTTTAAGTTGAGAGGGGTAGTACCTGTGTAGGCAAAGCTACACTCTTTCAGCTCCACCTCATTGACGGCTAACCCTAAGCCTGACTGGAGCACTGTGAAGGTTGCGTTATTGATTGTCACCTTACATCGAGTAGCTTTAAAAGTTGTATAAGGCTTGTTAGTTTCTGATAGAAACATGTACGCTTTCGAGTTGTACACGAGTTGGCAATCCTCCAGAGTTGTATAGGGAGTTTGTCCGTCTACGTTAGTAATCCCTACTTGGATAATCGTGTCAGTTAGTTTGCAACTCTTTAGTTTTGTATTGAGAGGATACCCGTTGAAGATATGATTTCTTACTTCACAGTTTACAAATTCGGAATCACTGACAGTACACTCAGATAGTACTTTTGTATTCACCGGTTCGAGTCTTACCTTTAAATTCTCAAATGAGCAGTCACTTGCTTGTGATGTCTTGATAGTTAACTCTCGCAAAGACACTGAGGAGTTTGACTTGAAAGTACAACTCTTTAGTTTGTTGACGAGTAGCCAAGCACCGCTTACCATCTCAGTGTATTTTATGTGACAATCTGACATCGTGAAACCATCAGGTAAAGATATGCTTCCTAAATTTTCAAAGTGGTTGTGCTTAACTTCTACTCTGTAAGGACTAGACGCTGTCAAGTTAAATTTTCCACCTACGAAAGAATTACCTTCAATGAGAACATAAGGGCTGTACATTTGTGGGTCCATTAATCCTATATTGTTTAGATTGTTATAGAGGTAGTTGTCTTTTATCTTAGCGGATGACATTGCATACAAGTTAATTGCTGTGAAGTCCGTATCGTGAATGTGATTATTGAGGATGTCCACATCGTAGCAACCTACAAGGATACCGTGAAAGCTATCATAGATATCGTTATTGCGGATTGTACACTTAGAACCGTATGAGTCCTCCATGTTAATCGCATAACGAGTAGGGTCGTTAAAGAGTGGTTTGCCATCTAGAAAATAAGCTAACCCTTTACCGTTACCATGGATACTATTATTTTCAACAATGTTGTGACTACCTCCTAAGGTTATTCCTCCCCTATGCCCGTTTGTGATATCACATTGTTGGATTAAATTATGAGAAGGGATATGACCAAACCATACAGCTAAAGAGTGCTGTCTCACCATGGTTTCATCTAAGAGCTGTAACCTATACTTGGTAGCACCTGTAGGGATTGAAATGTTACTGTAGATTCTTCTTCTTTTGTGAACCCCGATGAACTTGTTGTCCTTGTCATAAAAGAATACATCAAAGAATTTATTGTTCATGCTAGTCAACCTCGTGTAGCCTGTACCTCCAATGTACATTGAGTCGACTTGCTTTTGAGGGTCAACCTGAATAGGAAGCATCTTTGTAATAGTTGTCTTTGGAGTTGTAACCGGAATAGGTAATCCTGTCTTGTAGTCAAGTGACTCAATAGTATTACCCTCGTCAAACTCTACATAGTTTGTATATGCGGAAGAAAGAAAAGAGATGTTGTCACCCATGTAGTCCCTAACCTTGCACCTCTTAAGTGTATTGAATCTTGCACCTTTACGAAATACAACTCCATACGAATGCTCAACGGCTACCTCTTTTGTGTCAAAGAAGCTTCTATCTTCTCTACAGCCGACTATCTCGCCATTCTTAATAGTCGAACTCTCAACCTTTTCAAAGATAAAGGTACTGCCTACAAAGTTGTAATAGTCTGTGCCTACTCGAGTGTCGAGAGGGCTTTTCCTATTGGAGTCATATATCACCTTGAGTTTTGACTTGTTAAGATTTAACTCGATTCCTTCTTTTATCAGTATCTCTCGAGGGTAACACAAAGCATATTCACCACGGGGCAGAACTACAGCTGTATAGTTGTTATCATAAGCATACTGTAAAGCATTGTTGATACCTTGTATGTTCTTGTCAGCTTGAATGAAATCTGCATCGGTGTAAGGCTTTGGGGGAATTCCTTGTTTGATGCCATACAAATCGAGGTTAACTAAGTAATTCATTCACATCACGCTCCTTATAGTTTTGAGCTTTTCGCTCTCTTATTATTTCTCTATTTCCTATAAGGTTCCCTCTAAGTTTTGTACATCAAAAAAGGACAGCAATTTCTGCATGCCCTCTTTAAAACTCATATTTTGTAACTTTTGCGCCAAACTGTTTGACTACTTCCTCACGTTGAGGTTCTTGAAGGTATCCTATTCCCGGCAAGAATATACCCTCGAAAGTAGTTCCTTCGCCACCTTGCCTTCCTTTATTAAGTGAAATCTGAAAGCGTCCATCACATGAGTCGAAAGCGATAAGTAAGAAAGCATCTTCGAGTAACGCTGTTGTCTTTTTAACTTCATTACGTCCGGGAAGTCTAAGTATTCTTTCTCCGCTATCGTCTTTGTCGTCTTTGACTTCTTCAGCTTGCGTAATTGCAAATATGACGGTGTCTGTACTACCTGCAACCCTATTGAGTAATTGACTTGTAGCTGTTGCCGCCCCTCCTGTAGTTTTATCTCTGTTGTACTCGTAATCAAGGAGATAGAACGGGTCAACAACAACAATGTCAGCTTTCGTTTTGAGTATATCCGACTCCAGAGCCTTAACTGATCTATCATGAAAGTCTCTGTCTGTCTTGCCACGGATAGTGATACTTCCCGAGATATACTCATTAAGGTTTCCGAGAAAGTTTCTGAATTCTTCTTCATCGTTTTCAGATAGTTTACCTCTGATAAGGTCGTTACTTTGAAACCCTGCAATGTATTCAGCTCCTCCAATGTTTTGCTTTTTAAGTTTTGCATTTCCTGAGATAAATGAATACGCTCTAGAGATTACCTCGAAAGTTGACATCTCCATAGACCAAATCAATACGTTTGCTCCGTTGAATTGTGCTTGATAGCATGCTTCATCTAAAGTAACTGCTGATTTACCTCTACCGGAACGACCGTACCATGTGTACATATTACCTGTGATCCAATTCCCAATAGCATCTCTCATGGATTTATGCTTAGGAGCAAAGCTTCGGAAGCTCTTACCTGCCTTACGAGTGTCATACTCTTCTAGATACTTAGAAAAGTCGGTCGCAAGATTTGTACCTACATGTTGACGAGGAGCAGTAACTTTATTGATTGAATCAATTCCTTCTAAGAGAGAGCTTGTCCATTCGTCTACATCTCCTTTTCCCCAATTGTCAACATGTTTATTCATGAAAGTTTCAATCTCACGAGATTTTCTTTTTCTTTTTGCTGTATTGATAAGATACTCTAAAGAGTCCTGGACGTCTTCACGGTAGTTGAATCCCGGTACTTCACCCATAAGAGTTCGCCAATCCGGATTCTCTCCGTATCTGTCTATGTATCTAAGTAGGAAACTATATGCTTCCTTCTCCGTATCTGTTTGGAAATCTTCTAGATCAAGACCTAGCTTTTTAGCCTCAATGTCACTATTCTTATTGTCAAGCATTTTAGATAAAATCATTTCCCCACTGAATAAACTCATGTGTTAATCCTCCTAGTTTGTTACTTATACATTTAAGTTATTTCTGCTTTTCCGTCAAGATTCATCTCTTTCGTTTTTTAAGATGACACCACGTTTGCTTTCCCCTAAGAATTTATACTCTCCAGTGTATCTTCTGATTCTATCGTACAAGCGTTGGTCATATATGTCAAGCATTTCCTTCATAGGTAAGTTTGAAGTGTAAATACTTGTAAGGTTCTCCCCTGTACGGTGGTTCACTAAGTTGTGTATATCTGTTCGGAATGCATCTGAAGCATCTCGAATTGCCATCTCATCGAAGACAACAAACCTAGACTTTTTAGCTTTCGAGATACGTCGATAATACTCACGAGAAGCATCTTCAGCAATCTCACGAGGTGTATTACCTCTATTTGCTTTCAAGTATAAATCCTGCAAAGCAGGCATGTCCAAGAAAAATATAGGATCAACAAATGAGCCGGGTTCTTCTTTGAGTACACTTCGGAGATAAGAATACATTAAGAATTCATTGAGAAGCATCGAAGCGGTTTCCGTCTTTCCAGTACCCGTCTCTTTAGAGTAAAAGAATAAATCTTTCAAGCGTTCCTCTGTAGTGTTTCTTACAGAGTTGAAAGCTTTCTTAAAAGTTGTCATGTATCTTCCGAGGTCTTTATAAATGTCAGCTTGGTCTTTGCGACACCTAGCAGTCTCATATGTAGTTTGTCTATACTCCGAAGGCAGTAAGGCATCCCCTTGCTTTCCTCCACGGTTATTGAGTCCGTGAAGGATTATAAAAGCAGGACACGGAGAGTTGCACGTTTTAGCTTTATCACATGAGTTTCTTAAATTACATTCTTTCATTATTAAGTTCCTCCTCAATTTCTCTTATATACTTTTCTATAGAAGTCACAAGCCGTTTAGCATCTGCAAGCTGTTGTCTACTTTCCATCAATTCCAATCGTAGTTCTGTCTCTCGAGACATCCTTGACGATTCTACACGTTCTGGCTTTGTAGCTATTTTAATTTCAAAAGTGAAATCACTCATACGTTTCTCCTCCTAAGTTTTATTACTTACAAGTATCTTACCATAAAAGTTTAAAACATATCAGCCATACTTTCAAATTTTACATTCTTCTGAGCTTCTAACTCTTTAGCTCTTTCCTCTGCTTGTTGAATCTTCCAAATAATCTGCGGCAGCTCACGTTCTCTCATGTAAGAATACATAAAGTTGAATGTCGGATAAGGGTATTGCTTATTACCTTTGTAGGATTTCATTGAGGCATAGATGAAATCTTTCAAGGCTACTCTGCCGTATTGCTTGATGAATTGACTTATAAGTGCATTCTCTTGACGGATATTGTTGCATACATACTCACATTTGAATTTTGCTTTCGCGCAATCTGTTAAGTACGCTCTCGCTGTTGTGCTGTTCCATCTTGAAATTGGACATGCCCTCCAGTCTTTACGGATAGCCGTCTTCTGCTTAGTGTTTAGTTCCTTGAAAAGAAATTCTTTTTCTTCCTCTTCAGCCGCTCTCATATCAATCACGTAGTGTCCATCCATCCCTTTTAAGATATCTTCATGTATCATATTTATTCCTCCTATTGTATCCTTACGGATACTTAAATATATAAAGTACTTAAAACCTTTGTGAGTATCTTTAGATACTCACGTGATACTCTTTAGAGTATCACAATATCTTTTATGTTTTAATCTTTTATGTTTAAGTTCTT
>Ga0256787_1000184_pt1 | contig 15920 bp, 15 predicted proteins | sample MC6MC0938MT_FD_189994 | JGI IMG/M metagenome (GOLD analysis project Ga0256787, IMG submission 189994) | Metatranscriptome of enriched soil aggregate microbial communities from Iowa State University, Ames, United States - MC6-MC0938-MT... | ecosystem: Environmental > Terrestrial > Soil >... | reverse complement strand
TCGCACAAAAGTAGTCAATTCGGGGTAAAAGAACAATAAATTTAGGCGAATGGAAAAATGAGCTATGTTTGTGGAAACGGGAGGCAACTTGTTCTTTTCCGGGAAAATATATTACCTTAAAAATGATCGTTTTAGGTACTAATCCCTGATGCGGTACCAGAAAAGTTATTTATAATGAAAAAATATCGCATCTTGTTTCTGATACTGGGTCTTGCCTTTATTTATTGCTGGATTAAGTTTTACTCCTTTTATGAAGGTACTTCGCAGGGGCTTTATGGCAGTACCAGTAAGGGAGATTTTTTCTTTTACCTGGAATTTATCCCGGAATACTTTAAAGTAGCCTTTTTTGTCTGCAGTATTTTTTTCGCGCTTAAAGTATCAAAAAATAAAGAGGAAAAGTTGAATAGAAGGCTCCTGGTTATAGCATTCCTGTTCTTGTTATTTGCTATTGTTTTTGGCACACTTTCTTACCAGGATTATAATGAACACATCTTTGTATACCTGTCAGAACATTATGAACATTGGACCTTTTGGTCGGCTAATTTTTTAATGGAATATGTTATTTTAAATCTGGTCTCTGTCCCCCTTTTCCTGTTCAAATGGATCAGCTACTATTTATGGAAAAGAGCTTAATTATCCTTCCTGTTGGTAGTTTCTTAATTCCTTAAGCAGCGCCTCCACATTGCTCAATTTTTTATCATACAGGTATTTGTTGATAAACACCGTGCCGCCCCAGGCTACCAAAAGGCCCGGAAGTACAATGGGTAAGAAAAAGCTGATATCCCCGAATAAATTGATGCCCCGTATATGCTGCAATGCTAAGACCAGCGCAGTGAAGAAGAGTATGGGTAATAAGAAGAAAACTTCGATCTTACGCGCGCTAAGGATACCGGATTTTAATAAGGCCAATCGTTCCTGGAGTTGAAGTACAGGTTGGTTATAATAATCAATCTGGTAAAATAGCCGGATCTTCCGGATGCACAAGAGAAGACCCAGTACCAGCGCTGCTACAGCAAGGATACCTGAGATGAGCATGCTGTTATCCGACCGGTACAATACAGACAGGAATATAAATACCGGGATGAGTAGGATGAATAAGAAAAAGCTGGCGACCTCATAGCTCAGGGGTTTATTCAGTTCTTTCCTGGAGCGGTCCAGGTTTATTTTTTTTAACAAGGCTTCATTGATCGATAAATTTTCAGAGAGCTTGCGATCATGCTGCAGCCAGGCGCTTTTAAATTCGTTGATGTCCATGTTTATTGCATTTCTTTTTGAAAAAATAATTTTAATTGTTGCTTGATGCGGTTGATTTTCGTAGAGACATTACTTTCTGTAATCCCCAGGATTTCTGCAATCTCTTTTTGTTTGGTCTCCTCCAGGTACAATAGCATTAATGCTTTATCCAGGTAGTTAAGTTGTTCGATAAATAAATACAGCTGCTTTATTTGTTCGTCGGTTTGCGGGTCGTATTCGGCTGCTTGTAAAAACATAAAATTTTCAGCGGGAATATGATTTCTTTTTTGCTCGGCCCGGTAATGGCTTATGGCCGTGTTTAAGGCGATGCGGTAGATCCAGGTACTCATTTTTACACTGCCGTTATAGCGTTTCATTGAAGTCCATAGCTGGATAATGATCTCTTGCTCCAGGTCTTTATGATCTGCAGGGTTGGGGCAATAAGCGTGACATATCTTATAAATGAGATTTTTGTACTCCTTTATGATGCTGATGAATTCTTCTTTATGCACTTTCTTGTTTTGCTTTTCAAGATTATTATTCGGAAAAGACTATAATTACTCACAACAAAATTCAAATTTATTTTTTTGAATGTACCGGATGCCCCTTCCCTAAGTTAAAAAATGATAAGTTTGCAAGGATAAAAAGATTAAAATGGCTGTATTGGAACAAAAAGATAGTAAAGAAAGACGCTATTGGCGACGCTGGTATGTCTCACTGGCCCTTTGGCTTATCGTTTTGATTATTTTCTTTTTTTGGTTTACACAATTTTATAAATGAGCATTTTAGACTGGGTGATCCTCACCGGTACTTTAGTGGCTATGATCCTTTATGGCCTGTACCAGAGCAAAGGACAGAAAAGTAGTGAGTCTTATATAATGGCGGGCCGTCAGATGCCCTGGTATACCGTATTGCTGGGCATTATGGCCACACAGGCCAGTGCCATTACCTTTTTATCGGGCCCCGGCCAGGCTTACAGTGACGGGATGCGCTTTGTGCAATATTACTTCGGCCTTCCTTTGGCGATGATCGTGATTGCAGCGGTATTTGTGCCGCTCTTCCGTAAAATGAACGTATACACCGCCTATGAATACCTGGATCAACGTTTCGATAAAAAAACAAGATTGCTAACGGGGATTTTGTTCTTGCTTTCCAGGGGTGTTTCTACGGGGATCAGCGTTTACGCACCGGCAATCATTCTTTCCTCTATACTGGATATAAATATTTACCTGACCAACGTACTGGTAGGTGGTTTGCTGATTATCTATACTTACACCGGCGGTGCCAAAGCCATCGCCCAGACCCAAAAGATTCAGTTTACGATTATCCTGCTATCGATGGCATTCGCAGGTTACCTGGTTGTGAATGCCTTGCCTAAGGGCGTTAATTTCCAGGAGGCTTTATTCCTGGCGGGGAAATCGGGCAAGCTGAATGTGATCACAACCAATTTTGATCCCAATGATAAGTACAATATCTGGAGCGGGCTGATCGGTGGCTTTTTCCTGGCCTTATCTTATTTTGGTACCGATCAAAGCCAGGTGGGACGCTACATTAGTGCTAAGGATACCAAGGAAAGCCGGCTCGGCCTGCTGTTGAATGGTTTTGTGAAAATACCGATGCAATTCCTGATCTTATTGTTAGGAGCGCTGTTGTTCTCCTTTTATAGTTTTCAGAAAGCGCCGATTACTTTTAATACAAAAGCCGAAACCCTGGCCGCGCAACAAGCCGGCATGGAATATCAAAACCTGAAGGTAGAGTACAACCTGCTTACCGAAAGGAATAAAGAACTGGCAACAAACGTGGTGGCCTTGCATGGAACGCCCAACCCGGTATCTCTGCAAAAGAACCTGGATGAATTAAAACAAACCCAGCAACAGATCGATGCGAATAGGGCGGATTTTAAAAAGATCATTAAGGAGCATAACATCCAGGCCGAAGCGAACGACACCAATTATATCTTCCTGCATTTTGTGAAAAATTATATGCCTATGGGTATGGTAGGCCTGTTGTTTGCCGTGGTATTCCTGGCCAGCTGGGGCTCTATTTCAGCGGCTTTAAATGCACTGGCTTCCAGTTCTTTCCTGGATTTTCATAAGTTGGTGGTCCGAAAGCGCGATTTTAGCCCTGAGCAGGAACTGAAATGGGTGCGTTGGCATACCCTGGGCTGGGGCATCTTCAGCATCCTGGTGGCTATGCTGGCCACGAAGATGAGTGCTTCACTAATCGAGGTAGTGAATGCCCTGGGCAGTGTGTTCTACGGCGTAATCCTGGGGGTATTTCTCGTGGCTTTCTTCATGAAACGCATCAGAGGAACTGCCGTATTTATTGGAGCGCTTATCGCACAGCTAATTATCGTTTTAATTTACATTTTTGATGGCGTGGGCTTTTTATGGTTAAACCTGATCGGTGCGGTATTGGTCTTATTATTCGCACTGATTATTGAGGAAACTTTGCGCAAGAAAAGCCTTCAAAAAGTTTAGTTTTGTAATTCAAGTTTGAAATATGATGAAAAGAATTTATTTGCTGAGTGCAGGATTGCTGTCTTTTGCGGCCTGCCAGGGGCAAACCAATGACAAAGTCGTAGTAGGGAAGAAAGCTAAGTATGAATATGGTACTGCAGCAGAGGCCCCGAAAGTTGGTGGTACCCTGGCTGAAAAGTTCTTTTCAGCAGCCCCGGGTATTGACAAAAAAGTAGATGAACTGTTCGCACAAATGAACAGTTCACAAAAAGCCGCACAAATGATCATGGTGGCTTCCAGTGAGCCCCTGGGTTTTCCTTATGCTACTTCTGTAAAGACAGCCGTGAGTAAAGACCAGGCAGCGAATGTACTGTTCCTGAAAGGCAATAAAACGGAGTTTATCCGCCAAAATAAAGAATTAAAACAATTCCAGATCGCCGGTTTACAGCCTTTGTTTGCCTGTGATTGTGAGCCGACGCTATTCCACAATAAATTTACCGGCGAAAAGAAAATGTTGGCCACCGCCAGCCTGAAGACGCAGGACGCGGTAAACAGTTCAGTAGATACGATCAATAAAGTAATGGATGAAATGGGGATTGTGGTCAATTTCGCGCCTATCGTGGATATTGCGGCCAATAAAGCGGTGATCAACAAACGCGCATTTTCCGATGAACCGTCCGTTATTGAAGACCTGGCCGGCACTTTTATTAAAAGAACCCAGGCCGACAATAAAGCGGCAACCATAAAGCATTTCCCGGGCCACGGCGCTGTTGTGGGCGATACACACAAGCAATCGGTACTGATCAATGGTAAAATGACCGAATTGAAGACCTTTGATAATATCCTTAAAAAGGATAAACCGGTTTTTGTAATGGTAGGCCATATATCCGTTAAGAATAATCCGGAAGGATTTAATACGGAGGGAGGCAGACCGGCCACTGCTTCAAGAAAGATTATAACAGATCTTTTACGCAATCAACTCAACTTCCAGGGTATCATTACTACTGATGCGATGAATATGCAGGCCTCCAAGAATTTTACCGATGCTGACTGGGAATCGGCTAAAGCCGGTGTGGACCTGGTCCTGATGCCTTTGGACGCCGCCAGGCTGAACAAACAGATCGCAGCTGAAATTGAAAAGGGCAGCGCTTTAGGCAAGCAATTCGAAGCTTCCGTAAAAAGGATTTTAAGACTGAAAGTGATCAGCCAGGGGCTGTAAGACATAGTATCCTGGTGAGCCTGTCGTTTAAAAATATAGGCAGTATTAGACCTATAAGGTGGTTTGCAGCCTTATAGGTTTTTTTTATGCCCTCTAATTTACCCTTCGATGAACTCAGGGTAACATAAGGAGGGTGTCATGCTGAGTTCATCGAAGCATGCTTTACCGCTACAGTCAATTCAAGGTGATTTTTTATGTCCAAAGAACACAAAAAAAGCGATACTCAAAAAGTATCGCTTTTGTATTAAATATCCTGAACTTACAGTTCCAGCAAGGCTTGTGTCGGGCTTTTGCCGATCAGCATTAATTCCGGGTTTTCCAGTAATTCTTTTACTCTTACCAGGAAGCCTACAGACTCACGGCCATCAATGATTCTGTGGTCATAGCTTAAGGCCAGGTACATCATCGGGCGGATCTTGATCTCGCCATCGATTACCATCGCACGCTCCTGGATCTTGTGCATGCCTAAGATCGCAGACTGCGGGATGTTAATGATCGGGGTAGACATTAAAGAACCGAAGACACCACCATTGGTAATCGTGAAGGTACCGCCGCTCATTTCTTCGATCGTTAATTTATTGTCTCTGGCTTTTCCGGCCAGTTCCATTACTTTAGCCTCGATCTCAGCCATGCTCAGGCTTTCCGCATTCCGGATGATCGGTACGACAAGTCCTTTAGGTGCAGATACCGCGATAGAAATATCGGCATACTCGTGGTATACGATGTTTTCACCATCGATATAAGCGTTTACTGCTGGCCATTCCATTAAGGCAATGGTACAGGCTTTGGTAAAGAAAGACATAAAGCCCAGGTTTACACCATGCGCTTCTTTAAATTTATCTTTATATTGTTTGCGGATCGCCATGATATTGGTCATGTCTACTTCGTTAAACGTAGTCAGCATGGCCGTTGTATTCTTGGCTTCCACCAATCTGCGGGAAACGGTTTTACGCAGATTGCTCATTTTTTGTACTTTATCCTCGCGGGTAAATAATTCTTTACCTGCTGGTCTTCCCGGGTTTTCAAGCGCAGCCAAAACGTCTGCTTTGAAGATACGGCCATTAGCGCCGGTACCCTGAACTTTTGAAGGACTTACGTTTTTGTCGCTCATCATGCTTTTGGCAACAGGAGTTGCTTTTACATCGGCAGCAACCGGGGCTGATGCCGGAGCCGGAGCGGCTGTCGCTGCAGGAGCTGGTTCCGCTTTTGCTTCCGCCTTAGGTGCTTCCGGAGCAGGGGCAGCAGCGCCGGCAGGGCGTTCTGCAGTTTCATCAATTTTACAAGCTAAATCACCGATATTTAAAGTGTCCCCTTCCTGGGCCACAATGTGTAAGATACCCGCTTGCTCCGCATTCAGTTCAAAGGTTGCTTTTTCAGATTCCAGTTCGCAGATGACTTCATCTCTATCTACCCACTCGCCGTCTTTCTTCATCCAGGTAACCAGTGTAACTTCACTAATCGATTCGCCAACAGGAGGCACTTTAATTTCTATCATAATTTGCTTTATATGCAGTAAAAAGGATTATTGTTTTAGGTCCCGAATTCCGGATTGCTAAATTTGGGTGTAAAATTAATAAAGGCTTTCGACTTTAACAAGCCAAAACAATATCCTGTAATATTTAACAATTTAACCACTTAGCCACGATTTCCCGGAATAAAGGTTGTGCCGCTGCTGATTCCGCTGCCGGAGGTAGGTATAGCATTTTAGCAAGTTCTTTTTCTAAGTCAAAATGTTGCTGGTTATCATAGGCGAAAGCGGGATTAATTTTACTCAGGGTTTGCGCCAGGTATTCCTGCTCCGTCTGTCCTGGCGTGGGTATCAGCAGTGCCGGGCGTTGTAGGACTTGCAGATCCATTATCGTTGTATAGCCACCCCGGCAAACCATACCACAGGCATCCAGGATCTCTGCGGCGAGATCGGCAGCGCCCATATAGCTGTGCCATTTTATATGCGCCGGGATTTGCTCTGGTGCTGCAAGCCCCGATTTCCCGGCAACGAAAGTAAAAGTATATTGGCTTAAGGCACCGCATTGCTGCCAGAGTTTGGCTTCAAACTGGCTGCGCATTGGTTCCGGTCCCGACAATAAAATTAAAAAATGATTCGGCTTCGGGGTGCGCGATTGACCGGGTGTATCGAAAAACTGGCTTAAATAACCGATATAATGCGCATTTGCCGGCAGTCGCTTGGGGTGGGCCAGCTTCCCGGATAAGCCTGGTGCTTTTTCCGTGTCTACGATCCAGCATTGCTGAAACCGCTCTAACAGCCCGCGATGCCACCTCAGCAAGATAAGGTCTGCGAGCTTGCCCATGCCGGAAAGGATCTGTACCTGGTGTGTCAGGATAACGTTTTTGAGGTCCTTATGGTATAGCCCATAGCGATTATCCGAGATGACCGCGTCAAAATGGTATTGTTGGTGCATTTTATCCAGCCAGCGGTGTTCTGCTTTCAGGGTTGAAACGATCTTGGGTACCTGCTGCAGGATCTTGAAGATGAAGCCGCTTTTCTTCCTGGAATATTCAATATTATAGCCTTTAAGGTCCAGGATTTCCAGGTCGGGGAAATTGTTGCGCAGCAATTGGGCTGAGTTTCCCTCCGCCCCGGCATAGACTTTATGACCGCAGGAGCGTAAATAATGAATGATCGGGATACACCGCGTGGTATGTCCTAATCCCCAGTCGAGTGGGGCAACCAATATTTTTTGTTGCCGATTCATTAAAGCTATGTAGCGAAAGTAATTTTTTATCCGATTATTCTTTATTTTTGAGAGATGAAAAACAGGATTTTTAAAGGAATATTGGCTTTTTGTGTGATAGCGATCACTTTGCAAAGCTGCGCCGGCAGGAATAAAGGCTGCGGCTGTGGTAATGATATCAACCGCTCTTCTTCGAGAAGGTAAACAACCGATCTTTCCTTATTAATTTTATGAGCGCAATAATTTGGCTGGTACAAATTGTTGTTTGCTTTTATAGGTATAACCAGGTTGTATTATAGTAACCCCGACATAAAAAAACAGGTGACACCATTTGGTATCACCTGTTTCTATTTACTTCATTTATTAATACCCGAAGAGTTCTTCCAGGCTTAATTTTTTATAAGTACCCATTGCGCTCAATTGCTCTTGCGTCAGGTTTTTCTCATTACCTACAACACAATAAACATAAGGTTTTCCGGCAAATTCTTTTACGTGGAAATTCTTGATGTCGTTGAATGTTAAGGTCGCGGATTTATCATAAACCAGCTTCCTGTTATCGGTTGAGTTGCCCAGTTTTTGAGCCGCCAGGTAAGAGAAGATGATACCATCTTGCGAGATACGCTCACTTGCCAAAGATTTTCTCAGGCTCAGTTTCGCATTGTCAAAAGCGATACCGGATTCCGGTAATGTATTCAGCAATTCATTCATGCCGCCTACCGCTTCTTTTAATTTATCAGCCTGTGTACCTACATAAGCCGCTACTACGCTCTTATCTTCTTTTTTAGACGGTAATCCGTAGTAAGAGTAAGTAGAGTAGGCGAGTGCTTTGGATTCACGGATCGTCTGGAATACAATGCTACCCATACCACCACCGAAGTAGTTGTTGAACAAAGATACGGTTGGTGTAACAGTTACATTGTATTTGTCGCCATTACGCAGCCAGAATACTTCCGCCTGGGTCATTTCATAGTTAGCAAACAATACCTGGTTGCTGGTTGTAGTCGTTTGCGTAAATGTTTTAGAAGCAGGCATAGTTGCGAATTGCGCCGGCGCCTTATGGCTCTTCGCTAAGCTGGTTTGTAACTGGGCTACTGTTTGCGGACCATAATACAATACACGGTGCTTATAATTCACCATATTGCGGATGATATCTACCAGTTGTTTGGCAGTCAAAGCATCCAGTTCGCTGTCAGAAAGTACATTGTTGAACGGGTTTTGCGGTCCGTATTGCGCATAAGAGCGTAAACCGGCCATGATTGCGTTCTTGTTCTCTTTCGCGTTGGCTCTTGATTTTTTCAGGTTCTCTTTATAAGCCTGCAGGGCTTCTTCATCGGCCTCACAATTACGGATCAGGTCTTCCAGCAATTTAACGGAAGCATCAAAGTTTTCATTCAAGCCGTCCAGCGTTACATAAGTTTCTTCATTAGCGGAGCTAACAGAGAAGGAAGACGCCAGTTTGTAGAAGTCCTGGGAGATCTGCTCGCTGGATTTGTCTTTAGTACCTAGATACTCCAGGTAGCCTGCAGCGATCGGTAATAATTTGTTGTTCCATTTACCAATGTCAAAGTGGTAGTACATGCGGAACAAGGCATTGTCTTTATTCTGAACCGTTAACAGGTCGATAGTACCATGCTTGCCTTTTTTGATATCGGTAGCGAAGTTCAGCCATTGCGGCGTGATCGCGTTTTCCGGCATTGCATTTACTTTTTTCACAAAAGCAGACTGCTCTTTGTTTACAGAAACCGGGGTGATCGTAGGTTTATCCACTTTTGCGATATCCTTATCTTCTCCTTTTTTCTTATAAATGATCACATAGTTGTTATCTTTCAGATATTTACTGGCAAAATCCATGATATCCTGCTTGGTGATCTTGCTGATCATGTCCGGGTAAGAGATGGCCGTACTCCAATCCACTTCCGAAGTAAAATTGTCCATCAGGTTGCTGGCGCGGCTGCTGTAATCTTCATTTTGCGAGATATCATTTTTCTTCTCGTTATTTACGATAGAAGGGATCAGGTCATCAGAGAAATCACCGTTTCTCAGTTTTGCGATCTGGCCCAGTAACAGGTCTTTTACCTGGTCTAAAGATTGACCCTGAGTCGGGTTACCCTGTAAGATCAGCATGGAGTAATCTTTCAGCACATACGGGAAAGCATAAGCGCTCAATAATTTCTGTGATTTTACCAGGTTAAGGTCGATCAGACCGGCAGAACCGTTGGTCAGGATATTGCCTACCAGTTCCAGGATCTGTGCATCTTTAGAAGAAGCGCCCGGGAAGCGGAAGCCCATCATTACGTTCTCTGGTTTTGGTCCCATTACTTCACGTTTGATCGGGCTGGTAATTTCATTTTCCTTACCCGGGTTGTAAGCCGGGATATCTTTGGCTTTCATGTAACCGAAAGTAGCTTCGATCTTTTTGATCACAACTGCCGGGTCAAAGTCACCCGCCATGATGATCCCCATATTATTAGGCACGTAGTAGTCGTCGTAATACTTACGGATCGCGGTTAAAGAAGGGTTCTTCAGGTGCTCGATAGTACCAATGGTTGTTTGCTTACCGTAATTATTGTTAGGGAACAAAGCGGCAAAAAGCGTTTCGAATGATTTTCTGCCATCATCATCCAGGCCCCTGTTTTTTTCTTCGTAAACCGCTTCCAATTCCGTGTGGAATAAACGTAATACCGGCTTGCGGAAACGCTCCGCCTGAACCGCTAAGAATTTATCGATTGCATTGCTCGGGATATCTTCCACATAAACTGTTTGTTCAAACGAGGTGAAGGCATTCGTTCCTTCTGCACCCATAGCCGACATCAGTTTATCGTATTCATTCGGGATAGCAAATTTTGCCGCTTCGCCGGATGCAAGGTCAATTTGCTTGTAAATTTCTTTACGTTGTGCTTCGTCCGTTGTTTTATTATATTGGTCGTAAAGCGCATCCACTTTATCCAGTAATGGCTTTTCTTTATTCCAGTCTAAAGAACCGAAAACATCGGTGCCTTTAAACAGCATATGCTCCAGGTAGTGTGCCAGACCAGTATGGTTGGCCGGGTCCGTTTTACTACCGGCTTTTACCGCGATATAAGTCTGGATTCTTGGTTTCTTTTTGCTTGGACTCAGAATGACGGTCAGGCCGTTCTTAAGGGTATAAAAACGGGCATTAGAAGGGTCATTAGTTACATAACGGTAAGTATAGCCATTTTCTGTAGCTTCCTTCCATTGGTGTTTGCTGTCTTGTGCGAAGCTGAAGTGAAAACTTCCCGCTACAATGAGGACGCCTGCCGCCAGGCTCTTAACTAAGTTCATTGAGATTTTTTTAATTAAAGTTAAAAATGAGGTGTTATTTTCTGAATGCAAAAAAAACGGCCCCTAAAATACAAATAAAACTGAACACATAATTCCAGTTAAAGTCATCTTTTAAATAAAATAGCGCAAAAAAGGTAAATACGGTCAGGGTAATCACCTCTTGTATGATCTTTAATTGAAACGGTTTAATACCCCAGCCGGCGCCTAAATGATTGGCCGGCACGGCAAACATATACTCAAATAAAGCGATGCCCCAGCTGATCAGGATCATTTTCCAGAGCGGGAAAGTAGCTCCGCCCGGCTTCAGGTGCCAGTACCAGGCAAAGGTCATGATCGCGTTAGAAATAATGAGCAATCCGATAACCGAAAGCAGTTTGAGGTTCATAATCGTCAGCTTATGCGCTTTTAAGAAAGTAAATTTTCTATTTCTTTAAACCCGTTTTTAGGAATCTTGTTTTCCCAGAGCATTTGATAGATGATATTCAGTATAGGCATATTTACCGGAATACTTTTCAACACTTCTTTCATGCCTCTTACCGCATAATAGCCTTCGGCTACCATATTCATCTCCAGCTTGGCATCACTTACCCGATAGCCTTTGCCCAGCAGGTTACCAAAGCTGCGGTTGCGGGAGTGCAAAGAATAGCAGGTCACCAGCAGGTCGCCCAGGTAAGCAGCCGTATGGAAGTCTGGTTTCAGGCTGTCCGGGTTCTTGTCATAGAAATGGAACTTCAGGAAGCGGTACATTTCCCCGTAGCAATTAGTAATGTACACGCTCAGGAAGTTATCGCCATAACCCAGGCCATGCGCAATACCGGAACCTACTGCATAGATATTTTTCAGCACTGCTGCATATTGAGAGCCCCAAAGGTCATTGTTACAGGTGGTCCTTAAAAAGGGAGTTTCAAATAAAGCAGCTATTCCTGCAGCTTCACTGGTTTCCACACCCGAAAAAGTCAGGTAGGAGAGTCGCTCCTGAGCCACTTCTTCCGCATGACAGGGACCGGTGATAGCAAAATATTGGTTTAGATCAAAGTCAAACTGCTGGACCAGGTACTCTTGTAATAACAGGTGATGCTCTGGCAGGATTCCCTTCACCGCAGATACGATCTGTTTACCTTTAAGCGCTTCTTTCGGAATGCGGTTCACCACTTCCAGTAAATAGGCAGAGGGGATACAAAGTACCAGGACTTCGCATTGGCTGATCACTTCTTCGATCTGGGTGGTGGGAAAGATCAGTTCGCGGTCAAATTGAACCGCGGATAAATATTGTTCATTATGCCCTTTTTCTTTCAGGTGTTGTACCGCGGCTTCATTGCGCATCCACCAGCAAATTTTATTATTGTTGGTCGTTAATAATTTCGCCAGCGCAGTGGCCCAGGATCCGTTTCCTATTAGTCCTATCATTAAGTGTATGCAAATTAATCCTTTACCAAAATCGGCTTTTTCGCGCTGCAAGATAGAGAATTGTAAGGAAATATAATATTTACAGGCATCCCGGCGCTCATTCTGTATATTTTTTAACGAATTCCCATTTTATCCATGCTTCAATTAACTTTTTGATAAGTAACTTTGCAAAATTTTTCTCCCGTTATGAAGAACACAAAATTACTCAGTGCGTTTGGTTGGGCAGCGATCCTGGAAGGGATTTCAACCATATTGCTCTTTGCCAATATGCTGATCGTGAAAAGAATGGATCCAGAAATGGGCAAAGCCCTGGTGTACCCGATCGGGATGGCGCATGGCTTATTGTTTGTCGCCTACACCCTTTTATTGATCCAGTGTAAGATCGCTTACCGCTGGTCTTTAGGCAAATCTGCACTGTACTTCGTGCTTTCTTTTGTACCTTTTGGTACATTTTGGGTAGATAAAAAAATAAACCAAGAGAAAAAAAGCCTTAAAAGCGTTGCTGCTTAGGCCGGATCATACATGCGTTATCTTTTAGAAATTGCCTATGACGGCACTGCATTTCATGGTTCCCAGGTGCAGGGTGAATTGCATACTGTACAGTTTGCCCTGAATAAAGCATTAAGTACCTTATTACGCCAGCCTATCGAAACGTTCGGGGCCAGCCGTACCGATGAGGGCGTACACGCCCTGGGTAATGCTTATCATTTCGATTGGGCCGATGGGATTCATCCGCAGCTTATTTATAAGCTTAATGCCTTATTACCGCCGCAAATGGCGGTGAAACGCCTGATGCAAGCCATTAAGCCCGAGTTTAATGCCCGCTTTGATGCCAGCAGCCGGAGCTACCGGTATAAGATCTACCGTAAAAAAGATCCGTTTAAGCAATCAAGGGCTTTGTTTTTTCCTTACCCTTTGCACCTGGACAAACTGAATGCCACCGCAGCGGTGATCAAAGAATATATTGATTTTGAAAGCTTCTGTAAAAGGAATTCGCAGACGTTTACCCATAACTGTACCATTTTCAGGTCCTACTGGGAAGATCATGGGGATGAACTGCATTATATCGTGGAAGCCAACCGCTTCCTGCGCGGTATGGTAAGGGCTTTGGTCGGTACCCAGCTTAAAGTTATGAAGCAGGAAGACCCGGTGGCTGCCTTAAGAAATATTATTGAGGCCAAAAATTGCACTTTGGCCGACTTCAGTGTGACCGGAAATGGTTTATACCTGGAGGCGGTTAATTTTCCTGAAGGCTTCCTGGAAGAGATCGTACAGGAGCGCTAAGCTACCTATCCCGCATAGCTTACTTTTTATTATATTTGCCCTTCTTTTTATTCAATTTATTAATACCATACGCATTTATGCCTGTTTTTAAGTTTAAAGTTTCCTGGGAAGACGACGATAATATCAACCGGAGTATAGCCCTTACCAATGGTCAATCCTTTTTACAATTTCATCAAGCTATTCTTACCGCTTTTGAATTTGTCAAAAAAGAAGCTGCCGCAAACTTTTATGAAAGTAACGACAAGCATATGAAAGGCCGGGCTATTTCTTCGGAAGTGCTGGTCAATAAAAAAGAGGCACCTGCTTTATCCATGATGAAAACCCCGGTTTCCGCATTGGTGGACAGCCCGGATAAGAAATTTATTTATGAATACGATCCGGTAAAAAACTGGACATTCTTCGTTGAGCTCGTAGGTATTGATAAAGAAGAAAATCCAAAGATCAATTATCCACACTGCTTTTTCAAAGAAGGTATATCTCCTGTCTTAACCGGCGCTAAATCTATGTCGGAGAGTAAGATGGTGGAGCTGGAAGAGAAATATGATCTTGGTAAAGAAGAGATGGATGAAGGCTATGGTAATGAAGGGGAAGATGATGAGGATACCGATAATGATAACGAGGAAGAAAGCTATGGTGAGGAAGAATACGGTGATGGAGGAGAACAATTCTAATTCCACTCATGCGCACGGTTATTGTGATAGCAGGGCCGACCGCGATCGGCAAGACTGCGCTTAGCATACAGCTGGCGCAGCACTTTAATACAGCTATAGTATCGGCAGATTCCCGGCAATGTTACCGGGAAATGAATATCGGTACTGCAAAACCCGATGCCGGAGAACTGGCCGCAGTCCCGCATTATTTTATCAATTCGCATTCGATACACGATAATATTAATGCCGCCGAGTATGAGCAATTGGCTTTAGCTTACCTGGACAATATTTTTCAAACTTCAAAGGTGGCCATTGTTTGTGGGGGTACCGGTCTATATATTAAAGCCCTTTGTGAAGGCATTGATGCCATGCCGGATGTGGATCGGGCCATAGAAGCAATGATCAAACAAAAATTTGAAACGGATGGCCTTTCCTGGTTACAGGAAGCACTACAAACTAAAGACCCCGTCTTTTTTGAGCAGGCCGAGCAGCAAAACCCGGTACGGCTTATCCGCGCACTTTCTTTTTTTGAAACGCATCAACGCTCCATTACTGATTTTAAAACACAAACCGCTAAGGAAAGACCTTTCCGCGTGATTAAAATTGCCCTGGATATTCCACGGGAGGAATTGTACGCGCGTATCAATCATCGGGTAGACGGGATGATGGTGGCCGGTTTGTTGCAAGAAATTGAAGCCTTATATCCTTTCCGGCAGCTGAAAAACCTGCAAACAGTAGGATACAGCGAATTTTATGAAGCCGGCGAATTCCCACTCAGTGAAATACAAATTGAAGCAGCGGTAGATAAGGTAAAACAGCATACCCGCAATTATGCCAAGCGCCAGCTGACCTGGTTCCGTAAGGATGCGGCCTTTGCCTGGTTCGCACCGGATGATTTTAAAGGAGTATTGGATTATATTCACACTAAAAACTAATACGCCATGTTTTGGTTTTTACTGATCCTTTTTACTATCCAGCTCTGCTTTGCTTATGCTTACCGCTATCGCCCCGGTGCGGATCCTACTTATCGTCCGGCCTATTGGCCTAAAGTGAGCATCGTCATTTGTGGTAAAAACGAAGCACAAAATATCGGGAAGTTCCTGCCTTTAGTGTTGGCTCAACAATATATGCATAATGATTGGGAGCTTTTATTCATAAATGATGCTTCATCAGACAATAGTACAGCGATCCTCGAACAACTACAGCAACAGTACCCGCAACTGAATATAGTAACCATCGAACCTGGAGCGCAGCGCCTGTTCCCGGGTAAAAAACATGCCTTGCTACAAGGGTTGAAGCAAGCTCAATATGAGCTTGTTTTATTAACTGATGCCGATTGTTACCCGGCTTCTGAATTTTGGCTGGAAGGCATGGTAAGGGCTTATCAGCAATTAAAAGATAAAAATGGCCTGGAGCAAAATTTCGTATTGGGTTATGGCGCTTATCAAAAATCTGCTGGTTTACTGAATCGGTTTGTGCGCTGGGAAACCTTGCATACTTTTATGCAATATGCTTCCTGGACGAGGCTTTACCAGCCTTATATGGGGGTAGGCCGCAATTTATTATACCATAAAAAATCCGTGATCGATCTGTTGGAACAAGACACGGAGTTCAGCACTACCTTCGCGGAAACGGCCTCCGGGGATGATGACCTCATAATCTCGAAACTGGC
>Ga0256787_1000183_pt1 | contig 15971 bp, 19 predicted proteins | sample MC6MC0938MT_FD_189994 | JGI IMG/M metagenome (GOLD analysis project Ga0256787, IMG submission 189994) | Metatranscriptome of enriched soil aggregate microbial communities from Iowa State University, Ames, United States - MC6-MC0938-MT... | ecosystem: Environmental > Terrestrial > Soil >... | reverse complement strand
GCGGTTTTTTATTTACATGAAAATTACTTCATTTTGCATACGGGTACATCAGAATGTCCAGCAGTTCCCAGCTTCTCAACAACCTGGATCAGAACCTCCAGCTCATGGGACTCCAACTCTTGAAGATAGCTTCGAACTACTTCTCTCGACTTCCTCCCTGCCTCTGCGAATACCTCGGCACCTTTGTCGGTTACCGACAGAAGCACCGATCTGCGGTCCTGCTCATCGTGACGGCGCCACACATATCCGCTCTGCACGAGACGGTCAACCATAACAGTAATCGCACTAGGCTTAACTTCCAGCGCGTCAGCCAAATAACTCACATTGCACGGATCAGTTCGGGCAATCAGAGCAAGCATATGGAACTGAGGTCCTGTTAATCCAAGCTCCCGGTGCTGCATAATTTCGGTCTGCATCTTCTTGAAAGTCCTGGACCAGGCAGTCATTAGCCGCTCTACATATTCATCAAGATTCGAATCCAATGTTACTCCCCCTCTTCGAATCGTAATGCCTGCTTCAAGTGTATTATGGGACCGTCGAAAATACAAGGAAAGTGTCATAATTTCCGGCCCGGTGTGCTATAATCGCTTGATTTTATCGATAAAATACACTATGATGAAGTCGAAATAATTTTCATGTATTTAATAAAAATCACAAAAATAATTTTCACGATCAAAGAGGGTGATTCCAATGCTCACTCCAATCTTGCATGCGCTCTCCAGCAATCTGGACAATTTACCTCCCCAAGAGCGCAGGCTTGGAGAATATATTTTGCAGGCCCCTTCCTCCGTAATTCATCTCGGTATTACCGAACTTGCTTACGCTTGCAGCATTAGCCCGTCAACCGTAACGCGTTTTTGTAAAACATTCCATTTTAAGGGGTTTCCCGATTTCAAAATGAAGTTGGCTGGCGAACTCGGTCAGAAGACGGAGGCTAATCAATATCAGGATTTGAAGGCTGGCAATGACTTGCAGGAAATCGTCAAAGCGATCGAAGCCAATCATCTGGCCTCCATTACGGATACGACGAGGCTGCTCGATATGAATGAGCTTGAGCGGGCTGTGCAAATACTGTGCAGAGCAAAGAGAATCGATCTGTATGGTGTTGCAACATCGTCCATCATCGCCCAGGATTTCTACCAGAAGTTAATCCGGATTGGCAAGAACTGCACCGCCTTCTCTGATTCGCATATGCAGATCACTTCTGCTTCCACACTAGGGGAGGAGGATGTCGCACTGGCTATCTCCTATTCGGGAGAGACTCCTGAGACCATCGATGCGCTCAGATGCGCTAAAGATAGCGGAGCCATTACAGTCTCACTGACCCAATATGGTAATAATCAACTCGCTTCTCTTGCCGACATATCCTTATTCTCTTCTTCATTAGAGAAAGGTATGCGGCGCGGCGATATGGCATCCCGTATCGCCCAGCTGCACGTCATCGATATTCTGTTCACAGGCATGGTAAGTATGGAATTTGAAGATTTCATTCCCAAGCTGGAAAATTCTTATCAGAATGTTCAAACCTATAGGAAACGACAAGGAGGTTATTAAAAATGATAAATATTATTAAAGTTAACAATGAACAGCAGTTTAATGAGACAGGTGCAGGGATCATCGCGAGCCTGGTACAAACCAATCCGAGGGTCAAGCTTGGTTTGGCTACAGGTAGCACGCCTGTTGGCGTGTACCAGAGATTGATCGAGCTGTACAAGAAAGGCGTTGTAAGCTTCAAACTGGCTAGCAGCTACAATCTGGACGAATATATTGGGCTACCTGAGGACCATCCGGAGAGCTACAGACGCTTCATGAACGAGAAGCTGTTCAACCATATTGATATGCCGCTGGAGAACACTCACGTGCCTTCCGGCAATTCCAGCAATGCACAGCAAGCTGCCGACGAATACAATCGTCTGCTGGACGAAGCAGGCCAGGTTGACCTGCAGTTGCTTGGCCTTGGCCATAACGGTCATATCGGATTCAATGAACCTGATGAAGATCTGCAAGGCCAGACGCATGTCGTAACCTTGGATGAGCTCACACGCCAGGCTAACGCACGTTTCTTCGATTCCATCGATGACGTTCCAACACATGCCATTACGATGGGCATCGGCTCGATCCTTAAGGCGAAGCAAATTTTGTTGATGGCTAAAGGGAAAGACAAGGCGGAGATCGTCGCCAAAGCGCTCAAAGGACCGATTACAACGAAATGCCCAGCCTCGTTCTTGCAAACTCATCCTAATGTGGTAGTTATTCTAGACCAAGAAGCAGGGAGTCTTGTATAATGAGCAACTATAATTTTCAAATTGTGAATGGCAAAATCGTCTCTCCGAAAGGCATCATCGAGGACGGAGCCGTTACTGTAGAGAATGGAGTTATCACCTATGTCGGCTCGACCGCGGGCATCCCTCAGGATGTGGCTGAATTGGAAACCGTAGATGCAGCTGGTAAATACATTCTGCCTGGATTTATTGATGTCCACGTACACGGCGGCATGCTGGAGGATTTCTCTAAGCCGAGTAAAGCCGGTATAGACGCCATCACCAAGCTGCATGCGAGCCAAGGTACAACTACAATGCTGGCCACGACGATGACTATGCCGAAGGACGTTCTTGATGAAGTACTGGCGGAAGTACAGAGCTATATGGAGAATGATATGCCGTACGCTCAGCTCGGCGGCGTCCATCTGGAAGGACCATTCATCAGCCCGAAATGGCCTGGTGCCCAGAACCCAGCCCATATCGTCCCACCGAATAAAGATTGGATCGAACAATGGGAAGAACAATATCCTGGATTGATCAAGCAAGTCACGTTCGCACCGGAGCGCGAAGGTTCCCATGAGCTCATCCATTTCTTGCGCAAGAAGGGAATTGCCGCTGCTGCTGGTCATACGGACGCTACCTATGAAGACATTATGTCCGCGCAAGCTGTCGGCCTGAACCACTCGGTTCATATGTTCAATGCAATGACTCCGCTACATCATCGCAAACCAGGTACAGCAGGTGCGATTCTGAGTACTCCAGCAATTAGTGCAGAGATTATCGCTGACGGTATTCATGTGCACAAAGCTGCCATTAAATTGCTGGCCAGTGTGAAGACAGATCATAATTTGCTGCTTATTACCGATGCAATGTCTGCAGCTGGACTAGGGAATGGCGATTACATGCTGGGCGACCTGCCAGTAGTCGTTAAGGACAATGTATGTACTTTGAAAGAAAGCGAAGGAACGCTTGCCGGTAGTACGCTTACGATGATCCGCGGTTTCCGTTACCTTATACAGGAAGTCGGTCTATCCATCGAGAGAGCTTCTGAAGTAGCTAGTGGCAACCCGGCTAGATTACTTCGTATGGACCATATCACTGGCTCCATTGAGACCGGCAAGCAAGCCGATCTGCTGGTGGTAGACAATGATCTGGAACTGCAGCAAATCTGGATCAAAGGTCGTCAATTTCAGGAATAAGAGGAAATAAGTTAGAGGCTCCTTATACATCATAGGGAGCCTCTTCTTTACGTTGACTTAATAAATTAGCGATTCATATGAGTGCGGTAGCCGTCGGTGGATACCCCGCTTGGCGTATACCCGCTAGGACCCGTCATGGTTCCTGCACGTCCCGGAAAGACTCGCTCCACCATACGTTCAAAATCACGTACATAACCATTCAGGGTTGCTCCGTCACGTGATTTGGTTGTATATCCCCCCACACCGGTTACAAAATCAGGGTCCGAAGAGATGTAGACATTCTTAATATGAGGCGCTGTTTTCTTAATTTTATTCGTAATTTCATTCTTAACATGCTGTGGAACATGATCCCTTACAGTACCCGTACCATTTGTGCTGAACGGACTTAACGAATTGTTCCTTATACCATGATGGGTACCGCTGGACATGAAATTATACGTTCCATAAGTACCACCCATACCGGTATTTCCACGAATACCGTAGGTCCCATCAAATCCATTCGTTCCATTTCTAAAGGTTCCATTAAGCCCGTCCGTATTAACCCCATGCAATCCATTCGTTCCATAAATGCCATTCATCCCGTAGGCACCTGTACCTCTTGTACCATTTAGACCTGTACCAGTTGTACCCGTTAGACCTGTTCCTCTTGTACCACTCAGACCTGTTCCCCTCGTCACTCCTGAAGGACTTAATGGAGCACCTAATCCTTTGGCGGAGATTCCAGAGCTACGATTGACCCCTTGACGATTGTGCAAAGTTACCGCGACATAGGCATCACGATCCGACACTAATACATGTGCGGTCTGAACATCGGATAGTCCGGATATTTTGTTGCTTAATATTGGACTAGATTTCAGAGAATGAACGCGGTGCGTCGTTCCGTGTCCAGCACTGCGTGTGAACATCCGATTTCCCGGCTTAATGGAATTCACGTCATAACGATGATCGGTCTGGCGTAAGCTCTGCGTGCGGACATTGTTATTTTTCGTCGTCGTACCGCAACCAGTAATACTAACCATCCCAGCGATTAGAGCAGCGGAGAGCGATAAGCTAACGATTTTGCGCATGTAGTCATCCTCCAACAATATAATTTTATGATGAACAGAACTTAGGATGCTCTCATCGCAGATACGAAATTCAGGTAAACTTAACCGACCGCCAAACCTAATGCCAATAATTTCTCCCCCACATACGGTACATATTATGCTGGTTTTAAGGGAGGATAATAACTTGAAGAAAATAGTAGTGACAGGCGGAGCTGGCTTCATTGACTCACATCTGGTACAACGCTTGATCGGGCTAGGTGACGAGGTTCATTTAATCGACGACCTTAGCACATGTCAAATAGAGCATGTTCATCCGGAAGCGAAGCTGCGTGTTCTGGATATTCGTTCGTTGAATGCCGCAGATATGATCGCGACAATACTGCCCTCGCTCGTGGTGCATTTGGCAGCTCAGGCCAATGTTAGCGCTTGGTTCTTGATCCAGCAGTAGATCTTGATATCAATGTAGACATCAAGCATAGCTGCTTTTCCAATACCAAGTCTGCTGCCCAGCTTCTGCAATGGCAGCCATCCCGTAGCTTACGGCAAGGACTGGAGAAAACTTACCTCAGCGCTATGATGACTCATCTCAACCGTCTGGAAACTGGATCTTCTAAATCCAATAAAATAAGCCGATCCCTGATACCGATTCAGGGTCAGCCTTTCACTTCTATATTAGGGTTGACAGATAATACGGACCCGTCATAATCGCCCGGGATTCCTCAGACCGTACACCTAAATAGTAGATATGATTTGCTTGTGCTGCTGCTTCAGAATAGGTCTCAATCATCAGGCATTTCTCATAGCAAGCCTCTTGCGACCAATACACCGCCGGTCCATCCGGAGCATCCCTGCGAACGATAATCTCCATCTCTCCGGTATCCCAATGAATTGGTTTCTCCCAGCCCACTTCGATTTTGATCTGTATCCACTGACCTGTAACGATTCCCCTAACATCTATCGACGTCAACGTAACTTCCTGGGGTCCAATAATGAAAGGCTGGAACCCACCCCTGGCGGCTCCTCTCTTCATCAAGCTCCCTCCCATTTTAAATGCTGTACAGCATATTGATGAAATTTTGGCAGTATTGATCGATCCCGAATTCAGAACAAATATGGCGATAGGCAGTTTCCCGAAATTTCCCGTTATAACCCATCCGCCTTCAGACTCCTAATTTATTCTGACCGCTTCCTCTTGAGTAAAGATAGCTACAGGATGCACGCCATTCCAGGCTCTGACGGTCACTGCTGTTGTGTCATATTTATTGATGTTCGTCACCATGATCAACTGAAACGGTGAGAATTGAGTCGTAATACGCGGAATGATTACACTAACTCCCTGAGCTAAGTGATATAACCCGCGATACAATAAGCCCTGCGGTGTATAGACTGTAATTAGCATCTCAAATCCTTCGCTACCCAAATTGCATAGCTCCAAGTCAAAGGCTTGAATGAAGCGAGAATCTATTTTGCCATGTTCAACCGAATTCAATCGTAAAATGGACATATCGTGCCCTCCAGAAATCTTTATGATTTCTATCATCCTATGCTTCCTGAATTTATATGCATAAGCCATCCATCTATGCTGCTCCACCTATTTCTCTAGCCTTTATGCATTGATCCAAGCAATGAAGTATGCGAAGCATTTAATAGAATATAAAAACTATACTAGGAGGCATTCACATGGTGCTGCATGAAATAAAAGGGCAATAACAAGCTGTATTCAGCCTGGGCGATAACTGTCTTCCCGGATTCATGGATCTTAGTGCTGCTGATATCCTCTCGGCATGGAGATCCGACACGATGTTGCTGCCGCAATCCATAGTCTCCGGGCGCTCTGTAGATCTTCGCAATGTCACCGTCGGTACATGCATGATGCAGCATTCCTCCTACACTGTTCCACTGTCAGTGAGGGCGCATAACGCATACCGTTCCAGCATGACGAAGTCGAAGAAGCCAAAAGGCTCATGAAACTCAATTAGTGGATCCAGCTTGAGCTTAAGCTCGCTCGTCATTCGCGACTTGGTCCTCTGCAAATCAAGCGATGTCGCATAACGATCGTGCAGTAGAAATTAAGGGGAGAAAGTTCGAGCCATGTCTCTATTTGAAAATATAGCCAAACAGTTGATTTAACCGATGGTTGTACGTATGATCACGGAAGGTTCTCTCTAGAGCTCTCAATGCGATCTGCTGTCGCTCCTTCTCATGGGACAAGTAATAATTCACCTTTTCCATTAGTTCATCGGAATTTGAGAATGTCTCGATTTCCACGCCTGGCTTATAGAAAGACGATAGATCCTCGCGACTGTCTACAAGCTGCAGCGTTCCGCTTGCTGAAATCTCAAAGGTACGAGGGTTGGGTGAGAACGCTCCGATCTTGGCAGTATTGTTGTTCACTGTCTCATCAAACGGTGAACGATGTAGATTAATCACGATTTTAGTACCGCTATAGACCTCCGATGTTTCAATTGGCCCCATCCATTTACCAATCTCAATCCCACCTGGGTATTGCTTATATTCCGGTAGTCGGTCCCACCATAATCCGCTAATCTTTAATCCCTTCTCCATCAGCCCACCAATGATTGGGCGCAGGAACTCTACGCGATTCCAGTAGGCTGAACCGATGAAGCTGATCTTCCGGTTAATCACAGAGCGGGTTAATGTCGGACGATAATGGCTTACATATGCGGCGAACGGTAAATAATAGACATTGCGACATCCCAGGCCACGGTAGACTTCAATGCAGTTCCGCTCTAATGTAAAGACATAATCATAATGGGGAGCGATCTTCTTCGTCATATCGGTATAATATGGGTCATCCGTCAACCAGATCGCTGTTTTAATCCCTAACGCCCGGACCGCGTCGATCTGTTCAACTGGCAGATCCATGCCGTCAAGCGCAAGTACTAGATCAGGCCGATTTTTTTCCGCCAGTTTCTGGATCGGCTCTTTGGTTTCAGCCGTAATTACACTTGCGGTTAAAGTCTTCAAAGTCTCAACAACCGCTTCATCTATCGGCGAATACGGGAAGCCTTTACCAGAGCTAACATACAGAACCTTGATCTTTCTGACCGGAAAGGATGGTTTTGTTCTCTCCACAATGACCTTCGCCTGCCCCCGAAAGTATCCTTCAGCATAACCGTCTCTGAGCCCGTCTTCCCATCCTTTGCGCCCGGAGTAGTTTGAAGGATCTCCTGGAAATGGCCGAGTGGAATGCATCCCTTGTTCTAACACGAACTGTCACTCCTTCTTCAATGGAAATTAGATTACGAACTCAAACAGTTGACTGACCCGATGGGTAAACGTATGTTATTACCAGGTCATCCATAGAGAATGCCAGGCAATGGCCAGATGCTCTTCTTCATGCTGAAGATAATAGTCAATTTTGGACCGCAGATCGGAGGCGCCGTTAAATGTTTCAATATCATATCGCGGACGGTAATGCCGAAGCAGATCGCTGCGGATAAAGCGTGACAATTGATCGTGATGCTTGAGCCGATCCCAATGTCCCCCCGCAATGATCACTTTCTTATCCTGCAGGAACGGCGCCAGTTGATCGAACAATTCGACTCTATTCCAGAAGGCGTTCTTATAAAGCAAATATCAAATTGCTCCCCTCTTGTTGTCCTGACCGATGCGAACGTATTCGGAGATATCGCCAGAGGCAAATAATAAACCTGTGAGCAGCCAGCCTCTTTATAGAAGGGGACGCAGTCCTGCTCATGAGTGAACACTACATCAACGGTATCCCTCTCGGTATCCGGCTTGGTAGACCTCTCTGGGGGTACTCTTGTTCACATTCTTCAAGGTATTCATCCTTTCTGAATGGATTTCCTAGGTCTATATAAATATATGCTAGGGGTACACGTGCATCATGGACACTACCCCGCGTCCGCATAAATTGGCGAATGCCTTCTATGTAATAAACATAGACATCAAAGCCCCTATCCGGGCTTGCGGCCGAATAAGGGCTTGCAGATTGCACTCTATGAAATTTATTGATTAATAGATGAGTGGCTATACCCGTTCCTTATAACCTACTTTATGCCCATCTTCGAACCCTTGGGTGAACCCGGAATCGAAGCCCTTCTGATAGGCAACATTATAAGAATTCTGATAACCCGATTCATTTGCTACTTCCTTCGGGACCGTAACGACTATAGGATCGGGCGCTGAATTTCTTGTATGTCGGCGATTCAAATAACGCGTGCGCTGGAATCTGCCTCTACGTTTCGATCTACGCCTGTGTAGACCCATACCGCGTAGTTTGCGTCCACGTTTCAGAGCCAATTTTCGCCTGCCAATATTAGCCCGTCTAGGCCGCTTCGATTTGGATCGTCGACTGGCGCGAACCTTCGCTCTTAACATATTTTATCTTCCTCCTGTTCTCCTCGGGTGACATCCTTTGCTGCATAGCAAGAATCCGTGATCCAGGGTGATGAAGGAGTTCCATAATAGACGTGATGCAGTGTTACTCCACATATCGTACGAGCTATGGCCTGCTGATATGCCATCAACGTCTTCACATTTTCCGCCAGATGGCGGGCCGTTCCTTCGGAATGAGTCACATCTGCCATGCTATCCAGAATGCGCGCCAATGCCATTTGGCTCCTGGCAATGGATTCTATGACGCTTATTTTGGCCTTCTCTCTAGCATGAAGATCGATTATCATTTGTCTGTATCCTCCAAATCGAAGCCGTCGCCGAACAATCCGCCAAGGCTTCCTTTCTTATCCCCTTCCTCTTCTGCTGAGGCAAGTACCGTCTTTAAATTACTGCATAATCCGTTCTGCAGCTTAGTAAGTCCCTCCACCACCTCTATAACCTGTTCATGAATGTCGAGCGGCTCGGATAGCCGCTTCTCATCCTCATCGAAGCTGGCATGATGGACATGATTCAAAACCCAGTTGCGCACCTTCTCGGCTTCAAGCGCCTTAGCCTCCAGGATCATAGCGACATTCCACTGGACTTTGGAGGCTGCATCTAAAATATGCAAATAAGCCTGTTCTCTGCTCATAGCACCCTCCCCGTTTTCAAGCTTACTCTTCATCCTGGCTTCTCAGCTCTTTTAGGACGAAGCCCAAATTCTCTGCCATAGCCTCCTGAAGATCAGCGATGGCATTTAAATAAGAAATTACGCTTTTGTTGATTCGGCCCGTATTCTCGATCAAACCAGGCACTCCTTCGAATGCAGGTTCGTCGTCAGGTATGGCATGGACGATTTGTGCCATACGAACAACAACCTGCCGTTCAGCATCCAACACTCTTGCCATCTGCTGGTGTGAATGAGACATGTGGACAATGATCTCTGTAATTTTCTCCTCCATCCTGATTCCTCCAAGCGAAAATATAATCATTGTAATAGACGGCACAAGGCTATGCCCGGCATTTATCTTTGTTCCAGCATATGCACGGCCATAGCCTGTCGTTCCTGTATGACAACCTACAAATCCTCCGCTTTCGACCGGGTAGGCGGGGCAATGGGAAGGCCTTCCGGCCAGTCATTCCATGCTTCGTGCGAAGCAGCCTGCTGCGGAATAATGAATCCCCAAGCTGTACAAGCATAATGCGATACAAATTCTCTTCTTGCCCCCTGATCGAGCTGATAGATCGTCCCGTCCTCCGCCATTACAACTTTCCCATCCTTGGATGAGTCTCCCCTGATCGCTGCCAGCTCCATTTCTCCATACTCGGGTCCCGTTGGAATCTGCAGCAATTCAATGACAGATAATCGTGGCGTAGATGCCGTCATCACCTCGTCTCTCACTCTGGCAGCTACAGGATACTTTACGCCATGCTGCATCCAGAACAGCTTCCCGCTGGCGCTTCTGATCCAGATATGTGTTGGGAAGAAATCAGCAGCCTGATGAGAGGAAGTAGCCGATTCCTTCACCTTACTCCTTATCCATTCGTAGCGATTCCCCCATTTCTGAGTATAAAACCGCTCATTCCTATCATTCACAGTAGAGAATTGCTTCGCGCCAAGTCCCTTCATCGTCACGCTTCCGACATGATGAACAAAAGTATCACCGGCAATTCGCATCCTTTTGCCTTGCAAGCGTAAGCGCCGATTCCAGTCATCATCCTCGAAGTTTCCAACTTCATACCCCTCATCCAGATATCCTACCTGTTCAAAGGTGCTGCGCTTCATTAAAATACAGAAACCTACAAGGCGACTCGTATCCCGCCATTTGCCGGTATCACGGCGATTATAAGCAGCTGCAAATCGAGGCAGCTCCGATAATTCATGATAGGGAACATCTATTTTCTGCTCCCCGCTAATGTAATTCGTAACCGGGCCTACCGCTGCCGTATCCGGGCTTTCAAACAAACAAGCCAGCATCTGGGTTAGCCATCCTTCCGTAACGAATACGTCATTGTTAAGAAGTACGATCGTCTGCCCCCTGGCCATCATAAGTCCAGTATTAATCGCTTGTGCGAAGCCCAGATTAGACGAATGCGCCGCGACACGAAGTGAGCCTCTACGGCGACGCAATGCCTCCACCGTTCCATCCTGTGACCCATTATCAACAATAATAATTTCATAGGGTGATACGGTATGGGCTTCTATATAATCCACGCTTTGAAGCAGTAATTGCTTCTGATTATAAGTCGGGATGATGATGCTTGTTCCCTCGAACCAGGTGCCAAATGTCTCTTTGCCGGATTTAAAGCCCTTGTCGTAACCCGTACGATACCCCTGCTGGAAATCGGCTTTACGGGCCGTATGTCTGGTATTCCGCAAGAAGCTACCTCCCCTCTCATGTGAGCGATATCTCGCCTGAAGTGATTTTATCCGCCAGATGCCCCATGTCTAGAGCAGCCTTTCCCAGCTCATTAGCGATTCTTGCACATAGAATGACAGCTGCAACACCGGCCGATACAACTGCTATATCGAATTCGATATGTGCGATCTGATTCATCACCCGCTGAATATCAGTGACACCGAGCACCGGAGCGATTACTCCCTGAACCTGAATCCCCAGAGATCGCAAATGCTTGGCCAAGCCGGGAGCCTCATTGCCAATCAGCAGAACTTTGCGCCCAGTCAGCAGTTGCCTCAGCCTTCCCTCTTCATTGAGAGCATAGTTAACGGTAGACGAGGTCATCTTCAGGGTTCGATAATTGATTCCGAAATACCGAAATACCGGGAACAATAACCCTTGGTAGGAAGGATGTCGTGAGTTAGGGATACCGACGATGCTTGCACTGGAAATTGCTTTAGATAACTCCAATCGCACATGGGAATCAGGAAGGTTTACTCCTGCATATGGCAAAAAGCTTCCCCAGCGCCTCACTTCTTCGATGGACATAACTGTATCATGGGCTAAGGTCAGCAGTTCTCCATCACCAAGGCGTACTAATGAGAAGGGCCTAGCGTTCTTAATTGCATCATCCAGCTCTTGAGAGACATCAGCAGTAGTGAGGATCTGTATTAACGATCCTGTCAGGCTCTGTATTCCAGCTTGTATAACATCATCCACTGTCAACTCTGGCAGCACCATCTGTTTCGGTATCCATTTCTCTACCTTGGCCTCTCCGCCATCATACAATCCTTTTCGATAGCCTTCTTCATAGGGCAAAACCTCGATATTTTGCCGCATTCTGCCCTGATTCGGAAGAACAGAGGCATGTAAGGGCGTCTCTGCCCGCCTGAATATTCCTTGCTTCTCTACAGCTACATCCGTTTCAGCAATCCGTGTGGGCAGTATTCTTCCCGGCACCTTGTTCCCATGCTTCCCGGTCATTCTTCTTCCAGCTTGACGGTGGCGCTTCCCCCAGCTCCGCCTTGTCTTGTCCGTTCTGCTCCACAAATACGAGCCGGCCCGTCTCCGCCAATGTCTACGCCATGGCATCCGTCCTCTTCGTGCCGGCGGTCCGTCATGTACGAGACCCGCTTGACGAGGTATTTTCCTGATTTTCCGACTTCTGCCGGCTGTTCGGAATTGATACCCTCTGACCGACATCCTATTCGCTCCTCTCCAAGCAGGTTGAACTATTCTTCAGTAACCTCATTGACAACTTGAAATACGAAATCGCTTCTGCCCCTTGACTCAGGGCAGTACCCCTCTCATATATACTTCAGCTTCACGCAGAGATTCCGGTGTACCTGCATCTCCCCACCACAGCTTCAATATGTCATACTCCAGCTTGCCCTGCTCCGCGTACCGATTGTTCACATCCGTAATCTCCAGTTCACCTCGGGCCGAGCGGGTGATGCCCTTAATCATGCTGAATACCATGTAGTCATACATATATATTCCTGTTACGGAATACCTCGACTTCGGATGCTTCGGCTTCTCCTCAATATACGAAATCAGCCCAGGCTGATTCGGATCGAAGACTGGAACTCCGTAGCGTCTCGGATCATCCACAGGTTTAAGCAGAACTCTTGCACCAATGTGCTGCTGCTTGAACTTCTCTACATAGGGTGTAAGATCATCGAGGAATAAATTGTCTCCAAGCAATACGACGAACTTCTCTCCGGGCGTTATAAATCCTTCTGCCAATTCCAACGCTTCGGCGATTCCTCCGGCGGATTCCTGGATTCGGAAATTCAGCTTTACACCGTAGTTCTCCCCGCTTCCAAAAAAATCGGCATAAAGGCCAGCTGACTGCTTGCCGATAACCATGAGAATATCAGTGATTCCGGCCTGGCGCAGCCGTTCTATGCCATAGCAGACCATAGGATATCTCCCAACCGGAAGCAAGTGCTTATTAACTAATCGGGTCAGCGGGTACAGTCGTGTTCCGGTGCCTCCCGCCAAAATCACACCTTTCATGGGCTCCCCTCCTTAATTCAACTCATCTATATAAACTGCCAAGGGTCTATGCCCCATTTCTCGATAAACAATCCTCGGTTCCTCTCGATCAGAGAGTTCCATCCATCAGGATGATGCTGTCTAAAGCTGGCACTTCCTGCGTGGTAGACTAGTGTATCCCCACATATCATAAGACGATATCCACGCCGTCTAGCTCTATAGCAATAATCATCATCTTCATAGTGTCCTGGTGAGAATCGCTCATCGAGCTGACCGAGCTCAGTGAATAGCTTCCGCTTGAACATGAGACACATTCCGACGAGCCTTGGCACCTCCTGCCATCGCTCAGAGGTAGACTGATTATATTGCTCTGCAAGCGCGTAATACTCCGTTAGTCCCTCCCATTGAATATCCACCTGCTGCCTTCCACTACAATAATTTGTTACGGGTCCGACCATTCCGATGTCTTGTGAACTATACAGTGTTGTTAACATATTGCTGAGCCACCGTGGTGAGACGATCACGTCATTATTAAGCAATAGTAGCTGATCACCCGATGCAATGCTTAGCCCTCGATTGCAGGCTGCCGGAAAGCCTGTGTTATCAGGCATGGCTACAAGAATAAGCCCTTCACGCAATCCGTATTCCGTAGTCCCGTCGCTCGATCCGTTATCAACGATAATGATCTCATAGGGTACTTCCGTGAAGCGACGAATCGCCTCTACACATGGAATCAATAAATGCAGACCGTTATAGGTTGGAATAATGATACTGGTTAAACCGAACTTGCTCAACGTCCATTCCTCACTTTCGCAAGCTTACTGCGAGTCATCCGCGTAAATTTCAACCGCGGACCATAGATCTTCATCACTTCCGCCAATGCCTCTATATGATCGCCAAGGATTAGTCCGGCTACCGAGTTGGCTGAACCTGTATTTGTACTGCGAATACGGTTATTCTTCACCACATTCACCGAATACGGTGCTGTTACAGTTAATCCGCGAACTAAGGCAAGTGCATGTGCCTTGGGAGGGATGATCAGGCTGGCATGGCCTAATGCATCGATAGCTCTGCGAGATAGAGCATGTGGAACAGCAGTGAGCGAGTTAGCTAATAAATCCGTGCGTCCAAGCGACATATTTAGAAACATCTTGCTATACGTCACACTATCCTGCTTTGCGAATGAAGGTAGGAACGGTGTAATATCATTGAGAGCCACATCGCTCCCTTGTTCAACAGCTACTAGAAAGGCTCCGAGATCCTCCGCAGGTAGCGCCATATCCCCATCGACGAACAGAACTGTATCCTTAATAGTCACCGCGGCACCAAGAGCTCTCCCCACATCATGGCCGAGCCGTTCTGGATAATTCAGCTTAATAAGACGAGGATCATGTTCCATAGCAGTGAAGCTCCCGTCACTGCAGCCATTCAGTACCACCACGATCTCCCCGAAGGGCAAGCGCATAAGCTGTGCAAGCACCGCATTTAAAGTCCTTCTCTCATTGCTGGCTACTACTACAGCTGCTGTCGTCCTTCTAAGTGGGAGTGGGATATAATGACGCAGCAGGTTGTCTCCCGCTGCATAACCATGCGCAAAAGCTGTGGAAATACGGAGTATTGGGGAATATCCCCTTCGTGTTCCCGCCGCGTGTGCCATGTACCATGAATTAAAGCATTGCTGCATGTGTTCACAGGAGCGTTCGCTTTCACTCTTGCCAGCGGCTGCCTTTCTTCCACCTTGCAAAGCCAGCCGTTCCAGCCAGTCTGTACCGGATGACCGTGCTTCCGCTCGAGTAGCATTTGCATCATGGAACACTTTCTTCCGCCTAGCAATGTAACCCTTTCTTCTATTGCGTTTGGCTATATTAACCCGTCGGGCTTTACCTTTACCAGTTGCTCGCATTCTTCCCATTCGCATACCATCACCTCACCTTGCCCCGTAGTCGGTTCAAGTCACTGTAGCCTCCACGCTGCCCCTGCTCCTGAATCAGCCAATGCACCGCATCCAGATGGTCGCCGACCACAAGCGAGGCCAGCGGATCGGACCTTCCCACTCTCCGGCGCACAGGATTTATGCCCCCCACCGCGACGGTTTTCGCTATTTGAATATTCAATCCCCTAACCGCTGCCACCGTATGGGCCAGTGGAGGAATCTCTAGCAGCTTAGAGCCTATTACTTCAAGAGCCTGACGGCTGAGCGCATGAGGTACAGCTGTCATTGAGGCACCATGGAGATCGGGGCGTGACAGCCAAGCATTCAGCGAGTACTTCGCTAACACAACAGGATGAGCTATTTGTCTGCCAACTGAACCGGAATATCCGTTCAAGGCTACGTCCACACCGGATAATACAGCCCTGACGAAAGGCCGCAGCTCAGCAGCCGAAATAACCATATCCGCATCCATAAACAACAGAGCCTGCCCTCTGGCTGCTTCCGCACCGACGCGTCGTCCAACATCATGCCCAAGCGGTTCGGCAAAGCGAATAACCCTCGCGCCAACTGCCGCGGCGATCTCAGCCGTTCCGTCCGTCGATCCATTTGCAATGACAATCGTCTCGCTACGTGGATGAACTTTACTAGCTTCACGCAGTACGGAGGGCAGTCGCGCTCTCTCATTCATAGCCGGAATAATTATAGAAACCATAGGATCGCGATGATTAACGATCTTCGGCAGCTTTGGCCTTGAAGCCTGTTTTCTGGTACTT
>Ga0256787_1000181_pt1 | contig 15985 bp, 12 predicted proteins | sample MC6MC0938MT_FD_189994 | JGI IMG/M metagenome (GOLD analysis project Ga0256787, IMG submission 189994) | Metatranscriptome of enriched soil aggregate microbial communities from Iowa State University, Ames, United States - MC6-MC0938-MT... | ecosystem: Environmental > Terrestrial > Soil >... | reverse complement strand
CTTCTCTTAAACTCGGTCCGGAAAATTGTTCTTCTTTGAGAATGCCTGCAATTCTTATAGGGGTAGCTTCTTCGCCGATCACATTTTCTATCCCGGCCATCATCGCTAGTGGCGAGGTGCTTTTGAGCGATGTGCTGAGCAGGATAATTTCTTTGCCGATAATAGTGTCTGCGAGCGCCAGTTGGAGGCCGCTGTCGACTTCCGTGTTGGCTTTTATTTTTTCTTTAGTACGTACTTCATAACCTAAAGAACGCAGGAAGTTAAGGCTGACTAAAGCTTCCCGGGCAGAATCGCTGGAGAAATATTTGCCGGCATACAGCTCATTGTAAGGCGGTTGCTGGGCCATAACCATAGGTACGCTACCCGTATTGGTCGCAGCGGTATCCTTACCCAGTACTACTTTTACGGGCAGGTTAATTCTCGGGTAAGCTATGGCTACTTCCGGTCTTTTTTGCAGGACCGTGATTAAAGAATCATTTAAGGGGACCGCGGTCGCTTCTTTTTTTTCAGCTTTATTACGATTACCCGGTCCGCCTTTAAAGTTAAAGGCTTTGGTGGAGATCGTCAGGCTGGTAAAGAGGTCATTCGATTTGAATTTCTCCGTAATGTTTTTTTCCAGGCCAATGCCGAAGCTGACCATTGCGATAAGGGCGCCGATGCCGATGATCACGCCAATCAGCGTCAATAAAGTTCTTAAACGCGTACGCCAGAGATTCTGGCGGGCCATGATAATTAAATCCGATAAAGTCATTTTATAAATATTTTTTTAGGCCGCTCATTATTCCCTATTCCCTATTCCCTATTCACTATTCACTATTCACTATTCACTTCTCACTTTTCAGTTCTCACTTTTCACTATTCACTAATACCCATCACTACTCACTCAAAACTCCATCCTTAATCGTCAGGATCCGGTCCGCTACCTGTTCCGCGATTTCCCGGTCGTGCGTGATCATGATGATCGTTTTACCCTTGGCTTTCAGGGAAAGCAGGATTTCAAGGATCTCTTCAGTCGTGGCAGAATCCAGGTTACCTGTAGGTTCATCTGCCAGCAATACTTCCGGGTCATTGACCAGGGACCTTGCAATGGCCACCCTTTGTGCTTCACCCCCGGAAAGTTCATTGGCCTTATGTTGCATGCGCTGTTCCAGCCCCACTTGTGTTAATACCATTTGGGCTTTTTGTATACGCTCCGCTTTGGGGATACCGGCAAAGATGAGTGGCATCATTACATTCTCCAGCGCTGTTTTCGAAAAGATCAGGTTGAAGGATTGAAAAATGATCCCGATATTGTTTAAGCGGTGTTGCGCGTATTGATTAGGGGTAAAAGCACTGATGTCCGCTCCGTTAAACAGGATTTGCCCGGAGGTCGCTGTATCCAGGCCTGCCAGTAAATTCAGCAGGGTGGATTTACCAGAGCCGGATTTCCCGACAATGGCTACAAACTCCCCCTTGTTGATCCGGCAATTGATATTATTGGAGGCAGTGATCTTATGTTCACCTTTAGTATATGTTTTATTGACTGCGACGAGCTCTATCATAGAAGGAAGGAATAATTCATCAAAAGTACAATGAGTATCTTTTAGTGGCGCATTTTTTTAAGAACAAAAAAGTTAAAGAGTAAACCATTTATAATAGTTGTAGCAATTCAGTAACTATCAGGCGTTTTTTGATGCCCTGAAATATTTTTCCTGATTCTGTAAAAAATCCCAAGAGTTATTGTTTAAATTTGTTTTTGGCAAAATGTTATTTTCTTAAAAAGGAAATAGTCAGATTTGCAACTTTTGTCCTCTCTTGTACGGTGAAATAATATTACAACAGTTTGTATTAAGTTGAAAAATCCAATTACCTAAATTTTTTATTTTGAAAAAGTACCTTTTTTTATGCTCAGCGGCGTTGTCGTTTGCAGCATGGAATCACACTGCACAGGCGCAAATCAGTCAGGGCGGATTCCCTTTGTCCATGCAACAAGAGTTGCCAATGGGCACCACCTCAGTTCATCGCTTTACTAATCCCGATTGGCAGGCCTTTCTGGAAAGTAGAAAAGCCCTGCCTGAAGCACAGCAATTTGCCCGCCCCTTACCTGTTGGCTTACACGTAGCTGCGGACCTTGGCTTCCCGGGTTCCGGCCAGTTAATTACCCTTCCGGATGGCACTATGATCTGGCGTGCGACTATTGTAATCGAAGGAGCGCCCGCTATTGGTTTCCTGTTTGATCGTTTTCGGTTGCCAAAAGGTGTTAAACTGTTCCTGACCAATGCGAACAAGCGACAGGTTGCCGGGGCGTTTGATGCTTCTAACAACCCGCAATCAGGCCGGTTTGCCATAGATGCCGTACAAGGCGATCAGGTGTTGGTAGAAATGAATATCGATCCTGCTGTTGACCTGGATAAGATAGACTTGCATATTAATAATTTCCTGGTATTTCATCGTGCCATTGAGCATTTAAGCCAGTTCCTGAGTCCCGTTGATGCACTCGATAACCAGTTGAACGGCAGTTCTTCTGTTTGTAGTATCAACGCCATTTGTCCGCAAGGATCGAATTATGTTAATAGCCGTAAAGCTACTGTTCAAACCATTGATATGTCTCCCGACGGTGGTGCCTGTTCCGGTACTTTGATTAATAATACAGGTAATTCCACAACAAATTGTACGCCGTATATTATTACCGCTACCCATTGCCAGGGAACCGGTTCCCTGGCGGATACCGCTTTTGATCAAATGCTGGTACGCTTCAATTTTGAACGGCCTGACTGTGCCGGCTTAGCGGCTACAAATGCGGTTTCCATGACGGGTGTAAATATTTTATCCAGGGCTAATTATGATGAATCCTGGGACGTAGATCAAATAAATGGGGACTTTATGGTTTATGGCTTACGCCAGGCAATCCCGGCCTCTTATGGTGCAATACTTGCCGGTTGGGACAGGAATAATTCCATCGCGACCACTGTAGCCGCACCTAAGAAATTCATAGGCTTTCACCATCCTCATGGAGATAATAAAAAGCTGACGACCAGCCAAAGTATCCAATCCCATACCTGGCCATCAGCCTCGCCAAGTGCTGCCGGTACCAGGTGGTTTCAATATATCAGCGAAGGTTATCTGGCGCCCGGTTCTTCCGGTAGTGGCTTGTTTGATGGCGAGGGTAGGTTGATAGGTATGGCTTCTGTCGCTTCAATTACCAACGATGTGGAAGATTCCTGTTTTTTTAACAGGGGTGGGGATGATGTATATGCTATGGACCTGATCTGGTATGACAAGCTATCACATGCCTGGGAATATAGTGTGGACGGAACTGCGGATAACAGGCGCGTGAAACCCTGGCTGGATCCGGCCAATACAGGGGTTACTACCTTAGATCCGGTTACATCGGCTTGTGCGCCTATTCAATCCACATTGGTAAATAAAATCAGCAGTGAATTGGATGCAGCGATAACTGTTTTCCCGAATCCAAGTTATGATGGTCATGTAAGCTTGCAATATAACCTGAAAGCGGCAACCGATTTACAAATTTCAGTGCTTGATGTGACTGGAAGAAATGTTTATAACAGTAGTATTAACAGGGCCGGGAATGGCGTTAAAATGCTTAATCTTTCAACTATTTCGAATGGTATCTACATCATTAAGATCAGCGATGGAGCAGGATATACCAGTAAAAAAGTGATTATAGGAAAGTAAAATTTGTATTTATAATTTTTTATAAAGCCTCATGCGCCAGGATAAAACAGGCAAATGAGGCTTTATTTATAAATGAAGTTGAAAAAAATTGAACACACTTATTGATTTTTAATTCTATCAGAAAGTAGAAATCTGCCTATGATCTGTTCATTGATAGTAGAGTGTTTGTTAATATAGCTCTTGTCAATTATGCTGGATAAGTTGTTATGATCGAATATGTAAACATCTGTATTGCCGGGGTATTTATCATCTATCCCCTTCATCTCAAATGTTCCAATATTTTTAAACTTTTTCTGATGATTGGTACCAGCAAACATTTGTGCAAAATCATGATTACAAATCACCATGTTTTCCTTGCATAATCCCATCAACCGTGCAGATAAGTCAACAGGGGATCCTAATATATCAAAGTTTTCTCCTTTATTGAAAGTATATTTATTGACCTCATTGACATACGTAATACATGTTTTAATATCTATTTTTTCATCAGCAAATTCATAAGAGATCATTTTAGGAATAGTGGACTCTTCAACATTAGAGGGCTTTATATCTAAAAAATAGCTACGGTTGAGATATTCACGTATAGTTTCAATAAAATCTGCCACTTCTAATAACAATTTGAAATCTTTACAATGATCGCCATTTGTTTTTTCTTCTATAAAAAACATAATCTCATCCCCGATATATTTTAATAAATGAACTTGTTCAATGAAGTCAGAGAGCTTATCCATTAAGTGTTTCTCAGTAGCAGTATAAAAATGTATTAGGCGTTCAAACCATTCCTCTTTAAATTTCATTTTAAATTCCGTAGAATTACATAGGTCAATGAAAATTACAAATCCACTAGTAGTAATAAGTTTCGTTTCGTTTAATTTTTCATCAATTTGTCTTTTTCCCTCCACTTCTTTTTGCGCTTCTGCATTATTCCCACTGATTACTTCTAAAATATATTCATCTCTTGATCTACCGTTCTTTAGAGCTAATTTTTTGTAATTAGTTAAAAAATCAATTTCAGGCTTCTTGTTAATTTCATTATATAAAAGAGCTAAATTGCCAACAGGAATAGTATTTTCAGGATCCTTGCTAATAGATAGATTATAGAATTGCTCTGCTTCATCAAATCTTTTTAATTCAAAATAAAGATTCCCTAGGCTATTATAAGGAGCTGCATAATTTCCGTCTTTGCTTATAGCTGTTTTGAATGCTTTTTCAGCCTCATCATACCTTTTTAGATCAAAGTAGAGTATTCCTAAACCATTATATGCATAAGAATAATTTTCGTCTTTTCTGATAGCAATATTGTATGCTTTTTCTGCTTCATCATATCTTTTTAGATCAGAATATAGGTTTCCTAAGCCATTATAAGGAGCAGCATAATTTTCGTCTTTGCTGATGGATGCATGGTATGCTTTTTCTGCTTCATCATACCTTTGTAAATTTTTATAAAGGTTTCCTAAAGCATTGTAAGGAGCAGCGTAATTTTCGTCTTTGCTGATAGCAATTTTATATGCTCTTTCTGCTTCATCATACTTTTTTAGATCTTTGTAAAGAGTCCCTAATCCGTTATAAGGATATGCGATGCTTTCGTCTTTGTTAATAGCAGTGTTGTATGCTTTCTCTGCCTCTTCATATCTTTTTAAATCAGAATAAAGGTTTCCTAAACCATTATAAGGGGCAGCATAATTTTCGTCTTTGCTGATAGCAGTATTGTATGCTTTTTCAGCTTCATCATACCTTTTTTGATCAGAATAAAGATTTCCTAAGCTGTTATAGGGATAAGCAAAATTTTCATCTTTGCTGATAGCAGTATTGTATGCTCTTTCTGCTTCCTCATACCTTTTTAATTCTTTATATACTATTCCTAAACCGTAATAGGGTGCTGCAAAATTTTTATCTTTGCTAATAGCAATATTATATGTTTTTTCTGCTTCATTATATTTTTTCCCTTTTTGATAAATATTGCCTAATCCATAATAAGAGTAAACAAAAGTGTCGTCAATTTCTATTGCTTTTTTGAAGTTTTCTTCTGCTAGAGTATCTTCTTTTATTTGAGTAAAGACTAATCCTTTTAATGCTAAAAACTCGGACTCATTTTTATTTTCAATTAATGCTAATACTTCTTGATATTTCTTGTCTTTTAGTAAAGTAAATGCCTCAATCAATATTTTTTTTTCTGGCACATTTGATTGTGGGAATGTTTTATGCGACCTAATCTTATGTATTAAGTCGTAAAACAGAGTTCTTAAAGTATTTGTTGATTTTTTTTTCATTTACTTTTAGATTACGTTTGCAGTTAATACCCTAAAATACAGACTTTTCTGAAATAAATGAGTAATAAATAGTTATGTGCCTTATTGTTATGAAAAGTATTTAAATTATGCTTTCATAATAGCTTAAATACTCTGTTAATTTCATCAAATAACCAGAATGCCCTAACTTAGCCCACCTGATGTAAAAGTGACTAACCTATTTTCAGGTAGCAATTTTTGACTTTTGACTTTTTACTTATAACATGAATATCGAATTCAACAAGAATGAGGACGCCATGCGTCTGTTAACCGCACAGGTAAAGCAACGTAAATCAAAGATAGAAGAGGGGGGCGGGAAAAAGGCTTTGGAAAAAGCAAAGCTGAAAGGGAAAATGTCGCCACGTGAGCGTATTGAATACCTGACAGACGATGGGACTGATTTTTTAGAATTAGGTGTTTTTGCCGGTTATGAAATGTATGCCGAGCATGGCGGTTGCCCTGCTGGGGGTACCGTAGCCGGTATCGGCTATGTCAGCGGCCGTCAATGTATGATCATCGCTAATGACTATACCGTAAAGGCAGGGGCCTGGTTCCCGATTACCGGAAAGAAAAACCTACGCATGCAGGAAATTGCGATGGAAAACAGGTTGCCTGTGATCTATATTGTGGACAGCGCGGGCGTGTACCTGCCTATGCAGGACGAGATTTTCCCCGATAAAGAACACTTCGGCCGTATATTCCGCAACAATGCGCAAATGAGCGCAATGGGCATTACGCAGATCGCTGCGGTTACCGGTAGTTGTGTGGCCGGTGGCGCCTACCTGCCTATCATGAGCGATGAAACGCTTATGGTAACCGGTAATGCTTCCATATTCCTGGCAGGCCCTTACCTGGTAAAAGCTGCTATTGGTGAAGATGCAGATGCCGAAACTTTAGGCGGAGCAGCTACACATACCGAAATCAGCGGTATTGCCGACTACAAATTCGATACGGAAAAAGAGTGCCTGGACCAGGTAAAACGTATCGTTGATAAATTAGGTAAACCTGAAGATGCAGGTTTTGACCGCGCTAAGCCGGCCTTACCGGCAAAGGATCCCAAAGAGATCTGCGGCTTTGTAAGTACCGACAATAGCAAGCCTTACAATGTAGTTGAAGTGATTGAACGCATCGTGGATAATTCTGAGTTTGATCAGTTTAAACAGGATTATGGTAAGACCATCGTTTGTGGATATGCCCGCATCGACGGCTGGGCAGTAGGTATTGTGGCCAACCAGCGCACGATCGTAAAAAGCGGTAAAAAAGAAATGCAATTAGGTGGCGTGATCTATGGCGAAAGTGCCGATAAAGCAGCCCGTTTTATCCAGAACTGTAACCAGAAAAAAATTCCTTTAGTCTTCCTGCAGGATGTTACCGGTTTTATGGTAGGTACCCGCAGCGAACATTCCGGTATCACAAAAGACGGGGCTAAAATGGTGAATGCAGTAGCCAACTCTGTAGTGCCTAAGATTACCATTATTATCGGTAATTCTTTTGGGGCCGGTAACTATGCGATGTGTGGTAAGGCTTATGATCCGCGCTTCATTTATGCCTGGCCGAATGCAAAAATTGCTGTTATGGGTGGCGAGCAGGCTGCAAAAACTCTGTTACAAATCCAGGTAGCTTCATTAAAAGCAAAAGGAGAAGAGATAGATCCGGAGAAGGAAAAAGAGCTGTTAAAGACCATTACAGATAAATATAATGCACAAACAACACCTTACTATGCGGCATCCCGCCTGTGGGTAGATGATATCATTGATCCATTACATACAAGAAACGTAATTTCGGAAGGTATAAAGGCGGCCAACCAGGCACCTGTAGTTAAAGAGTGGAAAGAGGGTGTATTCCAAGTGTAGGCAATATAAACAATTTATAATTAGTTATTTACAGCTACAAAATCTTGTGTTTTGTAGCTGTATTTTTGTAATTTTAATCTGGGGAAGCAACAAATTACGGCATTCTGGCATTATAGCTAAATAATTAGCTTCAAATAAGCGTTTATTAATTTTTTTAAACGTCGGCTAAGCAAGGATGAACGAACAATTACTGGTAGAAAACTGTAAGCAGGGACAAAGCAGCGCACAGCATCTTTTATATCAAAAGTATGCTGATGCTTTGTATGCTACTACGTTCCGGTACCTGGGAGAACGGATGGAAGCCGAGGATGCAGCAACAGAAGCCTTTTTAAAGATATTCGGAAATATTCACAATTTCGAGTGGCGGGGAGAGCGCAGTCTTTGGTATTGGATGAAGCGTATTGCCGTGAATGAGGCATTGATGAAGATAAGGAAGCGTAAGCAAATGGAAATTATTTCCATTGATAGCGCAGCACCGGTCTTCTTCGGCGCAGAGCAGGAGCAGGCCCTTTCCAACATGAGTGTCAATGAGATCATGGCGGTAATACATACGATGCCTATGGGTTACCGGACGGTATTCAACCTTTATATTTTTGAAGATATGAGCCATGCGGAAATAGCCGCTCAGCTGGGAATCTCAGAAGTCACTTCCCGTTCTCAATTATACAAAGCCAGGAAATTGTTGCAGGAATATATTTTGAAGCAAAAACATAAAAGCCATGAATAAGTTTGAAGACCATTGGCGGAAAAAAATGGATGATCCGGAGGAATATAGGGACCTTTTAAAAGAGAAGGGCAGGGTGGCTATGTGGGAAAAGATACAGGCTTCCAAAAACGGTTTCGAGCAAGACTGGCAAAAAAAAGTGGATGATCCCGAGGGCTGGGAAGGCACTTTAGAGGAAGCAACTAAAAAGGAATTGTGGGATAATGCACAAATACCTTTAGCACAGTTCGAACTGCATTGGCGGGAAAAAATGGAAGAGATTAACCAGGTTAATGGCATATTCCTGGATGAAGCAGCAAAAGAACGTATTGCGGCCACTGTTTTTGCTGGAAAAGAAACTTTCGAAATAGATTGGCAGGATAAAATGGATGATCCTGTTTTCGAAGAACAGGCTATATTAAATGATGCAGCTAAAGACAGGATATGGCACAGTATTCAGTCTGGGGACCATACAAATGCTCTTGTACCCAAAGGGAAACGCAAACCCTTACCGGTCCTTCGCTGGAGCCATGCTGCGGCCCTTTTAATAGGCGCTTGCGCCACCTGGCTGATCTGGGATCAGAGTAGTGTTTCCTTGCAAAATACATTGGTGGCAACGACGCCGGAAAAGGCGATCATCCCTGCTGTAACACAAAAAGAGAAAGCTGCAGAGCAACAGGAAACGGTAAACGCAGAGCAGGATGTACTAGCTAAGTCAGCGAACAGGACCATCGCAAAAGCCCGGGCAACAACTCCGGTAAAAGAAAGCAGGGAAAGAATAGAACGCGTTTCCGGTAACATAAGGCCGGTAAAAGCGATACAGGCTGCAGTGGTATTGGCTGGTGTAAAGCCGGTGATGAATACCAAAGAAAGTACTGTTTCAGAAGCTAAAGCGAATACAGTGCCAGACAACCCGGGAATTGAAGTAGCAATAAATAAAACAGCTCCGGCCAAAAAAGTGGTCCACATATCCGATATTCGCCCTGCAGGGGTATCCGCAAAAGGTACCGCTATTTATGGAAGAGCCTTCGGAGAAGGAAAAGAAAAGCGCAATGAAAAAAGTACAATGACTTTTAATTCGGTATTAAAAAACTATAAATAATGAAACCAATCAGTATACTTATTATACTGTTGCAATTATGCTGCTATCAACCTTTGCGGGCCCAGTGTTGTGATAATATTACTTACAGGCCGGACCCTAAGGTGCGGAAGCAATTTGACTATTTTGGTTTCTCTATGGCAGATTATCCGCTGAAACTGGAAAACGGCTTATCCCCGGAAGGGAATATGACCGTGCATATGGGCTATTGGAGCGATTGGAACAAAAGTCAGCCGGAACGGGTATTCCAGGCCGTTCAAAAGGGACTGCATTTATTGAAAGATTCTATCAATGATCCTTTAAATCAGCATGTGCTTACCGTAGCGCTAAGTGCAGATGCCGGGGAACCGCTGTATCGCTTTAAAAAAACAGAGCCCGAGACCACTGATTTTGTTGAAATAGATGGGGAAGTGCTGAGTGTGAAGCACCGCATGGATTCCATTGTGGTAGCGGATTATTTTTATAAAGTATTAAATGGGGAAGACAGTACTTTACACGCGGTTATTTATGTATTTACGGTGAAAGACCTGTCTGTTTTTAACCTGAGCCCTGAATGGCGGGCCGATTTTGATAGTTTAAACGCGATCCGGCGAAAAGGTTTAGGCTTTAAAAATTTTACTTCCCGGTTTATGTTTGTTGCCGGTGCCGGTATTGGCGTGGCAATGAACGGAACGGCTTACCCGGCCCTGGACGGCGGTTTGTATTACAACATGGCCTCCGGCCCTTTACCAGGGAGTAGTTCTTACTTTGGTTACGGCGTTTCTATGGGCTATGCGGGGTTTAATGGCAACAGGGGATTATACCTTTTTCATGGGGTAGATATCGGGGCCTTCTCCGGGAATGGTTTGGAAGAGATGACCGTGCAGAAAATCGGATTGCGCTTAGGCGCCGCTAATATAAAGCCTTTTGAAAAGAACGGCACAGCGCAGAATTTCCGTTCTGCGGCTTATATGGGTATTACTTTTCCTTTGGGGAAAACGATCAACTTCAGTTTTGATTTTGCCAGTAATTTCAGGTTTACAGAAGGTAATCATGTAGGCTATTTCGGCGGTAAGTTAAAATTCTACTTCAGAGTACTTTAATTGATCATTTCCTATCACAAAGCAGCCAGGATCGTACTCCTGGCTGCTTTGTTGTTACTACTATAATATCATTGCGGTAAATGCTGGTAACTGGCATAGAGTTTCCAGAATTGCTGATCGGATTTGAAGTTAAGCGTATGCGCCTTCAGAGAGTTTAATACCAGTTTCATGGCCTTGCTTTCAATGCGATAATAGCCTAGCATCAACTCCCGCTCTCCTACATATAAGCCAGGGGCGTCTTCGCATAAATGAAAATTGGTTTCGGTAAGGGCTTCAAATACTAAAACATCATGCGCTCCGAATTTTGGCAACTCGCCGGGATGCGGAATATTGGAATTAAAGGTAAGGGCCAGTAGTTTCAGGTTGCTGGTAGAAGGCAATACCAGCTTGGGAAATAAGTGCTGGTCATTGAAACTTATATTGCCATGTTGACATTGTACATAGATATTATCATTGATATAAGGTATCTCTTTCAGTTGTAGGGCATCCAGCGTCTTCTCTTCTGCCATCAGTTTATCTCCTTTAAAATTAAGGATCTGGTTGACCGTGAGACTTTGGGTAATCAGTGTTTCCAGCGGTATGCTAAAATAATTGGCAATTTTTACAATGATCTCTATTTTCGGATCTGCACGATTTTCCTCATAAGAAGAGATGTTTCCTCTTGTTAGCTCAAATATATCTGCAAAAGCTTGTTGCGATAAGCCTTTTGTTGCCCTGATCTTCTTTATATTACTCCCCACTTTTGTCATAACCCCACAAAGGTAATGTAAAAATAATTATCATTAATGCTAAATATTTTTGCAAATATTCAAAATTATTTCTAAATTTGTGGGAACAGAAAACAAAAGCTTATGATGTATATAGACAAGATAGAAAGCTTTGCAAAACAGATGCAATGTGAGATCAGCTACCGGAATGAGGCAGATGGTATATTGGTATTGGAAAATGAACAGGATGGTATTCATAACCTGATCCTGGGAGTAGCTCCTCCTATATTGATCCTGGAAATGTACCTGTTTTCTTTTAAAGAAGATAATGTACAGATGTTTAAAGCACTACTGCAAAAAAACAGGGATACGCTGCACGGTGCTTTTGTACTCAATGAAGAGGGGACCAAAGTATTGTTTCGCTACACCATGCAGATCGAAACCATTGATTTTAATGAATTTGAAGGCGCTATAAACGCAGTAGGCTTACTGCTGAGTGAATTTGCGCCCAATATTATCGAATATTCTAAATATTAAAGCTATGAACATTTTTAAGAGAATTTTCAGGATCGGTCAGGCAGAGATACATGCCGCCGTAGAAAAAATGGAAGACCCGGTTAAAATGACCGAACAGGGACTGCGTGAATTAAAGGAAGACTTGAATGAGGCTACAGAAGCTTATGCTAAGGTGAAAGCCCTGGCGATCCGTACCCAAAACGAAAAAGAAGTTTGTCTTAAAGAGGCAATAACTTATGGTCAGAAAGCGGTACTGGTAATGGAAAAAGCACAGGATGGCTCCCTGGAGCTTGAAAAGGCGGAAACCCTGGCCAAAGAAGCCTTGCGACTTAAAATGCAATACACTGCGGAGTCTGAAGAGCTCGCACAGCAGGCTACAGTGCACCAGCAATCGGCAGCAGAAATGTTGAAAAATATTGAAGTGATCAAAGAAAACCTGGCGAAGTGGGAAAAAGAATTGAAGACGCTGAAGGCAAGAGTAAAAGTGAGTAAAGCCACACAACAGGTCAATAAGCAACTGGCCCACCTGGATGCTAATGATACCATTTCAATGCTTGAGCGTATGAAAGAAAAAGCAGAGGACCAGGAAGCATTAGCCAAAGCTTACGGTGAAATTGCCGGGGAAAAATCAAGCATTAAAGAAGACCTGGAAAAAGTACTGAATGATAAAACCAGTACTATTGACAGCGACCTGGAAGCCATCAAAAAGCAGCTGGGTATGGATAAGTAGTGATAATTATTAATGGTTAATTATTAATTATTAATTGACCATTAACCATTAACCATTAACCATTACTTATCACCTATCACCCATCACCTATCGCTCATTAACCATTAACCATTACTTATCACCTATCACCTATCACCCATCACCCATTATTCATTAACCATTAACCATCACCCATCACCCATCACCCATCACTCATCACTCATTAAACATTAACAATTAACCATTAACAATTAAATAATCACCCTATCACCTACACCTATGAATCACCAATCGAATAACTTATGACAGGGATATTAGATTTATTATTTCATCCGGCAGCTAATGCGATTATGACCATCCTGGCCGGCTTATCCGCCCTCTATTGGGTATTCACGTTTCTTGCCGGAGACTTCTTCGGGCATTTAGACCTGGGCGTGGACTTTGATACCGATATTGATGTGGGGGCAGATGCCGGGGTAGACGTAGATGGCAGCGGGGAACTTTCCGGTTTTGAAAAAGCAATGCAATATATAAACGTAGGTAAAGTACCCTTTATGGTTGTGCTGAGTGTCTTTAAGTTTATCGCCTGGATCGGCACCCTGGTCAGTTCGGTAGCCCTGAATACTTTTAGCTGGGGCTGGAAGTCCGCGCTCTTACTGATCCCGGTATTTATCCTCACATTTTTCTTAACCCGGCTGGCTACCCGGCCACTCGTAAAAATTTATCGCCATATGGGCTATAACGGAGAAGAAGCTCATGACTTTTTAGGACGGACCGCTGTAATGCGATCGGATATTTCAGGAACCAAGATCGGCAATGCAGAGCTAAGGATCAATACCGACCTCATCCGCATTAATGTACAAAGTAAAGACGGGGCCAGTATCCGCTACAACCAGGACGTTACGATTGTCGATGAAATAAAAGCCAAGAATATTTATATCGTTGAAGCAGAAGTGAATTTAAACAATATTTAAACCAACAAAAATCAATAACCTTTAAAACAAATTAATCAATCTATGGGAGCATTATTAGACGCTTTTGGCAGTGTTACTTTCCTCATCATCGGGGGCGTGATCTTTTTCTTTCTTATTATCCTGTTCGCCTTCGCGACCTTCTATAAAAAGATACCGCAGGGTAAAGCTATTGTCCGTACCGGTGTGGGCGGCGGTAAAGTAGCCTTCAATAAAGGGATGTACGTCATTCCTATCTTACACAAAATGGAGATCATGGATATTTCCGTAAAAAAATTACAGATCGACCGGATGGAATTTGACGGGCTTATTTGTAAAGACAATATCCGGGCCGATATAAAAGTTGCCTTCTTTGTACGCGTAAATAAGAGTGTGGACGATGTGTTGAATGTGGCTCAGACCATAGGCACAGAGCGTGCTTCAGATGTAGAAACATTAAGAAACTTATTTGAAGCAAAATTCTCGGAAGCATTAAAAACAGTAGGTAAAAAGTTTGATTTTATCGAATTATATGAAGCGCGCCGGGAATTCAGGGATGAAATCCTGAACGTGATCGGTACCGACCTGAACGGGTATATCCTGGATGACTGTGCTATTGACTACCTGGAACAGACGGAGATTAAATTCCTGAGCCCTCAGAATATCCTGGACGCACAAGGAATTAAGAAGATCACAGAACTGACAGCCCGTGAAAATATGAATGCCAACCTCATCCGCAGAGAAGAAGAGAAAGTGATCAAAAAGCAAAACGTGGAAGCCCGTGAAGCGATACTGGAACTGGAACGCCAGATGGCCGAAAAAGAAGAAAAACAAAAAAGGGAGATCGACAATATCAAATCCCGGGAGATGGCCGAGATCCAGAAAGTAAGAGAAGAAGAAAGATTGAAAGCGGAAACTGTAAGAATCAAGACCGACGAGACTTTGGCGGTACAGGAAGAAAATAAACTGCGCCAGATCATTATCGCGGAGAAGAATAAATTACGTACCGATGCAGTAGAAACAGAGCGGGTAGAAAAAGACCGCGCATTGGAGCAAACCGAAAGAGAGAAAATTGTTACCCTGGCCCAGATCGAAAAAGAAAAATCTGTAGAGATTGAGCGTAAGAATATCCAGGATGTGATCCGTGAGCGTGTGAAGCTGGAGAAAGGTGTGGTAGAAGAGCAACAAGGGATGAAAGACATTGAAGCCTTCAGAACTGTTGAGCGGGAAAAAACAGTAGGCATCACCCATGCCAGCCAGGAAGCAGAAGAGAAGTTAATATTCACCGTTAAAGCGGCAGAGGCAGAGAAAAAAGCGGCAGAAGAAAAAGCGAAACAATTGATCATAGACGCGGATGCGCATAAAGAAGCAGCAGCAAAACAAGCGGAAGCCCGCAAAATACTGGCAGAAGCCCAGGCGCGTGAAGATGCAACACTTGGTTTATCAGAAGCTGAAGTGATGATCGCTAAAGCGGAAGCTGCGGAAAGACAAGGTACGGTAGATGCTACGGTAATTGAGAAAATAGCGGAGGCTAAGCGTAAAGAAGGCCTGGCAGAAGCAGAGGTAGTAAAAGAGAAAGCATTAGCAGAAGCTGCAGGTATTGAAGAAAAAGCAGAAGCGATGAAGAAACTGGATGCAGTAGGTAAAGACCACGAAGAATTTAAAATACTCGTGAAGAAAGACCTGGACATCGCATTGGCACAGGTAAATATCCAGAAAGAGATCGCTCAATCGCAGGCAGAGGTATTGGGTACAGCCCTGAAAACAGCGAAAATCGATATCGTGGGTGGCGAAACTATGTTCTTTGAGAATATTGTCCGGCAAATCTCTAATGCTAAAGGCTTTGACCGCCTGATCAATGAAAGCGAGAATGCGACACAGATTAAGACCGCGCTTTTAGGAGAGGGTGGCAGTTCCGGAGATTTAATGGAGCGCATTGCCAACTTTGCAGAGAAATATAATGTGTCTACCAATGACCTTAAAAACCTGACGATAGCCAGCCTCTTACTGAAGCTACAAAGCAATGCCAGCGCGGATGATAAACCGGGGATTATGAACCTGGCCAACCTGGTAAATAGTTTAGGGATTTCGAATAAGAAACTAAACCAGATTTAGCGCTGATACACTGGCAGCGGCAAACCTACACTTATACCTATAGCCTGCACCTTTGAAAATTATGAAAAGACCTTTTAAGATACGCGAAGCGTTTGTATTACAACATGAAGAACGGTTTGATGCATTTATGCTTAACCAGGATTTTGAATTCTTTGAAGTGAAGCTTGAAAGTAGTGAAGAACTTTGTATTCAGCGCAAAGATCCGTTAAGATTAGGAAATTTATATCGGAGAAGTCAACCGGTTTCGATTTATCTAACTAAACAGAAAAGAGGGGGAGATACTAT
>Ga0256787_1000180_pt1 | contig 15992 bp, 12 predicted proteins | sample MC6MC0938MT_FD_189994 | JGI IMG/M metagenome (GOLD analysis project Ga0256787, IMG submission 189994) | Metatranscriptome of enriched soil aggregate microbial communities from Iowa State University, Ames, United States - MC6-MC0938-MT... | ecosystem: Environmental > Terrestrial > Soil >... | reverse complement strand
TAATTAATTAAAAAAGCGCTTATTCAATATAAGAAAAAATCACAAAATTCATCATTGATTAATACTAGCTAAACTATCCGAAGCCTGCTTTAAAACCGCTTTAAAAGATTGAGCGTTCTTATTTTCGGGATGATACTTTAACTCTAAATCTACCAGATACAAAATTTCATTCAAATCCTTTGAGCTTTGTTTATGTCTATTATCTTCTTCTCGAAATTTAAATAAAGAATAGGCTGCCATATAATTTAGATTATAATAGGTAGAGTCTATTTGCCTACCAACTCTGTAAGAAGTATTAGCGGTACCATGCTCTTTCAACCTCATTGCTACCTCTCCATAGAGCATAAAATAGTCTATATTATGCTCAAATAATTCAAAACTTCTACTTTTCATATACAGTTGTACTTCATTCAGTTCGTTTGTTGATTGCGCACATTTTGCATAAACCTTCATACCTTCCAAATCATCAGGATGGCTTTTAAGATATTCCTTTGCGCAGTTAAAGCAATCTTCTGTTTGATTGCTTTCATAAAGTTTGTTGCAGCTATCTATCGAAGGCGCTTTATTACTACAAGATAAGAGTAGCAGGGAGGCCAAAATAATGCTAATTTCCGATACCATATGTTTTAATAATTGAATAATTGTTATTGTTTTTCCAAATCAAAGTAGCATTTGCAGCATTTTTACGCGGGGAAGAGAAATATAAATTTTCAATATTTAATTCTCCCCTTTCTAGTAAATCAAGCTGCTTATCGCTTGTATATACGAATGAAAGTTGCTGATAGAACCCCTGCAGTGTATTCTTAGGATTATTCTGCTCTCGGTTAATCGTTCTTTTCATATCTTCAAGATTCAATCCACCACCTGAATTCTCACTATCTATATCTTTTTCAAAGAACGCAATATCATATTTATTTCTAGTCACAAAAAGGCTAGGATCTAATGGTAATATAGATAGAGGAGAACCTCCTTGAGCAACACCATAAAGACTAATAAAATCAAATACTAATCCAAAACCATTCTCCAAAACCTGTGCGGTACTCTTCCATCGTGTAGCATTAGGCGTTATAAAGTTATCAAAAGAATTTTGCCATGCTGAAGTCCTTGTTGTAAACTTACCGCGGGCAGAAGCTCCACCTTGATCTATCCAACTACTACCTCCAACAGCTCCACGAGAAAAAACATCTTTATATTTTCGGGGAGAATTTCTAACTGTTCCAAAGTTATCCACTTTTATTCCCTTCTCTATATTATTGAAATAATTGTTTTATACTTATATTCAGCATAGGCATTAAAAGTCAATACAGCCCCATCTTTTGCCGTTCTTATTGTAGCTATATACATATCAAATGTATTATACTTACTCCGATCATCAGGTAAAGAATAGGTACCATCGGAGAACAATACCGTAGTTCCATTCTCATCAGTAAACATCATCCGTTCATAAGCATTTCCGGTTAGCTCCGCTCCATCCAGTTTTGGTGATATAGATGCTTCATCAAAGTTTTTTGCTCCTTCTACCCGAAGATAACTTCGTCCTCCATCCTTGATAGTTTCAACCCAAACACCGGAATTCCCACCTTCCGGGTTATTGCCACTCGGATCATTATATACGATAGGGTTATTAAAAGAATAATTATAAGGACTAATCCCCGCATACTCGCTCTCCAAAGGATCACTGGCACTCCATCTACACAACCAGGGAATATAATAACGTGCACCATGATAATACAATCCACTTTCCTCATCTCTTTCCTTACCCGTATAGCGATACTTCTTGGCGGTGGCATTTATCAATGCATTCATCGCATGATAGGAAGTAGTACCGTAAGGATGGTATTCTTCATAACTAATGATCTCTGCCTGATCGTCCAGCTCCAGGCTTGCCGACTGAAGATGATTATATCAACTTATTCCAGCATAGAGATCATCAGCTAAAATTGAAGCCTGGATACTTTTGTGTCCAGGCTTTACATTTTTCAAAACAGTTATAGATACTTAATATTACTAAAGCCTAAAGCTATACCCAATTTACTCAATATGAAGAAATTATATAACTTACATTCATTAATTTTGTTGGATAAATCTGATAATATATATTCCTGCATATCATCAATCAACATCTAATTCTGTTTTATCAAAAAAATCAGAAACAAAATTTATCGAATAAACCTTATTACTTTTCCGATCGATATTAAACGTTATAAATTCTTTTACAGATTTACAATCCCTGCTTTTAACAATAGGATATTTTAACAATATGAAGTCCTCATCTAACTCAGGCACATAAATTCCTAAAGAATCATTTTCTTCTAATAGTCCATTATATCTATACTCTGAACTATCAAAAGGTATACCAAAATGATAAATGATATCCTTCTTATATAAAATGAGATGATCATCTTTAAGTTTTTGAGCTAAAAATTTAGCTATGTTCACTTTATAACCTTTATGGCCGCAATCGTCTTCGTGCCATAATTTTACCAATGAATAAATCAAGAAAGAGGTATCTTCATAATGATTTGGAAGCTCAAATACTTTATCATTTTGTTTTATAGTATCAACTCTATAATAATAATAATGGTCAGAATTACTAAATATAGAAGGTAGATCTTTCTTCTGGGCAAACACTTGTTGCTTACTTAATGATATAATCAATATAATAACATAAAAAATTGCATTGTAAAAATTAATTTGTTTCAAATACTTTTTCAATAGTATTTTTTTATCGTGTACATTAAATTGTTTTGGTGCATAGTATTTCCCTCCTGATTCAAATGTTTGTTTTAAAATTGGTGTTTTTTTAAAGAAAGTATTAGTAGCTCCAGATATCCAAGCTTTCCAGGTACCATCATCTTGTTTTTTCAAATCACCATACACTTTAATTAAATCGATATCAGATTGTAACACTTTTCTTAGACTTTCTTTTAAGACCTTCACATCCTCTCCTTTCCCTGGATCAAAGTAACTTTCTTGGTATTTATCATCAACACCTTTTGTAAATTTATGAGTTCTAATACTAAATTCTGTTGTTTTTTCATCTACTGTTCCGATATGCGCTGATGTATCTCTACTGCTAAATACATGTGCAAATAATTCATGCAAAAAAGTAGTCGTATTAAATTGCTTAATCTGAATATACATTGAATTATCGCCTGACGTAAAATTATTCCCAAAATCTTTATGTGTTATATATAGAGATCCTGTTGTTGACACTTGAGCAGATAAAACACCATCGGTAAAATCATCCTCTAACCTAACAAAGACTAAATTTGGATCAAAATCATCCCCTATATTGCCAACCATTTTTTTATATGCATCATATTCGCTCAAAACTTGAACTTTAAAATTAAACTTTAAATCAAAAGAAGTTTCATTCTGATTGTTTGTCACTCCTTTAGGCCCTTCCATTTTTAACCCACTCTCATTTAATGAACTTTGGATTTTCTTGATTCTGTCGGAAATAGCCTTTTGCCTCTCTTCTTTTAATTCAGGATTTGAAGATGTCGTTTGGCTACCATAAAATACAAAAGTTGCATTAACAGTTACTACATTATCTTTCAAAACGAGTTCTCCCACCATCCCACTTGGATCATTAAAAGTAATAGGGTTACAGTTGCCATAATTATACGGAATCATCCCTGCATACTTACTCTCCAAAGCATCCACTGCACTCCATCTACACAACCAGGGAATATAATAACCTGCACCATGATAATACAATCCACTTTCCTCATCTCTTTCCTTACCCGCCAAGCGGTACCGCTTGGCGGTGGCTTTAATCAAAGCATTCATCGCCTGATAGGATGTAGTACCGTAAGGATGGTATTCTTCATAACTAATGATCTCTGCCTGCTCGTCCAGTTCAAGGCTTGCCGACTGTAAATGATTGCTGTATATATACCGTGTCAGTTCATCTGCAAAATCTTCTTCATCAGGCTGGCTTTCATATAAGAGTTGCTCATACATGGCGATCCTGCCCGTACTTGTCCCCAACGCAGTTGGTGGATCATTACTTATATGAACTGTCTGTCAAAGAGTACACTATCAAATTCACTTTTTATTGTAAAGTAATCATACAGAAACAATCAATATGTAATTTGTTATTATTTTCCACAACACTATTTACATTTATCTAAATCTTCTTTATTTAAACCAAAAACTTTGTACTTATCCATATTTTTTAGAGTGTCAACAAAATATTCTACTAGTTCATAGTTCTCTGTTTCACTAAATCCATATTCTCCAAGTGTATGAGAAAATGAAAATACCTTATTTAACATACTACTATCAATTTCACTTGTATTAGATAAAAAAGGAATAGTGTCGCCATTTGAATACACATAAGTAAAATATTGTGATTCAGGTATTCCTAATTGGCCTGTTGGGCGTGGAAACTTTGTTTTCAGATATCCACAATCTGGAATATTGTAGACTTTTTTTCCGTTAACAACTGTCTTTTCATTACCATCTTTCTGGTTGAATAAAATAACTACCCTTCCGATATAGTTCTTAGGTAAAATATGGAGTTCACCATTGGGATTTTTCAGATTATCATCAGTACATTTCATACTCAATAGTATAGGTAATGATAATAACAAAACTGACTTTTGCATAAATAGATTGTTTTTATTATTTTTCTGAGCCATAATCTGGAGCTGGTTTTTTATTTAAATGTTGTTTATTCCATTCGCTTATTGTGGTTTCTCTCCAAGTCGTTTCTTCATACGAACGACATCTTGCACACCACTTTCTTTCTCCAATCCACAATTGACCCGTAAAATTCCCCTCTTTATCTAGCTGAAATTCAAACAGTTGCTCTTTGAATGTATCATATAGAGGATTCGTTAGTTCTTTTGCAAGATCATTTTCTTTGGGTGAGGCAATTGTAAATAAGAATACTCGAGTACCTTTTTTATCTTCAATAAAGGATTCATATGCTGGAAATCCTTTGCCTGCTATTTTACCTTCTATTTTTAAAAAATAATTATTCTGACGGTCCTTTGTAAAAGATGCTTTTGCCGTAAGTTTCCAATCAATATCTGGTGCAGGCCTTACTAAAGGGTCTGAACCATATACCCTCATTTCTAGCCTATTATCTTTAAATGTTGTAGTATGCTTAGCATCACTAAAACCTGTATGTTCTTTTGGAAGACCTATAAGCATCCCTAAAGACGGTTTACCTGTAGTAATAGATGCTCCTGCATAATGTTCCGATAAACCATTTTTATTAAGAGTAAACGTAGAGCTACTGTACAGCCTCGTTGTGACTCTATTAGCATAGCCTGGCATCGTAGCAATATTGCTTAGAGAAAATCCTCTATCATCTCCTCGGAACTGATTATCAGGTATCATAAAATTATTGATTCCAAATAAGTCTCCAAATTTTTTCCAAGGAGCAAATGAACGTTGTTCAATTCGAAATGTTGCATTTTGTGGAGGCTGTTCTCCATTCTCGTCATTAAATCTAACCGGATTATCATAACAATATTCATAAGAGCTTGCTGCAAGTTCTAAAAACTGACGTTCCCTATTCTTTTCTAAACCATAACCTTTTTGCAAATTGTAATTCTCACTATTAATAGGATCACTGGCACTCCATCTACACAACCAGGGAATATAATAACGTGCACCATGATAATACAATCCACTTTCCTCATCTCTTTCCTTACCCGTATAGCGATATCTTTTAGCGGTGGCTTTAATCAAAGCATTCATCGCCTGGTAGGCGGTAGTACCATAAGGATGGTATTCTTCATAACTAATAATCTCCGCCTGGTCGTCCAGTTCCAGGCTTGCCGACTGTAAATGATTGCTGTATATATACCGTGTCAGTTCATCTGCAAAATCTTCTTCATCAGGCTGGCTTTCATATAAGAGTTGCTCATACATGGCGATCCTGCCCGTATCATCACCTATATGAACGGTCTGCCGTTCTATTTTCAAAGAGCCTGCACTGTCAAATTTACGATACAATTCAAAACTGCCCAAATAGATACGCTCTTCATAGATACTGTCTTTATCGACATATTTTCTAAGCCGCTGTCCGCCGCTGTACTGGTAATATGCCTCCATAGTGCCATTCTCTATCCGGTCCAGTTCATTGCTCCGGTTCCAATTCATGATATCCAGCTGCGGCATTTCCCTCATATTGCCCCGTACATCATGAGTATAAACATAAGTATCCGCACCCACGGTTGTACTTAATAAACGGTTACTGACCGTATCGATGTTGTAGGTGCGGGTATATTCCCCGGCATAAGCCATATGCCTTAATTCCAGCAGATTACCCACATTATCATACTTATATTTTTGGGTGTACTCCTGCACCGCACTACCATCCCCTTTATGGCTCGTCTTCCAGGCGGCATCGTTCCAGTTATCTGTTGCACCAAAGGTGGCCGTACCCAGCAACTCCCTGCCACTGGCCTCGATAAGGCGGTATAAAGCATCATAAGTAAACAGTTGCGTAGGGCTTACGACACTGTTATTAAAAAATAAGGTTTGCTGTGCCTTATCCTGTATCTGGGTGATATTGCCTACCGGGTCGTACCAGTAATGTAAATCCTGCAATATCTCATTCGTATTTAGTTTTACCGTAAGCAATCTTCTTAAGCGGAAAGTCAATACGTCATAAGTATAACTGGTCTTGGTATTATTGCCATACCAGATGGCCTGCCTTTGTCCTTTTGCATCATAATGCAGGTCCTGCAGATAGGTAATACTATTCAGCTTTACGGTCTTCAGTACACCACCTTTATCGTAAAAATACTCAGTTACATTGCCTCCGGGATCGGTAGCTACCACAGGGCGGTTCAGCGCATCGTATTCCGTACTGCTGGTAAATACTTCGGCATTCAGCACCGGACTGCCCGCCCAGTCTACATCGGTCAGCATGGGGTTTTCAAGCAACTGCACATTACTTTGTAAAGGATTCCCTTTGAAGTCATACTTTTTCACCCATTGCTTTCCTGCTCCATCAAAGGTCTGGAATACCTGCCCTCTTAAGTTCCTGCCTTTATCGTCCGGCTGATCTTCTCCATATTCATACACCATTAACCGTTTGCCATCTGTAGTACTTTGCAGTGGCCGCCTCAATTCATCATACAGGATGCGGGTCAGCTTATCTTCCGCATCCCAGGCATACAAAGGCTGCCCGGCTACATCTAAAAAGGTATACTGCGTACCACTATCCACACTTACCTGCCGGCAAGGGGCCTGCAGCATATTATAACGATAGTCAAGACAGATCACAGGATTGTTCAATAAAGCATTCCGGCCATCTACCACCGCCATACGATTGCTTTGTATATCCAGCACCTCATACCCTTCGACAGTGCTCAGGGTGACATGTGTTAGCGGATTCAGGTATTGTATAGTATAAAACCCTCTGCCCAAAGTATCCGTGTGTACCCTTGTAGGAGTATTGGCATGAACAGCAGCTTTTTCAGCGGCATCCTGCTCTTCCAGGCCCATATCCCCGTTTTCCCGTTCCCAATACCAGGCACTGTTCAGTACGGTATCATTATTATCCCAAAGCCATTGCTCCCAGGCCGTCCACTGGTTATGGGTATAAGTACCATCCGGCAGGCTGGTTTTATAATTCCGGCCCAGCGCATCATAATACAATTTGGGAGATACACCCTGCATCGCTACCTGCTCGGCAGTATCGCAAAGATGGCTATCGCTGAAATAGGGTTCATACTGCATCACGGCATTACCCTTATTATTATAAATGGTTCTCCCCGTACCGATCCATGATTTATAACCATTCGTGATCGTAGGCTCACAGGGCAGCTTCTGCATGAGCTCCCGGCCCATAGCATCTGAATAGGTAAACTGCAACAGGGTTTTTACCGGATCGGTATTCAGCGGATAATGATGCTGCTCCCGGCCTATCATCGCTACCCCTAGTGGCAAACTGTCGAGGTCATACACACAACGCCAGGTAGCCCCTTGCAGTAAAGCTGCTGCATTGGCCTCCGGATCACTCCAGAATGCTTCCTGTAATTGCTGATCGATGAGCGAGTCGGGATCAAGACCGGCAAGGCTATCCCCCTCCTGCGGGGCGGGCAATTCCTTACCTTTTATTGCCATAGCCACCGCGAAGCCGAGTATATCATAACAAGCTTCTGATACATTATCATTCAAATCCTTCATACGCAGCGGTTGCAGCGTACGCCAGTCATACTCCAGCACCTGGGTCAGATTGGCTTTGGCATCCAATACCAGTTGCGGCAAGAACCAGTAATCATTCCAGTATTCAATAATTAACAAAGTATTTTCTCGAATTATCCGAACTTTTACAAGATCGCAAGTTAGAACTCTGAGTATCCAAGCAATAGATCAGAATCATGATAGAGGTGCTTTTATACAATAGAAATAGATATGCCAAGCATTTATTGATCGTATTTACATTACTGCCGTTCAAAGCATTCGTACGGGTGACCAGTTCCGACCAGCTGTGGGCCAAAAGCGGTACTGTTCCAGCCTGGAGCCTGACAAGTAAATAAAAGTTTTTTTAATTACATATAAAGTTCGATCAATTAATGGACCAAGCAAATACCTGATATTTGTTATTTTTTGCTTTTTTATAGCAAATATTAGGTAGTTAACAAGAAAAGGTAATGTATCAAATCTGTTGATGACAACCGAAATGCAGTTGTGTGGTTAAATATGTTGATTTGGAAAAATTCATTAAATTTAAAATGAACATGAAGAGATCAATTATTCTTGGGATAGATTAGATGTAATTATTGGAAATACATTGAGACATTAATCACTAAATGTATGTCGCCATTGAGGTATGAATAAACCAATTACTATCTAAGCAAGATCATAACTTTGGCTGAAGTTATTTCGGACAATGTTCTTTGATTCAAGATAAAAATCCATATTCGTGGCAATAATAAAAAAGTACAATAAAATGTGCTTTTAAATGATCAGGAAGCGATTGGTTCAAATCCCGCCTCTTCCGCCAAATGATACAAATGCCACGAATAATCGCTATTCGTGGCATTTTTGTTTTTAGCACTATAAAATACGCACTGGAAGCGGCTATGAGCCATAAGGTTCGAATCCCGCCGATTCCACTTAAGGGACACTTAATAATAAGTTATCTCCTTTTTTTATACAATAAGTTTCTATGAACCAAATTATTAACGTCTGTTCATTTAGAGTTCGAAATTTTCAATAAAATTATTTAGCCTTCGGTTAGTAATTATTCGAAAAATCAGGTCTATAACCTTTCTTCTACCCTTTTTCCAGAGTTCGATTTCTCTTTAGGGATTCAGCATCCGGGCTACCTGGATAGATATTGTAGTATTTAGCCATTAAATAAAAAAAATCTGACATAGTAACAACCTTTTGCCAATATTCGGTGTATTAATAAAACAAAACGACATGAATAAAGAACTAAAGATCATAATTTCTCCATTTCGGAAATTTTTGCTTTAATTCTTCATAAGTCATATTTTTATAATGAGATCGAAATTTACCTCGTCGAAAATTGTCAATACTTGCGGTCAATAAAGTCCCAGTTGGCAAATGTGTAATACTTATTGGCTCTCTCACCATTATTTTTAAATCTGGATTGGTCGGAAAATATTGTCCATAATATAAATTTGTAAAAATTTCCAAAAGATCATCTTGAGGTATCTTTCTGATATCCATAGTTTTGGTTCGATAAAATATGTCAAAACATTCTTTATATTGACATTGTAAAGGAGGTATACCATTACGCAATTTTGTTGAAATCCAGTTCCAGGAACAATAAAAAAATGTGAACATCTAAGATCCTTTATCAATAGAAATTGCTTATTATATACATACTTTGCTCGAGCAGTATGAAGTTCAAATCTATCTTGATTATTAAAATATGGAACTATCTTTCTATCATATGTACCGAGTTTGCGAACTGCTTCCAATCGTGTCTGATGTAAGTAATTTTTAAAACTATCTTCATTTTTCTTTATTAAACTATTAATATTGTTTTTATGCTCCACTGATTTCATCAGTTTATTTATATTCCTGGCATTTTGTTGATACCTATTAAACGCCGCCTTATTTTGAGCTGTAAATTGCAACCTTACATTGTCCTCGATGTCTTTAATTTTAACAGAATCTTGGAATTGTATATGCCTGATTTTAGTTTTGAGTTTTAGTCCTTTTTTTGTGGAACTTTTGGTTACCCTATAATGATCATAAAATCCTTCATCACATCTTCCGTGCACTAATTTGACTGGCAGAGTTAAGAGATCGCGAAGCGGCATATATAACTCGGATTGTTTAATGTTATCCTTTACAGGAAACACAATTGTTCTGAAGAAAAATGCTGGCTGATATTGGTCCCAAAAATCAATAGTAAATCTACTATTAAAGCGGTCAGTGATCTGAGTTTGTATAAAATCGATCTTCTCTTGTCTCAAATAATAATTGCTTTGTAGCCCTTCGTATAAATTTCGATAGCAAATTGGGCACGTAAAATCCTTTTTAAATACACTGTAAATATTCCGCTTGAAAGGTTTTCGATGGATAACACAAATAAATTCACATAAAGAACTATCCTTTAATTGTAATATATTAATGTACGCTTTTGATTCAAATTCAATATGACCACCATGATATAAATGAAGCTTTTTGATCAAAGACCCAATGTGGATATTCTGAAAAAAAGTCGGAGACGACTTAGCCTCTTCAATATCCTTTTGAGTGATAGTTAAACCATTATTGGATGCTCTTTTTAGAAAAGCCGATTCGATTATTACTATCTGATCTTTCATAGGAAGTACCTGATTATTTCCATCATACATTTTAATCCTTTCAAGCTGGTCTCCTAGTATCGAATCTTTCAGTCTATCTCTTTCTTGATAGGCTTCATAGTTATCTTTCCGCCAACCTCTCACATGTATAACGCTATCTATTTCGACATAACAAGGAGCATTATATAATTTAAAATCTACCCTATACGTTTTATTTGAATTAATTTTTATTGGAAATTCGCTAACGTAATCCAATCCGAAATATTCAAGCAGAGCCTGATAATAAACGTGGGCATAAGATATATTCCTTTCTTGTGTACATTTTCGACATCCAGAATTCCTATGACAAAAACTACCCCATGAAATTGTATATTCATTGTGAGCTGTACAGGTCAATTCATTGACTCGGATTCTTACAGAAGCAGTATTTTTTTTAAACTGCGGCTGACTTTCTATTTCCTCTTTATTAGAGAGTAGTCTAAATCTTTTAGCGGAATGTGTTAAATATCGATCTTCGTCCATCTCGACATAATTCTTTATAAATTGATAATCTTTATGGTAGGAAATAGAGTTAAAACAATAGGGACATCGTTTATTTTTTGATCTTACCTCATAGTAACTTGCATAAAATGGAGGATGATATTGAACTGTACAAAAATGTAATATTTTCTCATTCGTATCTATTTTAGATTCTCTACATATATTTTCTATTCTCAACCCAAAATCCTTAATTAACTCATTATAATCATATGATGAAATTTGCCGAAGACGTTGTTTTCTACACTCAGTACACGAGAAAGTTTTGCCTTTTAAATTTGACCTCAAAAATGCGTTCCAATCTAAGGTGTACTTCCCTTTTTGAGGATGTAGTTTACAGGATACAAGCAACATATTGGAATTGAAATTGAAGAAATGAAAAGATAAGTTTGCTCTTCCCTCAACGAATTGTCGTAATTGATGCTGATCTCTCATTTTACTAAGAGCAGCTTTGTCATCAAAGCAAAATGGACATATGACATTTTTCCTAAAGAGCATTGGGTTATCTTTATATATATAATTCCCGCATTTTCGATGAATCAGCTTATAACCAAAGTCTGTTTTATGAATATCTAAAACATATTCACCATTAGTTCTCTGTTCTATTTTTATTTTCCATTCATTTCTTAACTTGCATTCCTGACAACGAATATGATCTTGATTTATCCTACAAGTTTTGATATTGGACCAAGAGTGATATTTGTAAGTGTGACACTCTGTACACATTAATGGTAAGGGTGTTTTAGCGTTATATAAAATATTTTTGTGAATCTTTGACCGATCGAGCTTCCAGGAAAGATGCACAATACCGTCTAAAGTTGATTCGACTTTCATTAATAACGAAATACTACTGTTTTCCCTCTTTTGTTCTCGGCTACAAGATTGGCATCTGCAATGCGAGTAATTCTTCAAAAGACTATATTTTATATTACCCAAACTATGCTCTTTCCTGTTTCCACAATATTTACATCTTAAGGCGATTCGGTCCCTATTGAGTATATTCTGAGAAAGCCCGATTGATTCATCAATTACCCAATCGGATTCGTTATTCTTTTCGAATAAATCTTCAAGTTCTTTGGAAGTCATAAATAAACAACTATAACTAAAATAAATTAATGTTATTACAACATAATAATATGCTCTAAAAATAACTTCTATAGCATCTCTTCTACCCTTTTTCCAAATTTCGATTTCTTTTTAGGGATTTGAAGTCCGGACTACCTGGGTCGACACTGTAGTATTTAGCCAATATAAAAAATCCAAGATAATAGCAGTTTCTTGTTCATTTACATGGATTCCATTTTTTGCCAAAATCGAGATAGCTTTATTAATGGAAATCCTTTTTTCTAAGTAATTCATGCCTGTTGTTTTTCTGATATTTTTGTTAGCAATATTTTTGATAGTGCATTATCAAGATACAGTGACACGTTTCTCTTCTGTAAGTCAAATTCGGCAGGTGGTATTAAACTAACCAAGTGCATTTTATCAGCAATGTCCAAGTTATCAAATACTTGAAAAATATCCGTACATAAAGCAGACATCAAATGGCTATGTTTTTTATAGCTTTCCAATTTCATATTTACATTACGCAATTCTCTTTTAGTAACTAATGAATTGATTTGATACTCTTTTTTAATAGCGATATAGTCATAATTTTTCAATGCCGAAGCTACATACAATTTTCTTGCTTGAGAAAGATGCAGTTCCTCTTCATTTAACTTTCTAACTAATATATTACGCTCCTGTATATTTTCAGCTTTCTGTGTATGTACATTACAATCCTCCAAAATAATAGTAAATAACTCAGTTACGCTTTTAGAAAGCTCTGATTTTTGAAGTTCATTACGATAGGCCCCGTTGATAATCAGTTCATTTACTCTGATCTTACATTTAGCTTTACAGTGATAGTAAGGATATTTTTTTGTTTTACCTTGAGAAAAGCTACCAGAAAGTCTTTTTTTACAACAAGGATAGTTAAGAAAACTTCTCAGATAAAACGTTTCTTTTAATTTATCTGATTTAGAAGTAACTGCTCTTTTCGAGTTTATAATGCATTGTACTTCATTAAATAATGCTTCAGAAACCAATGGATCATGGATTCCTTTAATCAGTTGTTGTTCTTTTGAATTGAACTTTATTAATACAAGGCCACAATATGCCGGATTTCTTATAATTCTAAAAAAATGTGAGCGGGAACATTTAAAACCTTTCTCATAGGCCATTTTTCTAATTTGATCTATTTTGTATATATTTTTGGCCAGTTGACGAAATACCCACTTTATAAGATCTGCTTCAGTCTTAGTGAAACTTCGGAAAATTTCAAGGCGCTAATTCGCAAGCAAGCGGCTGCAACCTTCAACCAACTCACCCAAGTGGAAAAGGATGATTACAAGCTTCTAGCGGGTCAACAAAAGGAAATTGAGAAAAAGCTACAGCGGCTTGAAGAACGTTATATTGAGGAAGAAATAAATAAGGATTTGTATGAACGATATACTGAAAAATACAATTCAGAAAAGAAACTAATTGAGCAAAATTTGAAGGGATCAGTGGAAGAGGTGTCGAACTTCGATGAGTATATAAATTTGGCTACAGAATTCGCTTCTAAAATGGCATCTGGCTGGGATTCCAGCGATTACATTACCAAGCAAGCTATACAAAATTTGGTCTTTCCGGAGGGTATTTTCTATGACAAAAAAACAGATAGGTGTCGAACAAATCGCGTGAATTTACTGTTTTCATATATCGCTCATTACAAGGGAGTTATAAGCGAAAAAGAAAGAGGCATATCAAAATTACCTCTTGATTATGCCTCTTTTGCGGAGTAGCGAGGGCTGGAATCGAACCAACGACCTTCGGGTTATGAGTCCGACGAGCTACCGCTGCTCTACCTCGCGCTGTTTGGATTGCAAAGGTATCTCCTTTATTTTATTCTGCCAAATTATTTTATAGTTATTTAGTTTTCAATTAAAAAAGGCCGCTTAAACGACCTTTAAACATAAATACTTCAAAAAACTATTCAACATTTAGCGCATGAGCATTACATCACCCTTAAACACCTTCGCGTTCCCATCTCTTAAAGACAACCTGATCTCGTAAAAATACATACCCTGTGCCGCAGGCTCCCCTTTTATAGTGCCATCCCAACCCCTCAAGGCATCCATAGTTTCAAAAACCATACGTCCCCAGCGATCAAAGATCCGGAAATTATGTACACCCTGGTAACCCATATTCTTTACCGCGAAAAAATCATTCTTCCCATCTCCATTCGGTGTAAAGGCATTCGGTATCGCCAGAGTTTCATGCACATCAATAAATACCTCGGCGGTATCACTACAGGAGAAACTATTGTAACCCACAACCGTATACTTTACCGGACCTTCCGGCGAAGCTACCGGGTTAGCAATAGCAGGATGGCTCAAACCGGCATAAGGCGACCATTCATAATACTCGGCACCACTTGCCAGCAACTGCACGCTTCCCCTGGCATTAATAGATGCGGAAGCAGGAGTAACTGTTAATACCGGAACGGGATAGCGCGTCACAATAACGGTATCGGAACCCTGACAACCACTAACGCGGTCGGTCGCTGTCAATACAAATGTAGTCGTTTGGGATACCCTACCCTTTGTAAAACTGGTATCCGGCCGGTCCAGGAAAGCTGCAGGACTCCAGGCATAATCGTAAGCGCCGGCATAAAGCATCTTCGCCTGCAGGTGAAAGGTATCTATGCATAAGCCAATATCCGCAATGGGCGGACTGATCACCACAGGTTTATCAATGAGTAAATTGCGGCTGATACTCTGCCCGTTGGAAGCAGTATAAGTCAGGGCACATTGATAAGGAAATACACTTATCCCTTTAGTAGCTTCTACTGGATTGAAATACCATTGTCCATTACGCTGCAGGATGCCGCAACCGCTAAAAGAACCGCCAGAAGGGGTTCCGGCCAAATGATAATTTGTATCATTATAACAATAACGTTGGGTCAGTACGGTTCCGTCACCATTGTTAATACTCACCTGTGCAAAACCGGCAGCACTCATCAATACAAGGAGCATACTCCCCACTATTCTTTTCATACTTTATCCTTATAATATACAAAGTACCCCGGCTACAGGGTACTTTGCAAATGTAATTACTATTTGGTATAGACCACTCTTTCTGTTTTCAGGAAATTCCCGTTCTGGTCTGCTATTTTCAGCAGGTATACGCCTTCTGCATAATCGCTGAGTACGATTGTTTTTGTTTTACCCTTACCTTGTAGCAAACGCCTGCCATCTATACTCACCAGCTCCCATTGCACGGCAACCGGTGCTTTTATATTCAGGACACCCCGGCTTGGATTAGGATACACCTGGACCTGTTGTGCGATTGGGCTACCTTTGATTGAAGTAGCACTGGTCACTTCATAAACTTCTGAAGTATCCGTACAACCATTGGCCAGACCTACGACTACCTGGTAAGCCCCGTTTTGCATAACAGTATAAGTACTTTGCGTCGCTCCGGAGATCAGCTGGCCATCCAGTAACCATTGATAGGTATCGTAAACGCTGGTGACCCCTAACTCCTGGTTATTGATCGTAATAAAAGGTGCATCAATCGTGTTGATGATCAGGTTTAATACCACGAAACTGTCACAACCACCGGCGCTCCAGTAATGGAACTTATGCGTACCGCTTTGGGTATAGTTATTCC
>Ga0256787_1000177_pt1 | contig 16113 bp, 18 predicted proteins | sample MC6MC0938MT_FD_189994 | JGI IMG/M metagenome (GOLD analysis project Ga0256787, IMG submission 189994) | Metatranscriptome of enriched soil aggregate microbial communities from Iowa State University, Ames, United States - MC6-MC0938-MT... | ecosystem: Environmental > Terrestrial > Soil >... | reverse complement strand
CTGGATAGAGCAAAACCATTTGTACAACTTTAGAACCGGCAATGGCCCCGGCGCCTTAGTTTTGAGCAAAGAAACCGTAAGCGCCAGATACCTATTGTTACACACCAAAGGGCAACAATACTCTGGCCAGCTTTGGAAAATTGTGGGTAAAGGCCCCCGGCTTTTTTCTAAGCAAGATCTATTAGCCCAAAATTATCCTGATCCTAGCCAGGATCATTATTTAGTGTTGCAACTGGCTCCTGTACAAGATCCAGAATTTATCCATCTACAATGGAACTTTAAACAGTTGCGGCATTATGTGCCCGGCCGGGCGGCTGCCTTTCCTTTTACTGCAAGCTTAGCAGAATTGATGCGAGTGGTAAAGCAAGATTTGTAACTGGCAAAGTCCATACTTTTTACTTACAGGGTACCATCAGCTATTTTATTGTATATCGTATTAATAGATCCTCCAATACTGCAAATAGCATCAAACACCCGGTTTTTATTATTTAGAAAATCTGCCAGTGTCACATCGTTACCGTTAGCATCCTGTTGTACTACCTGGGTCATAGAGTTACCGGATAGATGGATCAGGTTATTTCTTACAGCTTGTATGGGTGTGTCCAAATCTTCGGGTATATCAATTGGGGTAATTATGTTTAAAAGATTTCTGCCAATATCCAGTGCAGCACCCAAACCGCTTACGTTCCTTGTTCCCTGCGTTATAACCTGGTCGGACGACCAATGATCCATCAGATCAGCAACATCGCGGATTTCCAATACGAAACGATGATTGTCTTTTTTCACTCTCTTAATTCTATAAGTCTTAAACGTTGGATCTCCCGGGGCCGATAGATAATCAGCAGCAACTTTAGGCATAGGATTCGGAAAAGTTACCTTGTAGCCTGCAGCATCTCTATGCACTTGCATATCTTTAATTTCATACACATCTTGTGATGGAGCGCCATATTGGTAAATATATCCTTTTGCATCAAGGGCATCGCGGAGTGTTCCCTCCAATGCAATGGACATTAATGACATAGCAACAGCATGTTTTCCACTTTTAAATGCGGATATACCTTGCTGTATGAATTGCAAGATATAACCCGGAACGATTTCGCCCGAAGCGGTATTTCGTGTTCTTATATCCAGATCCACAGAGCCAGGATTCCCTTCTACCTCCAGCTTCCATATCCAACGCCATTTTTTACCTGTTGTATATTGTATTTCGCTTCCATCCTGAAGCGTCATTTTGGTACAATCCAAGAAATGGGCATCCGACACGCCAATAGCTCCTCCACCATTTTGTAGTCCATCATATAAGTGCTCCAGTATTTTTATCAATAGATTTTGACCATATCTATCTGCTGTTCTTCTAATTCTGGCTTCTATAACGCCAATTTGGGTATTTGTAGTGGCCCCGGGTACGATAGTAAATGCAGCTTGCTCCCCGGAGGTAGCTGCCTGTGCAGCATGTAGTACTTTCACTAAATCTCCAGCATAAAGCGTGCAAAGACGGCTGAACCCTGCTAAAACCAAATCGCTTGTGATTAAAGGGAATGAATTCATAGCTTGCCTCCTTCTTTTCCGAGGGTTGACAATTTTTGACTTATTTCTCCTGTAAGCACTGCAGCCCTTGCGCGAATGGCCGATAATTCTTCGAGGCGTTGGGCATACTCGTCATAAATTCGCTCCTGCGTTTCCAGGTTCGGAACTGGTAACACTATCTGCTCAAAACTGGATAAGTTAAGGGCAGGTATAACGGTGCCTGATGTCTGGTCATGAAACTGATCCTGCACAAACTGGCTGTTTAATATAACAGCCAGGTACCCTGGTAGAACAAAGTTTGTGTTTACTTTAATGATGGCTAGATGATGGTTTACCGCCATCCCTTCAAATTCTTTAGATACCAGTGCTGCTTTTCCCCGGTAGGGGCCGATAATATTGACTAATACATCATTTTCGAAAACCTGTTTAATTTTATTCTTAGACAGTTTTTGCTCAGTTGTATATGACAATTCTTCTCGATTCAAGCGTAACTCTCTTACTACTGCCGGATTGATATAAGGCACTTGTCCGTCCGGGTCTCTCACAATACTGCTACCCCGGGAAATATTTTTTACAACCTCCTTGAGTGGTAGCGTAGCAAACCCCGATTGTACATTACCGGATAATTTAAGTCCCTCCTCCAACCAATATTTGGTTACGTGAAAATTTTCAACATCCAGTTGCTTTATAACAAAGCCCCCTGCCGATGGAACAATTTCTTTTCCTGCTCTGAATGCACCAAGGTTGTTTAAAATGTTTGTAACCCCCTCATCATATTCCTTGTACAAAGAATTCGTATCCGGCACTTTATCCAAAGTCGCCATAAATACCTTCTCCTGCTTTAATGAATGGTTGTTACTCATTACCAACAGGCTGGTTTTTACAGCTGAGTATGGTTTAAAGGCTCTCTCTGGTAAACTTATAATTGCTTCTACCTTAGATTTAAAAAAGCTTCTAGCTTTTCTGTATTGTGCCGATAAAAGAAAACCATCCGGTACAATAGCAACCACCTGGCCTTCATTGTTGGTCATATTTAACGCCGCCTCCAGAAACAGGGTATTGCCGTCTTTAATTCTGTTTCGCCCAAGATAACTATCCAGATAACCATCAAATTTCAGGTTAAAAGGAGGTGCTAATAAAACAGCATCAACGCTATTTGAATGCACAGAGCTAAAATCGCCTTTTAATAAACCAGGCTCGAACTTTACCTCAGCTTCTTTATGGCTTCCTAATATCTGTTGGATCTTGATCCAGTATAGTTCTTTGTGCGAAGTGTAATAAGAGCTTACCTGTTCAAAGCCTTTTAAATAAGCTGCAGAGGTAAGAATACCATTTCCGGAAAACAGATCTAATAAATGTGATTTCTTATTTTTATCGATCAGTGACACCATAAGGTCTGCCATCCACCTGGGTACATTCCATTCTTTACGTGATGCTTCAAAAAAGGTATCAATAAATTCAAAAGCGGCAATACGATTATCTATTAAATTAACATCCTGTAGGCGCTCCAAAGCTTCAATTAAAATTTCATCCAGGGCATAAGTTGCAGGAGATTTTTCAGCTATGTTACGGATGCCAATAATGTCCTGTAGATTGATCGGAGGGCGTAGGCTTTGTTTGCTGGTATCCTGTGAAAGTTTGGCATACAGTACAATGGAAACGTCAAATAAATGATCTCCGGTTATCGGGAAATTCAAAATATATTCTGCAATATGGGCTAACAATGCCTTTGTAAATTCATACTCAGACAGTGTATTTGCATCAAGCTGGCTATATGCTATTGCAATTGTTTTTTCCGGTCTTCCGTTATCACTTGTTTTCAACCATATATACTCTTCACCGTCAGAAAGCAAATAGTGTTTCGCTTCCAGTTCAACAGCAGTTTTTTGCAAACTCCTGGTAATGGGATGATAGCCTATTTCACCTGTAGCTATAGACTTTACAGCATCGCTTTTCTTGATCTCAATAGCAACAAGTACCTTATCCTTAGACTTAACAACGGCATCTATTCTCGAACCTTTAATGTCATATTCCGGGAAAATAGAAGTGCTGGGATAGCCCAAGTTTTCCAGGTATTTTTTCACTTTGCTATATGCATTTGCCTCAAAATTCATACTTATTTATTTTTTACCAGTTTCCTTTTTTGTAAACCTTCCGGAACCTCAGCTTTCAATATAAAGCTGGTGCATCTATCCTTGCAATGAAGTACAGCCAATGCGTAAAGGCCGGCAGGCAGGGGCACGCCCTAATAAAAAAACTACCTATTATTAATTAGTTGCCCGTACTTCGTCATTTGCACTATTTCAACCTTTTTATGGTTTTGTTTTGAATGAGCGATTTCATTTGTGTGATAGCTACCTGGTTTAGCTGCAATAACCTTTCGCCTTGTGGCAATCCTTGTTTTATCAATAAAGCATTAATACTTTCCATATTGCTTAAAACCACCAATTGCTCCAATGTAGCATGATCTCTTATGTTTCCGGCAGCGCCTGGATTGGTATCGCGCCACTCTTTAGCTGTAATCCCGAAAAGGGCAACATTTAGCAGATCGGCCTCATTGGCATATACATAACCGGCTTGCTGGCTGGTAATGGCCTTGGGTACCAGGTTCTCTTTAATAGCATCGGTGTGTATGTGGTAATTGATCTTTGAAATGGTACGCTGCAGGTCCCAATCCAGCTGCAGACGATTGTTTTCATCATCCTTGAGGCGTTGAAACTCTTTGATCAGGTAGAATTTAAACTCGGCACTCAGCCATGTGGCAAACTCAAATGCAATATCCTTATGAGCGAAAGTACCACCATATCTACCTGTCTTTGAAACAATGCCTATAGCATTCGTGCTCTCGATCCAGCGCTTGGGCGTTAATGAAAAACTGTTGGAACCAGACATATTTTTAATTCCATCGAATTCGATGGAATTAAAACCGGGGTTGTAAAAAGTTTCCCATAAACCGATAAATTCAATGGTACTACGGTTTCGCATCCAGTTTTGAAGAATGTAATCGCTCCTTTCGGCATCGCGGTAGCGTGCTATATCCGTCAGGGAAATAAAGTCCTGCTGATTGTCTTCATACAGAACAATCTCAAGCCCCTCTACCTGTATCTTTTTGTTTTTAGCCATAGGTTTTGGTGTAAGGTTAGTATTACGGCATTCTACTTCCCCTCAATCAGCTTCTCCAACCTCGCCATCATTTCATCCTTCTCCTTCAGCATTCTTTCATATAATGCTATCTTTTCCTCATGAAGTTGGATTAGTTTATCAACAGGATTATTTACGAATGTTGGACTATAATTTATCAAGCCCTGTGTGTCATGAAAGGTACTTGATATAATGTTGATTGCTTGCTGTTCGTCAAAATTCTGGATCGCCTCCACCGGTATTTTCAATAAGGCAGATATTTTTTGAAGTAGGGGAGTATCAATCGTTTCTTTCTGCTCCAGCAAGGATACGGCCTGCTGGCTCATGTTGAGGTCAAAAGCCAGGGCATCTTGTTTTATACCCAGCATTTCGCGAAAACGTTTAATGTTGCGGCCTTCATGTACTTTGTGGTTCGGCATAGCAGTGTGTGTTGTCATAGGAGCAAATTTAGTTTTTTCAAATTAGATTATGCAAGACTAAAGATACATAAAATACAAGCTTTTCTGTTGTAACACACCATCAATTTATGTAGGAAACAAAACCCCGCCGCCGTTGCTTTGTACCAACAAAAACACTAACTATGCCAACAGTAAAAACACCCCGTATTACCAAACCCATCCGTCGCATGACGGTATGCCGCTATGCGTTCTGGGGCGTCAACAGCAGAACAGCCACCTCATTCCCGGCATTGCGCCTGGCCGGAAAATGGCTGCAAGATACCGGTTTTAAACCCGGCCATGTAGTAGATATCGCCTGCGAGAAAGGCCGTCTTACCATCACCATTGCCAAAGAACAAAAGTATGAAGCCCTGCAAGAGCGATTTCAAAAGGAAAAGATAGAGATTGTGTAGGTGGCCTATATACGCTTTGTATGCCCGCGTGAGGCCCGCCTATATAACATATCCCGACCCCTGCTTACTAAAATAGTAACAACAAACACGGCACGTAAGCCCGGGATATATTATAGTCCGTAATAGCGTTATTACGGTCTTGTATCATCCACCTTTATGCAACAGATTCGGCTTAAACGCTACTGCTTTTACAGGCACTTTTCTTTTTTCCATCCAACGCTGCAAAAGAGAAAGACGCTTGATAGAATTATTGGCCAAATATTGCAGGAAATCTTTTTCTTTCAGAAGGTACGCAACCTGATCCAGGCTTATTGTACGTGTCCGTTCACCAACCTCCAGGTTATTCTTTAAAATAGTATACCCGATATGTACAGCCTGGTTGTTGTCCAGCAATATAGTATTTGCCTGCACCAGTCGCCCGTCTTTTAGTTCTACAATATCGTTCTGCTGTATTAGTAAATTCTTTAAAAAAACTGCTTGCTGCTTCTGTAGTATTTTCTTTTTTTGATCTATTAAAAAATGATCATAGAGGTAAGCTATTAACCTGCGGATCACCACTTCATCATAGTACCGGTAACCTGTGGTCGCCAACTCCTGTTTTAGGGCTTCAGCAAGTTTATCGGTATGGATATTCACCTCATCAATTGTATGCAAACCATTAATGTGTATGGGGACATCATACTTTAGTAACAAGGAGTGTATATCCGTTAAGGTTATGGCCGACAACTGTTGCAGCAGAGTGTCGGTTAGCTTAAAGCGAACTCTTTCGGCTATATATATTTTTCGCGTTTGCCGTGCCAGCTGGTGCAGCCTGGCCCATTGCCATGCATCGGTTTCAAAACTAGCCAGCTTAAAGCCATTGCGCTTGTCTTGCAAAGCTGCACGTATATTTTTAGCTGCATAATTTGCTTGTGGCCATTTACTAATATCCTGTACTTTTATGGCTGTACCAGGGTCCAATGCATCTTCCAATTGCAGTATGGCATTGGCTGTAAGACTTTCATAAATACTCCGAAACTCCAGCAGCAATAATAATTTTGATCCTCTTTTATATTCGTATCTGCTGGTGTTGGTAGATAAAGTGAAGGTATAATTGGGGCTGCCTTCAAACATAAACTCCCGCTCATTTAAAGAGGGTATTGCCCAATAAGCATCATTTACTTTTACATCGTAAGTAACGCTTATATATTCATTACCATAATTTTCCTCATAACTATATCCTATGGTAACGCATTTGATATATTGTTTTTGTGCTATAGTTTGCTTTATACGCACGTATAGAAAGTGTGCCAGGGATAGCGAATCGTTCATTTAGCCTATTGATTACCATATAAATATCGCAATTTATTTTTCTGATACAAACAGCCTGTAGAAATTTTTAACCAATTTTATTTTTATTTAATTGATTATCAATATTTTATTGTCTTTACAATAATTAAATGACCTGGAATTAAGTCGGACTATATACCTAAAGATTAAAACGTAAAACGATAAAGGATTGATTAACAGACTGAAATGATAGAATGTGCGGTAGGTTAGGTTCGAGTCCTGTTTTATTGGAAAAATGCTTATTTTTTTAGAAATTGTACCAGTAAATCATAAACAGAACTGGAGAGCAGGCTAAGCAGGAACCCTGCGATTAATTCAATAGCATTTTCCATAACTGCAAAGATAATGATAAATAAAAAACGCATACGTACCTTGTTACGAAAGACGGCAGATAAATTTATTTCGGTGCGCAGCATGATGCCCCTGCTAAAATGGAAACAAAAAGAAACCGCCCAACTGCTGGATTATCTCGAAGCCCAGGGCTATATAGAGCCATCGGCTATAGGGCAAGGTTACTGGCAGATCTCGATGCGGGGCAGGGTATTAGCTCATAGCGTATTGGTTAGGGAATTTAAAGCCGATACCATAAACCTGCACCTGGATGCATTGCTTGCCCGTGCCCGGGAGGTAAACGAATCTACCCGGTTTCCCGATCGTATTACCTGCATCAAGATTATAAGTCCATATCCTGTAGCGCAGCGTGGTACCGGTATAAAGATCGCTTATTGCTTAAGCCGTAAAGATATTACAGAAGAAGCTTACCAGGAGGCAGCCCACAAGCTTAGGGCAGCTTACAGCGGTACCTTTGGCAATATACTCGATTATCATACTTACCCTGCAAAGGCTATTGCACGCTTTTTACAATCGGGCAGCAAAGTGCTGAAGCTGCATGAATATAATGCCCAAGACCTTATGCTACTGCAGGGGCATATTGTATTGGATACTTTAGCACGTCAGCAGCAATGCGTTATAAACCCGGCTTTCATATATACCTCAAAGTGCAATATTTCCAATCGATCTAGTTATGTGTGGAAGATTTTGATAAAACCAGACTGGCAACTCAGCAACTGGAATTGAGGTAAAAGGGATTCCGTTTCTTAATTCAACAAGAGCAATATGTTCTATGCCCGATGTATCTATAATTGTGAGGTAATACTAATCCAATTTTTCGAGATTGCCGTAAAAATTATCTGCAATAGTTCGCGGATCTACATAGTGTCCGCCCTCTTTTGTTCGACCCACAACACGAATTTCAGATAAGGCCGTATCAGTAAAACCAAAAAAGAGAAGATGAATTTGATAACCTGCATCTTTAAACTGTTGTGGTATTTACCAGGTAGCATCGTTTGTAAAGTGGCCTTCGTAAGCGAGATCTTCATTTTTTGTTAAGGCCGTTTGTACCAGATCATCAAAAGTATGCTGCACCACTTCCATTGCTAATTTTTTGCACTCTTTGGGGGATCTGATACCACTATTCCAAAATTCACTTCGCTTTTGCATAAAAAGCTTATCTCCGTCAAAAATAGTGCTGCGTAAAGCCTCTGGAATATAGTCTGGCCCCACGGAGGATTTACCGGCTCCGTTTGACCCTGTAATAATATACAGCGCCGGCATTATTAAAGTTGTTCAAAATGGAAACGAGTTCTTAACTTACGAGCCTCTGCGGTGGTAAGATCACGAACCACATTTACTTCCTGTGTGGCGTGTATAATAGTAACTAGTTTAATGCTACCATTAGGGTACTCAAGATAGCATTGATTAGCAGCAAGCTCTTTTGAGTTAATCATAAACGGCAGACCAAGCTTACGCTCGCGCAGCCTGTGTACTGCTTTTGTACCTTGTTGTACTTGCTATTTCAAGACTCTGCATATGTAAGTGCTTCTACCCATTCATTTTCATTATTTAACAGGGTGTTTGACAAAAAATAAGTGCTTTTCCGAGGGTAAAATCAATTTATTTTTTTTCGATGATTCTTCTCCATTATTTCCTTTGCTGCTGTGATATGTATGCAATAGCCGATCCTATAAAATTTACCCTTTTTTGAGTGTTAATCAAATGCGTGAGGCCCGCCTGCACGCCCGTTCCGGATCGGACGGGAATGACGGTTTGGGTAAGGCTGGCCGATACGAAGAAGTCGGGCAGGGATAGCAGCGGCATCCTTTTGGGGCTAGGTTTGGATGTATTTACAGAAAATAATTTTATTCTTTCTATCTGTTTTTTAAATGATGCGCTTACCAGCACCAAAAGATACAGCGAATAGCCCGACCCTTGCCGCCAAAATAGCGACAACAAATAGGGCAGGGGCACGCCCCAAAAAATAACCATCGGTTGATCAAAACAGGTATTTGCTTATTGGCAACGTTTATCCGTAACTGATGGGTGAAAGGTTGATCACCAATTGCTGCAACCAATCTTTGGCTTCGGGATCGTTCATGAGCTGGCTTAGGGTGGAAATGAGCACGATTGCAAAGCCCATCGACATTAGTGCAATGCGCTGCAATTTTCTTTTAGCCCATCTATTATTTCTTTTTCTTTTTCCACTTTTTGCTTGTCCAATGCGTTAGCATTCATAAGTACCAATAAACAAAATAAAAATAACGCGCATAAAAAGTGGCGCAAAAGGACCCCCTCCCAACACCTTGTCGGGACAATCGCTAGCATGATTTCCGGGTTGGGTCCGTTACTGAGCACCACTGCAAAGCCCATCGACAGTAGTGGAATGCCCTGCAATTTTCTTTTAGTCCATCTATTATTTCTTTTTCTTTTTCCACTTTTGCTTGTCCAAAAAGTGGCGCAAAAAAACACCGTCCCAACAGTTGCCGGGAGGTTGCCGGAAAAAATAAAAAAACCTATAAGGTTTTTAAAACCTTATAGGTTAATGGCGCCTCTCCCGAAAAGCCCGGGAGGACCATAGGAATAAACTTATTTAGCTGTAGCCAGCATACAAGCTATGATAGACTTGAATTTTCTGGCATCTTTGCTGTCGACATTCGGAGATTGGATCTTCTGGTTAGGAAGCTCTACTTTCACGTCGGTAACATTGCCTGAGGCAAGCTTTTGCATTTCTTCAATGCTTGGCTCTAAAGTCAACAGGTAGGTCGTAAACACGGTCAATGCGCCACCATTAGCAAAAGCCTGGGTGACCGGCTTCGCAGGGAGCATATTGGCTAATTTTACTACTTCACCATTATCCAGAAGAAAATAGAAAAAAGTATGCTCATCTAAAGACTGGTTGAACTCTCCCAGGGCAGCAATGCTGGTCTGGATCTGCGTTTTACCGGCATCCTGGTTGATCGTCAACAGCCATTTGGTAGATGCTTTAAAAGATATCATTTTTAATTTACCAAATGTTGCGGTACCTACTTTTGTTGCTTTCTTGGTGAACTTGTCAACTTCTTGTTTTACTTCTTTACAGTCCTGTGCCTGTGCCAGGTTAAAAGCGGCAAGGCCTAAGGCCGTAATGATTATTTTTTTCATGACTATTAATTTTCCGGGGGACTAAAGGGAAGTTCCGGGATTATTTTACTTTTAATAATTCCACTTCAAAAACCAGGGTAGAACCAGGCATAATGAACGGGGGTCTTTCCTGTGCGCCATAAGCTAAGGCTGCAGGGATAATGAATTTGTACTTAGCACCCGGGCTCATTAACTGTAAACCTTCGGTCCAGCCTTTGATCACCTGGTTTAAAGGGAACTCAACCGGTTGGCCTTTGCTTTCGTCGAAAGTAGTCCCATCGATCAAAGTACCTTTGTAGTTTACAGAAACCATCTGGCTACCGGTAGGTTTGGTACCACTACCTTCTGAAAGGACTTCATACACCAGGCCGCTGGCTGTTTTTTGCAGCTTTGGATTAGCTTTCATTTGATCAGCAATGTACTGTGCGCCTTTCTTTTCATTTTCAGCGGCAGCAGCTTCATTGTTTTTATTCTTTTTATCCATCATACCTTTTTGCCAGTCCATCAGTGTGGTTTGCAAAGCGGCAGAATCCAGGTGTGCTTTACCGGAATTCAGGTAATCACTTATTGTTGCATAGATCAATGCAGTGTCCAGGTCTTTGTCCTGGCCGGCAACTGAAGCTACATTACGTTTGATGTCTTGCGCCATAGCCAGACCGATGGCATAGCTTGATTTTTTTACCGGGTCTTTGGCGACTTTAGCGTCTACTTTTTTTGCGCCTTGCTGACAAGCAATCAATGAGCTCATGCTCAAAGCTAACAGGGAAAGTTTTACGATTTTCATTTTATGAATGGTTGTGTTATTTTATTCGATTCGCAAATATAGAATTATGAGCGTAAAATACATATAAAAAGGCGCGATTAATTATAACCGCACCTTTGCTAAGCATTTGCCGGGTAATCAGACAAACAATAATATAATCGTAAGCACTGCTCCAGCTAGAGTATAGATCATTCCTTTCTTAAAGATCTTTGATTTGGGCTGGAACATCCAGAAGCTGGAGATCACATAAAACAAGAGTGAGGTACCGAAGAACACATTCAGTGCCGACAACGGTTCGGCCGATTTTGATTTATGCAGGCTGATCAACTTGCCCAGCACAAAAGGGTACTCTTTCTTTTTATAGTCTACGGCGCCGGTCTTGGTCGCATACCATCCTTCTTTAAAATAGGCAGTATCATTGGCTTCTTTTGTAAATTCCAGGTTACGGATATTGATCTCTTTACCCAAAGCTTTATCCGAAAGGCCTGCGTCCAGAGTTTTGGTAATGTGCTTTTCTTGTTTTAATAAGTCCACATCTCTAAAGATGAGTACGATGCCACTCAAAGCGTAGATCGCCATGATGCCGGCAAGGAAATAGCCTAAATAGCGGTGCACGACGCGCATGAAGGTTTTGGTATTTCTGATCTCTGCCATATTTTTTGCTGAATACGGGCGCAAATTTAGGTATTCTTGTATTGATATTGCCCTAAAGCTGCGGATTATCCAGGAAGTTTATTTTGCCATCGGACTGTGCCTCCTCCCATCGGGCACTCATAGCGCCTAATTTGAAGCGGATGAAATCTTCATCGTTCATATGTAATTCCAGGGTTGCTACACCCGGGTCGATCAGGTCAATGAGTTTATTTAATTTAACCTGTGTTGTTTTGTCCAGGTTTTTATCGATAATAAGCATATCGACACTACGGTTATTGATCGCATCTATGACTTTTTCTATATCTGTTCCATACTGGCTGCTGATGTGCTCAAATTCTTTGTTTACTTTTTGAAACAGGTCTATGGAGGTATTGCTGTCGTATATTAGGTATGTGTTTAATGTTTTCATGATTTTTTTCTTTTGTGCAAAGTTACGACAGGTGGCTTAAGCAGGCATTGATATAAGTTAAGAATGATAATAGTGATGAGTTAAAAGTGAAAAGTGAATAATGAAGACGAATTATCAATGGTGAAGGTCATTTATGTCTACAGAACTCACAAAATATACTGCTGCCGGATCATCATTAATTTTAAATGATGCCACAAAAACTGCAGTAATTTTTCCTACCTTCAGCACTTAATCAAATAAACCTAACTAAAAAATGGGACTAAAAGATGCTTTACTGATTGAAGTAGAAAGGGAAACCGAACACTCCCGGAAAATGATCAGCAGGATCGAAGACCAGCACCTGGCCTTCAAACCACATGAAAAATCTATGAGTATGGGCGCGCTGGCCACTCATATTATTGAACTGCATAGTTGGGTAGCACAGATATTGGCTAAAGACGAACTGGATTTTCATAATGGCTATGTGCCTTTCAAACCGACAGCTGCCCATGAACTGTTAGAACGCTTAAACGAAGGATACGAAAATAATATGGCTCGTCTTAAGGAAGCTAAGGACACAGATTGGGAACAAACATGGTCTTTAAAAGCCGGGGCACATACAATTGCCAGTATGCCTAAAAAGGCAGCGATCCGTTACATTGTTCAGAATCATTTGATTCACCACCGGGGTCAGTTAAGCGTCTACCTGCGCATGAATGATATCCCGGTACCGGGTATGTATGGCCCTTCCGCGGATGAAAAGTTTTAAATGAAAATTGATATTTTTTTTTTACTTTTTGCTTGTCTAAAAAGTGAAGCAAAGAGTGCCCCGTCCCAACACCTTGTCGGGACAATCGCCAGCGTGATTTCCGGTTTAGGTCCGTTACTGAGCACCGCAGCAAAGCCCATCGACAGCAGTGCAATGCCCTGCAATTTTCTTTTAGCCCATCTATTGTTTCTTTTTCCACTTTTTGCTTGTCCAAAAAGTGGCGCAAAAAAGACCCCGGAAATCAATCGCCAGCATGATTTCCGGTTTAGGTCCGTTATTGAACACCGCAGCAAAGCCCATCGACAATCGTGCAATGCCGTACAATTTTCTTTTAGCATCTACTTCTTTTTTCACTTTTTAATACGTGATCATTATCTTTTTGTACTGCCTGTGTCAAGTCAAAAGAACCCGGATATAAATTAGGTACGCTGTTTCTTTCTCCACTTTTTGCTTGTCCAAATGCCTTTGCATTCATAAGCACCTAAAAAAGCAATAAAAACAAAGCGCATAAAAAGTGGCGCAAAAAGTGCCCCGGAAATCAATCGTAATCATGACTTTCGGTATATTTCTGTTACTAAGCACTGCTGCAGAGCCCGTCGACAGTCGTGCAATGCCGTACAATTTTCTTTTAGCATCTACTTTTCTTATTTCTTTTTTTACTTTTCGCTTGTTTAAAATGTAAAAAAAGAAGGCGCCCCAACAGCTTGTCGGGACGGCTTCCGGGACGATTTTCTGAGGGAATATGTATTTTACCGGTCAATGTTCCTGAAAGTAAGGTTAATCCTGGCTTCCAGGACTTTCTTTGTTGGAGGCAGGCGATGCAGCCAATAGCTTTGCGTAGTGCCTTTCATGATCAGTAAACTGCCATGGGGTAAATAAAATTCAACTTTTTCTTTGTTTAACTTATGTTTGAACGCAAATTTCCGCTCTGCGCCCAGGCTTAAAGAGGCGATAGCGCCGTTCTTCTTTAGGTCTTTCTCATCATCGCTATGCCAGGCCATGCCTTCTTCTCCGGTATGGTACAGATTCAACAGGCAGGAATTAAAGGTTTCGCCGCTTGCCTGCTCTATGATCGCTTTCAGGTTGGCTAAATCCTTTGTCCAGGGCAAGGCATATTTAGTGGTATTGGAATAGGTGTAAGCAAAGGGTTCATCCCCGTACCAGGCCACTTTTCTTTTAGTAATGATTTCTTTACCGAAAATAACCGCTTTATCGTTTTCCCAGGCGATATGTGTCATTAACTGCTGGAAGTAATGATCTGCTTCCTGGGGTTGCAGCACCATCCCTAAATAGTTGACGATCCCATCTTGTGGTAAGTAATTCTTGTCTTTGTCCGAGTGATCTTGAAATAATTGCATAGTCTATAATGTTGCTTCAAATCTTTGTGCGCTTTCCCAGCCGATGAGGGCTGTTTTACGGGTCGGTCCCCACATATATCCTCCAATCAGGCCAGAGTTCTGGATCACCCGGTGACAGGGGATCAGGAAGGCTACAGGATTACTGCCGATGGCAGTACCTACCGCCCTGGAAGCTTTAGGATTACCAAGCTCGGCAGCGATTTCGCCATAAGTACTTAAGGCTCCCATGGGAATCTTTAGCAGGCTTTCCCAGACCTTAACCTGGAAGTCCGTGCCTTTCAAGTGTAGTTTTATTTCATGCAGATCGCTCCAGTCATTATGAAAGATCCTGAGTGCATTTTCCTGGTTAGGTGCCTTGTACTGCCTTAATACCGCATTGGGGAAACGCTGTTTTAAATCGTTTAAAGCTTTTAGCTGTTCGGTTTCAAAGGCAATATGGCAAATACCTTTTTCGGTAGAAGCGATCAGGACAGGTCCGAAAAGACTGGTTTCAAAGCTATAATCGATATGGAGGTCTTTACCCCCGTTTTTATAGGTTGCCGGCGTCATGCCCTCTATTTTTATAAAGAGGTCGTGCAGGCGGCTGGTACTGGAATAGCCGGTCTCCAGGCTGGTGTCCAGGAGTGTTTGTTTATCTTCTTTCAATAATTTTTTGGCATGGGCCAGGCTGATGTATTGCAGGAACTGTTTAGGACTGGTACCGGCCCAGTCAAGGAATAGTTTTTGAAAATGATGCGGGCTCAAGTGTACCTGTGCCGCGATCGTTTCCAGGTCGGGTTGTGCTTTAAAGTTTTTTTGAATATAGTCGATCGCCTGGGCGATGCGGTTAAAATTCTGCTCGGTCTGTGTTGGCATGATCGGTGCGTTTGCTGGTACAAAATTCCGTAAGCATTCCCGGAAAAAAAATCCGTTTCTTGTGTTTTCTTTCATATTTAACAATGACTGACGATGAATGGTAACTATTGGGGTTTAAATCGGGTATCAAACAGCGAAGTATGCCCGAAACAATTTCCCTTTCCCTGCCAAGTCAGTGCTCCTGCAATAAGGACAGTTTATTTCATGGCTGTGTACCATATCTGTTTTATACAAAAAATGAAATCAGCCAATTTATGATATCGCTTCTTAAGGTACTTTACAAGTGACACAACAAGTTATGAACTCTCAGTAAGGAAGTATGAACCGGGCATTACCAATTGTGAAATGGTCCTTGCAAAAAATAAGTAATGAACTGATATTTATACTGTATTTCACGAATAAAGATGGAACAAGGACTCCTGCTGAGCCTATTCATAAATAGTTCAAACAAAGTCAATAATAATTTAGTTTAATTAATGGTATAATATAAATTTATTTTTTATGAAAAAACTATTCATTTTTACTGCATCTGCAGCTGTTTTATTATTATCTGGCATGAGTTATGCCGGGGTAAATGCTCCTGAAATCGTGGTGACGAATCCTAATGATGCACCCAATCCTCCGCCTCCGGTGATTACCACCTATTACCTGGTCAGATGGAAACCACTTCCACCAAATACAGCACTTTCTGCAGCCGAAAGCGCTCATGTGGCCAGTTATATTTCAAATTCCTATACTAACTACAACCTGATCAGTTTATACTCACCAGCTAATTACCAGGGCTGGCTAGCTTTTTCATCGGCAGCCTGCAGGGCCGAATTCCTGAATAAAAGAGTGCATCCATCCGGAAGTGCTACTTATACCTGGAGCTCTTATTATGAAATAGATTTTTCTCATAATACCATCACTATTTCGGGACCGCCCAATGTTTTAGTCGGTAGTTGCAGTCAGTAATTTGATGTTCAATTCTTCCCGCCCCTGAGTTTATCGAAGGGTCGACAAGCTCAATGTGACAAGAATTTT
>Ga0256787_1000174_pt1 | contig 16270 bp, 16 predicted proteins | sample MC6MC0938MT_FD_189994 | JGI IMG/M metagenome (GOLD analysis project Ga0256787, IMG submission 189994) | Metatranscriptome of enriched soil aggregate microbial communities from Iowa State University, Ames, United States - MC6-MC0938-MT... | ecosystem: Environmental > Terrestrial > Soil >... | reverse complement strand
GTCGATCTGGGAGACGGCCGCGAGGAAGGCAGCGCCCACCGCCGAGAACCAAAGGCCTGGCGCGAGCAGCAAGGTCGCAATGACGCCGACGGGGACCACGCCCCAGCCACCGACTCGCGGCGTAGGCGCATTGTGAAGCGACCGGTCGTTGGGCACATCCGTGGCGAGACGCCAGGCGAGTCCGGTGCGCAGCAACGTCCAGAGAATCGCTCCACATGTGCAAGCGGATGTGAGTGCGATCAGCGCCGCAGCCGCCCAGGCCGGCAACGTGGCAAGGTAGGTCAGCACCCTCGGCCTCCTTGCGTGGTGCGATACCAGCGGGCGGTCGCGGCCAGCCCTTCGTCGGTGGAATACGGCGGGGTCCAGTTCAACACCGAACGAATTCGAGCCGTATCCACCTGCAACGCGCCGACCAACCGATCCACCTGCGCCGAACGGCCTGTCAGTCGGCCGGCCAGACGTAGCCATTCCTCCGGTATCGGAAGCAGCCGCGCCGGCTTGTGCAAGTGGCGGCCCAGCGCGCGGCACAGTTCAGCGACGGTAAGCGCGTCCGTGTCCGCGACATGGAAGCATTGGCCTGCCGCGCGCGGATCCGTCGCGCAACGCATCAGTGCGTCCGCAAGATTCTCGACATAGACGAGGCTGCGTCGTCCATGGACCGCGCCGAGGGGCAGCGGTATACCTTTTCCTATGCCTTGCATCAGACGCAGGAAGTTCGCGCGCACCCCGGGGCCATAGACCAGTGGTGGTCGCACAATCACCACCTCCATTCCCGTCTCACGAGCGTAGCGGGCCAGCTCCTGTTCGGCGGCAAGTTTGGAGCGGCCGTAGGGGTCTTCAGGAGCTGGCGCATCGTCTTCGGTCAGAGGCCGCCCGTTATCGGCCTCCGCAATTGCCTTGATACTGCTGACAAAGACGAAACGGCGAACGCCATGCTGGGAGGCAGCTCGCGCAACGCGAAGCGTGCCTTCGACATTGGTGGCGTGGAAGGCGGCCTCCGGATCTGCCGACACTTCGCGCATCACGTGGACACGGGCCGCTAGATGAACGATGCAATCGGCAGAAAGAGTGGTTGGCCACCCGGCTTCTATGGCCGCGAAGTCCGCGCTAGGCTCGATCCACTCATTGACACCGGGCTCGAGGTACCCGCCGCGCCGGACAAGGCCGGTGACGGTGTGCCCCGCATCGAGTAACACGCGGCTCAGCGCGCGACCGACAAAACCGTAGGCTCCTGTAACGAGTACGTGACTCACAGCCACTTCCAGCCGAAGCGGTTGAAGAACTTGTAGGCGGAAGAGATGAACATGCGGATGTGCGAGGAACCTTTGCGCGATGCTCCACCGCCGTGATGAAGCGCGCGTACATTAGGCACGTACGCAACACGTGCTACGGCGTGCGTGCGAAGACTCAGGTCGTAATCCTCGAAATAGAGGAAATACCGTGAGTCGAAGCCTGCCAGCTGCCTGAGCACGGAAGTGCGAAACAGCATAAAACAGCCGCTGACGATGGGCGGGTCCCACACGACGTCCCGGTCATTAATCTGGTCGTGCATCTCGTAGCGTGCTAGCCGGCGCGAAAACAATCGCTGCAACGCCGTAGGCAGGAAACCGCGTACAAATAAATCCAGCAATGCGGGATAGCGCCGACACAGGAACTGTTGACAACCGGATTCGTCGCCGATCCAAGGCGTTAGAAGACCCGCTTCCGGCTGTGCCTCGAGAAAGTCTAACGCTTGTTGGAGAGAGTCTGGCGCGAGATCGATGTCCGGGTTCAATATCAAGTGGTACCGACTCGTACTCCGTTGGATGGCAAGGTTGTGACCGCGACCATAACCCACGTTGCCTTGCCCCGTAATGACAGTGCAGACCACGCCACTCGCCCTCAATTCGTCCAAATACGCCAGACCGTCAGGCAAGCCTCCGTTGTCGATAAGAGAAAGCGCTATCGGTTGTCCTGGCCGCTTTGCACACACTGCATGACACGCAGCGCTGAGGCCAGCGAGCGTCGAGTTCAATTGCTGAATGTCCGGTCGATAGACGACGATTGATATCGATAAGACGTTGGATTCGGAAGACGGCGAAGTTCGAGATTTCATGCGTGGTGAATTACGTGCCCAGAGAACCATACTCGCCATGATCCCTACAGCCCGGAAGTTTTGATCAAACGTTCGGACCTCGGCAACTATGTTCTTCAGTGTGCTGCCGCTGGAGGCTGCATCGCTGCACCATCGACGGATAGCCCGACGTGCAGAGGACGGCTCACGAATCAGCGTATTGCACTTTGGCTTTACAAGAGGCAACTTACGGATCCAATGATAACGCATGGACCATAGCTGAGGTCGGTCGAAAAAAGTCCAGGCCAACGTTTCGTACAATCGTGAAACGGAGGCATGGATGAATCGAATTCCCAAGGCGGTCTACACGAGCGAATTTCGCGAGCAGGCAGTCAAGCTGGCGCGGACCGAAGGTGTCGGCGTTTCGGAGGCGGCACGTCGGCTGTCCGTTCCGCTGAAGACGTTGACGAACTGGGTCCGTTCGACTAAAGCGGGCAAGCTGCAGGAGGTCGGCAAGGAGTAGAAGCCGCAGACCGAACTTCAAGCCGAGCTGGCACGCGTCCAGCGGGAACTGGCGGATGTGACGATGGAGCGCGATCTCTTAAAAAATTCGCGACGTACTTCGCGAGGGAGTCGCTGTGAAGTACGGCGTGATTGAACAGATGCGACAGGACTATCCGGTGCCACCGATGTGCCGCTTGCTGGGTGTTTCGGTCAGCGGTTATTACGCATGGCGCAAACGCACGCCCTCCAACCGGGCACGGCAGGAGGCCCGACTGGAAAAGAGGTTCTCGCTGCCCATCAGCGTACGCGCGAAAGCTTCGGCCCGAAGCGGCTGCAAAGGGATCTCGAACGGCACGGCGCTTAAGTCAGCATACACCGGATAAACGGTTGCGCAGAAAGCTCACCCGGCGGTGCAGGCAGAAGCGTAAGTTCAAGGCCACCACTACTTCAAAGCATGATTTGCCCGTTTCGCCGAACCTGCTGAACCAGGAATTCCCAGTGTCAGCGCCCGATCAGGCCTAGTGTGGCGACATCAGGTACATCGCGACCGACGAAGGATGGTTATATCTTGCCGGCCTGAAGGACCTGTACAGCGCCGAAATCGTTGGCTACGCGATGAACGAACGCATGACGAAAGACCTAGTGATGCAGGTGCTATTTCGCGCCGTCTCAAGCCGACGTCCGATAACGCGCCGATCGAATCTTTCTGGGGTTCCCTAAAGAGCGAACTGATCTATCATCAGCGATTCGCGACGCGGGAGCGGGCCAGACTCGCCATGAGCGAGTACCTCGAAATCTTTTATAATCGGCAGCGCACGCAGGCCCGTCTCGGCTACCTGTCGCCTGTCACATTTACGCAGCGATTCTACATGGATCGTGCTGCGGCTTAACGCGTTGGCCTCCATCGATTCCGACCGACCTCAATATTCAGAGGTAAATTATTACGTTGCCATTGTGGCCAACTGCGTCAGTGAAAATCGCAGAGTGCTTGCCATATCACCCATCATTTGTATGTCGCCGCAACTTCTTTTACTCACTGTTATGGCCAAAAATCAAGCAGACGGGCGAGGACGCCGTTCGGCTGCCGATTGGAGTAAAATCCACCGCGCCCTTATATTGCCCCGCTTAACCATCGTCACGCGACGTTTCGGCAAGCCGCGGTGCCATGCTTGCCGACGCATCATAGCCTCTTTGGCCCGCTGTGCTGCGAATTACCGCTGGTCATCGCCTATGAATGAGCGAGCCTTGGGCACCTGCAATCATGCCTGATGCCGCGGACCTGATTGCAACGATCCAATATCTGCGTGTACCGATTACCACCCAGCACCGATGACCAGTTCAGAGAGCTCAATGCGTGACCCTGCTTGGTAGCGCGCAACAACAGACGGCGATCCAGCGAGCCTATCACGCGTTTGGGCAGTGCACACTGCACCCTACCGGGCGAGGGAGGATTCTGGTAACCTAAATGCGCCGATTGGTGGGACAGAGCCTTAGGACTCTGCCATTCCCAAAACATGACGGGTAGCCAGGATACTGGCGGCTGGCCTTCGTCAGAAAGACCGCAAAAGGCACGACGCGTAGCGGCGCGCCTCCCAATCGCCGCATTCGATGTGAATGTGAAAAATGACCGTTGATCAACGATTGCCTGACCGTTACATCCGGCAGTAGCGCGAGTATTATGCATACTCGACCATCATTCCAGCAATATTGGGTAAAAGATGCTTAAATCCAATCGAATCAAATTGCGCGCCATTGAAGAAGGCGACCTTCCCCTTATTGCGTCTTGGCGTAGCGATCCGCAGGTTTATGAGTATTTCTACGAATTCCTGCCAATCTCCAGCCGGCAACAAAGAAACTGGTTTGAAAAGCAGCTTCAGGATACCTCAGAGATAAACCTAGTAGTATCTAATCTGAGCGGAATCGCGATTGGAACAGTCAGCATCTATCATATAGACCGACGCAACCGAAAAGCGGAATGGGGGCGCCTGATCATTGGCGACCCTGCAGCCCGGTCCGGCGGCATTGGCGCGGAGATCGAGGCGCTCATCCTTCAGTATGCTTTCGAGCATTTGAATCTTCACAAATTGTATTGTGAGGTTCTCGTGGAAAACGAAAAGGTCGTTTCGTTGCACAAGAAATTCGGATTCCGGGAGGAAGGGATTCTGCGCGATCACGCCTTTAAGGCGGGAAAATATGCGGACGCGGTTATCCTTGCGATGCTCGATTCGGAATATTTTGGCCAGCGCATTGAGGGCAGACTTGCAACGATGCTTGCACGCATGCATGACTCATCCGATTCTCACGGAGCGGCGCAGTAGTTATGCCTAAGGTGAGCGTTTTACTGCCGACATTCCGGCGAAATGAATCGGGTAAGCTCGCGCGAGCGATAACCACTGTACTAGATCAATCCTTTACGGACTTTGAGTTGTTCGTTGTCGACGACGGATCGTCCGATGGAAGTGCCGAGACGATACAACACTTTTGCCGCAGCGATCCTAGGGTCGTCCATGTGCGATTCGAAGAAAACGTCGGATTGCCCGCACTTACAACCGCCAAAGCATTTCGTGAGAGCCACGGGGAGCTGATCGCTTGGATGTTTGACGATTGCGAATGGGAGCCGAATTATCTGCATGAAATGGTTTCGGCGCTAGATTCAGACAGCTCAGCAGGTATTGCTTATGCGCAATGCGAAGCGCATTTCGCATCGGGCTCCCAAATCATCGGCGAACCGGTCGACATTGCAAAGCTGAAAATGGGGGACAATCACATCCCCAACGGGGCGACCGTGGTAAGACGAGAAGTTTTTTATTTGATCGGCTGGTATGACCCACGGATTCTGCTTGTCCGGAATAACGATTGGGATTTTCTGCAACGTGCCGTTGATAGTGTGAAATTTCTCTTTGTTCCTAAGGTCTTGAGTCACGAATTCGGCGTTGCATTAGCAGACTCGCTTGGGAATTCATACGATACGGATTTTGACTTAGTAAAGAAAATCACATCGACCAATCGTGTCGCGGAACTGCATCCTGATCGTGTCGAAAATTGCGACATTCTTTCGATCCCGGCAGACATTTCGCTAAATGAAGAATTGACTGAAACATATCTACGGATCGTCATTCAATATGTGATTAAGGGGTGGCGGCAAGCCCTCTTTCCCAAATTGGCTAGTTTAAACGTCTTTTCCTCGTATACCGATGTACTGTCGTCGCAACCAGAAATGCTCAAATGGTGGTCTTCCGCCATGGCGAAGAGTTCGTACAAGCAAATCGAGCAAAAGAATATTTACATTCACCAGCAAATCGATTATGCCGAAAAGCAACATATTTACATCAATACCCTGCACGATAAAATTAATGAACAGTCGCAGTACATCCAAACTCAGCGCGGGATAATCGACGAACAGGCCGCGCATATTCAGTTGCAATTAGCGAAACTTGAGGAGCGAGAAGCGTACATCGCATCGCAACTTACAAACAGTGCGGCACAGTCTGGGTTGTGTAAAAAAGTTCGAAATGTGATCTCGCGGATAGTGCGTCGGCGAGCCGCGCGCCGAAGCATGACTTCGGAGCATTAAGGCGATGAATATGTTGAGGCGGGATTTTCCTCTTCGTTCCCGCGACGCAAGTCACCAAGGTTTCCCCTCGGTGAAATGGGAACGGCCAATGCCATTCTTGAAAGGTGCGATGAGCGATCTTGATAATTCCCGGGCAAAGGCAACCTCGAGCGCTGACTAGCGCGATAACACCATTCGGGGCGAAGACTATGCTAGGACGCTAGCTAGGAGACGTTGAGTACTCCGCTACGCCCGTTCACGCCATCAAGCAGCCCTTGAAACATACGGCGCAATCTTGTCCAGCGCGGTGCCATACCCAGTCCGAAGAACACGATGGAGCCAATTAGGCGCACGATGAGAAACAGTCTCCACGCCAAAGGCATTTGAATCGCCTTCAATATCAAGAGAGTATTCCGACACATGTAATAGTCTCGGATCGGCGAATGAACGAATATTTCGCGCCAACGCCCTAGCCACACTTTAACGACCTCATCCCCCAATGAATGCGTCAAGTGAGCACCACACACGGCAAATAGTCGATATTTGGCTGCGCTTACACGCAAACACCAGTCCGTATCGACGTGATCGATGAACAACCCCTCGTTCATACCGCCGACCTCTTGGAAGACGTCCGCTCTTACAAGCGTACCGGAAGAGATCAGAAAATCGACCGCAAGTTCGGAACAGTTGTCCGCGCAATGCACGCGAGTCAACCAGAGTCGGCCTGCTCGCACAAAGCGGCCGTGGGTGCCCGTGCGACGGTCAATCACAACCGGCCCCACCGCGCCGACACGCACGTTCTGCCGACGGAGTTTGACGTCGGTTGCTACCAGTTTTTCGACCATTTGGGACGCAGGTATGCTGTCGTGATCAAGAAACAACACATAGTGATGGTGGCCCGGTCGGTCGAATTCGACCCGCATTGCAACTGCAAGCCCGCGATTTTGTGCGGCCGCGATACCTAGATTGGCCTGAAGGGATTCAAGCACACACACATGACGCAGCGCAAGTTGTTCAATTTGCTCCGCGATAAGACCCGCCGATCCGTTGTCGACAATCACAGTACGAGAAACCTGCGCTTGCAACGACTCAAGCATCGTCTGCAATGTCGGTATGTCTGGATTGAAAGTGACGATGACCGCGACTACATGAGGCCGCTCCGAATCGGACAAGTTGTCTGAGTTTGGAAATACCATTTCACCTGCCTCGGGACTCGTTCATCCTTCGGACAATGCCTGCGGCAAGCGTCCGGACACGCCCGACGCGCACCCATGCACGGATCTTCGTTTGGCTCACCCACCGGCGCATCCGAATTCGCATCGCAGCCGCTGAACGAGCGTTGCTGGGGGGCAATGTGGTTGAATTATCGCGCGCGAAATCGAGCAAAAACTTCCGCCACTGATTAGCTACCTCGCTTTGGGCATAGTTGTGCTTCACATCTTCCTGCGCTGCTTTCGCGATCCGTCTGCGAAGTTCGTTATCGATCACGAGTCGCTCCAATGCTTCGTACCAAGCATCAATCGTGTGATGAACAAGCAGTCCGGTCACGCCGTCAACGACGGTCTCAAGGTAGGGCGACGTATTGGTGTAAATGCCTGCAATCCCCAACGCGCCATACTCGCGATATTTGTTATTGGTCTTATAAAGATTCGCAGCCGATGCCGCCATCGGCGCGAGCCCGATGTCGAGCGCGTACGATGCTTTCAATCTGATGAACTCTGCATAATTCGCGACTTGCTGTACATGAGTCACTCGCTCGGAGTTCGCCAATTCGGGAGGGCAGTACCCGAAGAAGGTCAACGTAACATGACTGTACTGATCGCGGATACGAGCCAGCGCTGGCAAAATTTCTACGAAGTCGTCCGCTCGCGTGATGCTCCCAGCGAACCCAATCCGTATTTCATTCGGATGCTCTTCTGCCGGAGGTAGTCCTTCCAACAGCGAGAAATCAAACGGCGCGTTCAAATAAGATATGTGTGTTCCGGGGTACCGATCAGTGATGTACTTGCCAAGGCGCGGCGCATTTACAATGACCGTCTTTGCCTCGGTAATTGAGCGATCCAGTGTCTGACGCACAGGTGCGCATTGGTAAAACTGTGCCAATGGCGTGTCCCCGGTGAGTTCCCAGAAATTGTCGTCGATATAGTAGGCAAATGGGACGCCTGCTGCCTTCATCCACTCGATCATCGGCAGCGACGCCGGACTTGCGGTCCGACTCAGTATGACTATGCCGCCATCAAACAGGACGTCGGGCGTGAATTCCGACAAAAGCAATGCTTCCACTCTTCCGCGCGTCCCAATGGCCTCGGACACCAGTCGACGAATGATCTGGTTCGTAGGGATGTCACCCTCGATCACGAACTTAATATCAATGAAAGTCGAGCCGTCCGCATTCTGCGAAACGTTGGGCGAAGACTGCGACAATGAGCCAGGTTCACGGCACTGATCAGAAGCTGACATTATCAGCTCAGCGAATGGAGTCGGCGGCGCATACGAGGTGCCGAACCGGCGCCGATTGATAAACTCATAAACATACACCGGCATGGACGAGCGGCAGCGGAGCCGGATGAGCCAACCCGCACCTCCAGCGATTCGAAGCGGTCCAAAGGCAAACCGCACGGGCTGGGTAAGGTCGAGATGACTCAAATCCCGCGAGGCCCGGGCAGTGAGTTCACCGCTTGGAGATATCAGTTCGACGACGATCTTGCCTTCCGTCGGTCCATCCACGGCAAGGGCGAACGATATTCCTCCAAGCGTACACTCGGGCAAGGTCACCCGATAATCGTGAGCCGGTTTTCGGTGCAGGCTGTCGCTGAATTCCAACGTGCTGCCGGGACGGCGCCAACCGTACTTGACTGCGTCCTTTTGCACCGCCCAGAATGCCGGGCCGCAGTGCTCCCATAGATCCGAAGGCCTGACGAACACTCGATGCCGCCACGAGTAGCGACGCATATGACGCAGGGCGTGCAGTTCTTCGATAGTACGCAGCCACGACTCATTCGCATCCAGCGACGGGGACGTAGGCAGCGGCCGCCCAGCGGCCAACTTGCTGAGCCGTCGCATTTGCGATGGCCACGAAGGCACACCACCCGCCGAATTGACTATTTCGCGAAGAACCTTGACGTTCTGCTCACCTGAAAATGCAGTTGCGCAGAACGTTCGGTTTCTGTTTTTAATGCCTGTCGCATCCACATGGCCGTCAACAATGCTGCGTAACATCCTGTGCCACCCTTCTCGCTCAAATGGCTCATCTACGATCAACGCGACCGTGCCATCCATAATATCGAGGTAAGGTTCAATTTTCGGCAGCACGGCAACCGCATCAACGAAGTTTGCAGTCAGAAGAGGATGCCGCGTTTTGTATTCATTATTGCGTGTCTTACTAGGCGCCAACAAAACGTAGTCTGGCGACATTTGCGCAAAGCGGCGAACTGCAAAAGCGTACCCAAGATCCCATGGCAACAATGTCACCCGCATAGACGCCGGAAGATCGCTAAGCATTTTGCTGTCACTTAGCATGCCCGGCGCAATAAAATGTACATGTTGTCCGCTTTCAGCGATCTGAGCCAACGCAGGCAGAATCACGTCCCACACGGCTTTGGAACGATGCAGACCGCCCATGAAGGCGAACACAATTTCACCCGGAAACTTGGGAGTCCGCTTCGCTGTGATCTTGCTGCGCATAACCTCGGGCGCTGCGCAGACAACAGGATAATGAAAAAGGCGCGAATGCATATTATGCTGTCGAAAGTATTCGACCAACGGCTCACTGCTTAGCAGGACACCGTCGAACACTTTGAGACTCTCGCGCAATGGTTCGAGATGGAAATCTTCTCCGGACATTTTCAATTCGCCAGTCTCCACTAACATTGGCAAATTATCGTCCAGAAAGTAATACGTCGGAATGCCGAGCTGCCGCGCGATGTCTAGATAAGCTTCGTACGGTCGTACCGCACGCGAGACGATGATTGCTGTTGCCCGCGCCAACGCCTCAAGTGGCAGGTTCTGCCCTACTGTAACAACACGAACTCTGTGATTGAACGGCGGCGGTAGCAGGTCAAAATACAATGTGGTCGAGGCGTCGTACGCGACATTGACGATAAGCAGATAGCCGTCCGTTTCGTCATTCGACCCTGCAACCTCCTTGGCCCCGTCGATTCGGTGCTCGCCCAGTCGAGTACGCGTCAGATCGGCACAAACTTCGCGAGTTACCTTTGCATGCGTCGGATCAGGTGCATCCAGTTCGTAATCGTCGATAAGCTCAAGCAGCAACCGATCATTGCGGAATGTGCGCATCCATTCTTCCACCGCCCAAAGGTCGACCTCAGCTGCGTCCGCGCGAATCGTGCTTGCATCGCAAACACCCACTGCAACGTCGACGGCCTTCATTTCAAAAGACTCGGAAAGCCTGCGCCAAAAATCCCATTCGGCAGCCTGGGACAGCATGACGTGCGGATCGAGAAAGCCAATGGCTTCGATTGCATAGTGCGGAATCAAAACCGCATTCCGCGCAATGAAGTTATGCACGCGCAATTCGACCATCGACTTACCGCGCTCTTTGTCACTCTTGACAGCGCGAGCGTTGCCTGACTCATCGTGTTCGACAATGTCAACATAACCAAAACAGACGAATTCGGGTGTGCGTTGCGCCTCCCGCAGCATCTGCTCCAAGGCTTCGCGATGAAAACGATCGCTTTCTTTTGCCAATACATAAAGAGGAGCGCGAGCACGCTTCAAAGCTTCGATCCAGCCGACGGCCGGGATGCCGACAACAGTTGAGCGCCGCAGAACGGCAAGGCGGGGATCGCGCTTCTGGGCGCTGGCGAGCCAAGTTGAAACTTCGGCGTCGAGCGTATCGTCAATGACGATCAATTGGATCGCCTTGAGCGTTTGCGCCAAGACTGACTCGACAGCACGTACGAGCTCCGACTTGCCGTCACCTCGGACATACAACAGAAGCGACACTTCAGGTTGCGAGTTATCCATCTCGGCGAACCATTGAGTATCTCTAATCACCGCTTCAACTTTCATTCACAGTCCTTACCGCAACGAACTACATTGGGGATGAGTCATCCAGCCGTCGCTACGGCGCCAGCTTCACTGCCCTGCTTTGCTCTCGTACTCGGTAAGAACGATCTTCGCTGGGCCGTCCATCACGACCTCACCTTTGCGCATCCATATGACGCGCTCGCAGAAAGAAGCCAACATTTCGAGGCTGTGACTTGAAAACACGAGAATTTTTCCCTGCTCCATGAACTCGTGCATTCGCCGCTTTGCCTTGTTAGCAAATTGAACGTCGCCCGCGCCCATGACTTCATCGAGCAGGAGGATTTCGGGATTGATCGCCGTCGACACCGAAAAAGCAAGCCGAATGAACATACCAGCCGAGTACGTCTTAACCGGATAATCCAAGAATTCGCCCAATTCGGAAAACTCGGCGATTTGATGGATGCGCTCCTCGATTTGAGTGGGCGTGAGTCCAAGCAACATGCCACGAATACGAATGTTGTCCCACCCAGTCTGCGACATTTCAAAACCGGTGGCCAGTTCGAACATTGCCGACACATGACCAGTGATCATCGCCTCACCTGAGGTTGGCGGATAGATGCCGGCCATCACCTTCAGGATCGTACTCTTGCCCGCCCCGTTCAATCCAATCAGCCCGACACGCTCACCGTGCTCGATATCCAGCGTCACACCCTTGAGAGCATGAACTATCCGGCGCTCCCGCTTTTCCGTTCGGCCAGGCCGAAATGCATTCAAGACAGTCGCCTTGAGGCTATCCTGCCGCGCAGACACGTCAAATCTCACGCCTACGTCGCGCAGGCTGATTCTCAGGTCTTCTGTCATAGCACGTACACGATGCGTTGTGACATTTTTTTCACGACATAGGTTGCAGCCACTCCTGCAACGACGCAATAGCTTAAAGCGACGTAACTCACTTCCGCAGGCGGAGCCTCGCTATTCAGCAACGGATAACGCACGATTTCGATGAGGTAATACAACGGGTTGAACATATAGACAAATGCCAATCCACGGTCCTTCAGCATAGTGACCGTAAAAATAACTGGCGTAAGATAAAAAGCGATCTGAATCAAGCTACCCAGAAGATGAGGCAAGTCGCGAAAACGCACACCAATGTGCGCCACGATCACCACGTGGAAGAAGTTGATAATCAGGAACAGCATGAAGCCCGGTACAGCCCATAACGCGCCCCAGCCCATCGGACGTCGATAAAGCGCCATACTTACGAAGAATACAAATAGCCCGACCGAAAAAACGACTGTGTACGGCACCATCGCCCGATAAAGATAGATGATCTTCGGGAACGGGAACTGTTTGATATAACCTTCCGCGACAATGAAGGCCATTGACCCTTCCACTAGCGATGATGATATGAATCCCCAGATCACCAAACCCAAAGTAAGAAAAGGAAGGAATTCATTCATCGGCTGATGAAAGAGGCGGCCATATATGAGTCCAACCGCACCAATGACCGCACCGAGATTGATTAGAATCCATGCCGGTCCAAGCGCGGAACTCCTGAAACGGCTCTTAACGTCCTGAAGCCCCATATGGAGCCAAACGCGCCAGAGTTTCGCAGCGCTCACGAACTCCATCAATGACGGACGAGCGCTGGCGCTATTATATGTAATCATCGATATTCCGTTCCATTATCATAAGCCCGTCAATAGCGGTCTGCTCCACAAAACCGAGCGTCCGGTAAAGACGGCGAGCGCGCAAATTGGTTTCAAATACCTCTAAGTAGACTGAAGAAAGCGACAGCTGATTCGCAGCAAAACGCATCAGCGCCACAATGGCTTCGCGCATTCGACCCCGCCCCGCGAACTCGGGCGCAACGACAAAACGCCCGACCTCGGCGCGCCCGCTTGCTGGGTCGATTGAATAGATCGCGACTTGACCAACCCGCTTGCCTGTCGCCAAGTCCTCAACTATGAAGACAATGTCGTCAGCCTTGGCCTGATAGCGGCCAAACCACTGGTAATGCTGCGCCCACGTCAACACATCCGACGTTTTGAAATGCTGCCGAGCCCCGTCGCGATTGCGCCACTCGAGAGTCACCGGCAAATCCGATTCCTCCAGTAGGCGCAAGCGTATTGAACCCGACGTGAACGGCGGATAGATCTGCTTCATGCTGCAGCGTAGCGAGTCACTAGACTGGCAATCAATTCAACATCTTTCCGCGATACACCCATGTGCATGGGTAGCGACAGGATTTCGTTGCTTGCCTGTTGCGACTTCGGGCATTGGCCTTTGCCGTGCGCATACATCCGATATTCGGTGTTATCGCGATAGTGAACGCCAGGATAAATTTCATGCTCGTTGAGCGCCAGCATCAACTCATCGCGATTCTTCACGCGAATCTGGAACAAATGGCGCGATGATTCGCAACCCTTGGCAATCGGGATGAGGCGCACGTTGTCATGTCCGCTGAGCAACTCCTCGTACCAGTTGGCGAGTTGCCGACGGTAGGAGTTGTCATTGTCCAGATACTTCAGTTGCACCAAGCCGATCGCAGCCATGATCGAGTTGCCGTGGTACTTGAAGCCCACTTCCTCGACGTCGTACATCCACTTGTACGCACCTTGCGAAGCGGTACGCGCATACGTGTCCTTGTTGATGCCGAGCCAGCTCATCTTGCGAGCGCGCACATCATCTTCCGCGTCGCGGAAACAGATCATGCCAGAGTCTGCCGTGGGCAGATTCTTGACAGCCTGGAAGCTGAACACGGTGACATCGGCGTCATGACCGACGTGCTTGCCGTGGAAACGCGTCCCCGACATATGCGCAGCGTCTAGGATCAGAGCCAGACCGCGATCGCGGCACAGCTTCAGAACGCGTTCGTACTGACCGATGTTACCGCCCACGCCGACATAGATCACGGCTCGTGTGCGGTCGGTAATGCATGCTTCGATGCTTTCGGGGTCGAGGCACAGCGAATCGTCGACATCGGCAAATACCGGCGACAGTTGCGAATAAAGAATTGCGTGGTTCGACGATACAAAAGTCAGCGGCGTTGTAATGACTTCGTCGCCGTCGATCCAATTATGTTTCGTTTTGAGCAATTCGAAGGCAAGGTGCAAGCCGACCGTATTGGAGCTCAGAAAGTGCGCATGCGGGAGGCCCGTGTAAGCCTTCCATGCCTCTTCGAACTGATTGGTTTTGAAACCCAGTCCGGTCCAGCCCTTCTCAAGGCATTCCTTGATCTCGTCGAGGCATTCCTGGATGCGGAAATTAGGTACGAACAACTGAATAGCCATAAAAATCTCCTCGAGAGTCGGGCTAGTTAAATAATTCGGCGTTGGCAAGTGCAGGCGCTGAAGCATCTTTCTTCGACAGCAGCGGCTCACCCTCGAACGGCCATTCAATTCCAATGACGGGATCGTTCCACGCCAATGAGCGCTCGTACTCTGGCGCGTAATAATCGGTCGTCTTATACAGGAACTCGGCAAATTCGGACAGCACGACGAAACCGTGCGCGAACCCCTCCGGAATCCATAACTGCCGCTTATTCTGATCGGACAACTCGACGCCAACCCATTTGCCGAAGTTCGGAGAACTACGACGGACATCGACAGCGACATCAAAAACCAAGCCGCTCGTCACGCGAACCAGCTTGCCTTGCGGCTGCTGGATTTGATAGTGCAACCCGCGCAACACCTTGCGCGCAGAACGAGAGTGATTGTCCTGAACGAAGTTGCGCTCAATGCCCGTACCTTCGGAAAATTCGCGAGCATTGAAACTTTCGAAAAAGAAGCCGCGGTCGTCGCCGAACACTTTGGGCTCGAGAGTCACGACTTCCGGAAGCGCAGTGCGGATAACGGTCAGATTCATGCAACGGTTTCCTTCAGAATCCGGTAGAGGTATTGGCCATAGGCATTTTTTGCGAGCGGTGCGGCTAACGCATCAAGGTCAGAGGCAGAGATCCAGCGGCTGCGGAATGCGATCTCTTCCGGGCAGGCGACCATCAAACCTTGTCGCTTTTGCAGCGTTGCAATGAAGGTCGCAGCTTCCTGCAAGGAATCGTGCGTGCCCGTGTCGAGCCACGCATAGCCGCGCCCCATGATTTCTACATTGAGAGCGGCGTTGCGCAAATAGTGCAGGTTGACGTCCGTAATCTCGAGTTCGCCGCGATCGGAAGGCTTGATGTCCGCGGCGACGTCACACACAGTGTTGTCGTAGAAATACAACCCCGTGACCGCATAGTTGGAGCGCGGAGCTTTCGGTTTTTCTTCCAACGAAACGGCGCGGAAAGCCTGATCGAACTCGACGACCCCATAGCGCTCAGGATCGTGCACGTGGTACGCGAAGACGGTCGCACCGGTTTCGCGCGCCGTGGCGCGCTGCAACTGGCCCATCAGATCGTGCCCGTGGAAAATGTTGTCGCCAAGCACGAGCGCCGACGGATCATTTCCAACAAACTTTCTCCCAATGACGAACGCTTGAGCGAGCCCATCCGGCGAAGGCTGAACCTCATACTGAAGATTGAGCCCCCAGCGGCTGCCATCACCCAGAAGCTCGGAAAAACGCGGCGTGTCCTGCGGCGTCGAAATGATCAGAATGTCGCGAATGCCCGCGAGCATCAAAGTGCTCAGCGGGTAGTAGATCATTGGCTTGTCGTATACCGGCAGCAACTGCTTTGACACCGAACGCGTGATTGGGTAAAGGCGCGTGCCGGAGCCTCCGGCCAGGATAATACCCTTTCTTTTCATGATTTGATCTCTCAAGTTTTCGCCACGCCAATCAGCCGAAAAGACGCCGTCCTTCGATCAACTGCGCAAGCACGCGATCGACGCCGTCCTGCCAGTCCGGCAGATCAACGTTTAACGCTGCCCGCAAGCGCGAAGTGTCCAGCCGGGAATTGGCCGGACGTGCAGCACGACTGCCGTAGTCGGCCGCCGCGATAGGAGCGACGCGCTCAGGGCTCAAGGCAACCGGAACACCCGAACGGGCAAGCGTTTCAACGATCCGACACGCGTACTGATGCCAATTCGTCTCTCCCGCTGTTGCGACGTGATAAAGGCCATTAGGCATTGGCGACGGACCACTCAGATAGCCGCGCACGGCAAGCGCAGTGACATCTGCCAGCAGCGCCGCTGGCGTCGGGGCACCGACCTGGTCCGCGACCACCGACAGGG
>Ga0256787_1000160_pt1 | contig 16632 bp, 9 predicted proteins | sample MC6MC0938MT_FD_189994 | JGI IMG/M metagenome (GOLD analysis project Ga0256787, IMG submission 189994) | Metatranscriptome of enriched soil aggregate microbial communities from Iowa State University, Ames, United States - MC6-MC0938-MT... | ecosystem: Environmental > Terrestrial > Soil >... | reverse complement strand
GCGATCACAGCAGTCAGGGCTGAACACCCCCCGCACGACTTCCCGATTCCAGCAGCGGATTTCGAAGCCATCTGAACACCAGCGCGTATCTGGCTTAAGGGTCACGACGTTGCCGGTATGACAGCGCTCTGGCTTTTTATGGCCTGATTTTGCCAGCAACAGGTTATTCGCCTGCATGATTCGGTAAATACGCCTGGGGTTACACGCCAGTTTTGTTCCTTCAGCCTACGATTGAGGTGCGCAGTTACGCGACGATAGCCGTTCGTCGCCCGCTCGCTGCATATCCGGCGGATAAGCGGTAACAGTCGGGCGTCATCGTCTTTGCTGTAGCGTGCTGACCGGTGCTGGCGCTTCTCCAGCAACCGGTCATACAGATTCGAACGCGATACACAGAGCTCTTCTGCTACTCGGATGAGGGGATATCTTCCGGTGGCAGCAACGGCATGCGCGATATCAACTTTTTTACCTGGGCTATCTCAGGCGCATCCCGGAGTATTTCAGCTTCCATCGTTTTGCGTCCCAGCATTTGTTCAGGCTGTTTAACTTTTTTCTCCAGCGCTTTGACTTCAGAGACGCTGACCACGTCGTCGCCAGCGGCGATCGCAGACTTCCCACCATCGTTCATGAGCCGTTTCCACTTATACAGAAGACTGGCTGTGATGCCATAGCCGGGCAACGAGTGAAACGGTGTAGCCGGGTTGCATGGCGAGCGCAACAAAACGGGCTTTCTCTTCGGGAGTATAACGACGGCGCTTTTGCTCGCCAGTGGTGACTTCGATTCTTTGCACAGGACACTCCTTAAACATAGCTCTATGACTATGTCTTCGTGGTGAAATGTCCGGTTTAAACGGGGGCTATTACACCGGTCCGATACGGTCTGCCAAATCAAAACTCCCGGAGATGATGTCACGCTGCATCATCCGACGCCGGAGCTGCTCTCTGCAGTGCTGCGTGAATGCTGTGGGGGGCGTTCATGATGAACCTGCCTGCCGGTACCCGGTTCTGGCTGGTTGCGGGCATCACCGACATGCGCAACGGCTTAAACGGTCTGGGTGCTAAGGTCCAGACCGCGCTGAAAGACGACCCGATGTCCGGTCACGTCTTTATCTTCCGCGGCAGCTTGGGCTCCCAGGTCAGACTGCTCTGGTCCACCGGTGACGGCCTGTGCCTGCTGACAAAACGGCTGGAGCGCGGCCGCCTGGACGTCGGCCCGCGACGGCAAAGTGTTCCTCACGCCCGCGCAACCCGCCATGCTGCCGGAGGGCACCGACTGGGGCCAGCCAAAGCGCCTGCTGTCATCGCTTACCCTGCTGTAATCCGCTTTATCCTGGTCACCCGGCAGGCAACCTGGTAGCATTTCTGCCATGAAAGATAATCTCCCCGACGACATTGCCCTTCTTAAACAGTGCCTGGCTGAACAGGAGGCGGCGAGGTCGACTACCTGCAGGCGCAGCGGGATAAGCTGAAGCGCATGAACTTCGGCAGCCGTTCTGAAAAAGTCGCGAAGCGCATCGCGCAGACAGAGGCCGGCTCACCGCCATGCAGCGTGCACCGGTCGCGTGGAGGACCCGCCGGTGCCGCGCCCGCTGCGGCAGAGCCGCACGCGTGAGGCGTTCCCGGCATCCCTCCCGCGCGATGAGAACCGCCTGAAGCCTGCTGCCCGGACTGCGGCGGCGCGCTGTCGTACCTGGGTGAGGACGCGGCATAGCAGTTGGAGGTGATGGCGAGGCCAGGAAGGTTCAGACTCCTTTACCTAAAGATCTACCCGCGCTAATCCTTCCTGCTCAACTGTAATGATTACTCGAAATAGGCTCTCACCTCTGGTCTCTCACATTTCACACCGTACTTCGGGCAGGCGAATTTTGTTTATGCAGAAGGCTGTCTTATTCAGATTTCTTCCCCTGCCGGCATCGGGATTTAGCGTTTCATCACGCGATAATCATGACTGGACACAACAACACCGGGGAATGTTGTTAACTCATTACAGCTTATATAAAGACATCATGCAGATTTGTATTAGCGACGCTGCGGACTGAGAAATCTCCAGGATATTAGCCTCTGGCTCACAAAAGTGAGAAGAAAATGACTTTTAACAGTCTGTTACAACGTAACGCATAGACTTAGATAGTTAAATACTTGATATTATTAGACAAATGAAGTTATTTGCAATTAAAATCGATTACTCTTTATTACTCTCTATAGAATATATATAAGCTATGAAGAGGTAACGCTCTCCATAGAAATGCATAAGCTATGAAAAGATAAACATAAGCTATAGTGAGTATTTTAACACCCATCACAGGTTTGGATAAAAGTCAGTGAACACTAACATATAATAAAAACAGATATTTACAGGTTAGTGATTACCAGGGGGGTATTGCAGCATAAGCTGTAATGCGTTGTAAAACGTCAATTGGCATATATAAACTATAGTGAGTAAATCATCCCCCTGATAAGTCATGGTTACCGGTCGGGGCCTCACTAAGCGGTTATGAACATAAGCTATGGCAAGTAAATGCATCCCTGATTAGTCGTCGCCATAAACTATAACGAGTAACCTAAGCCGGTACCGCCTTTTGTTATAAACTATAGTGAGTGAACATGGCTAAAAAGCTAAGCTATAGGAAGTATGGGGGATTTATAGATAAGCTATAACGAGTAAAAATATGATTTGATAAGCTATAACGAGTAAAACCGAATATCAGGGAGCCAATGATAAGCTATAAGGAGAAAAGCAAAAATACGGACAAACTCGCTCAATATATATATATTAAAATCAACTAGTTAACTGAACATAAACTGTAATGAGCCTAGTTACTGATTCCTTAGCTCATTACAGCTTATAGTTACTTAGATTTGAAAAGTTTCTCAAGGTCATCCAATGAAATACCCAATTTATTCAACAAATTAAGTTTTTCCTGTAGCTCAGGATCCATCTTTTTCTGATCTGCTGGCGCGACAGGTGTCTCTAGTTTTTCCGCTTTAGGCGCTTTGAGTTTCGGGTTACGGTTATGGACGATAAACGCAACATTTCTCCCCTTCTGGACCTCACTGTAATCAAGGTAACCAATCTCCTTCAGTTGTTCCATGGCACGCCTAACTGTCTGGTTTTGTGAGAAAACCGGGGAACGTAAGTTGAGGCGATTACGCAGGCGAGCGAGTGAAATAGGCGCAGGGTTTTTAGGCAGACTTTCTATATAGGTATAAAGAGCCTGAGCGGACTCACGTCGTTTAAGCGCGTTGATGGCTTTAAGCTGAAGAAGGACTTTATGATCAAATTCATAAAGTTCAAACAGCTTGGGATCTGCCTGAAGTATAACTATGTCTTTCTTTGTGTCATAAAATGCTGATTGTACTAAGTGGGTTATGTACTCCCTGCCCTCATCTCCCGAGTTACTGGCAAAGGATATTGTCGTGGCTGCGATACGTTTTAACGAGGGGCTGATCCTTTCCCTTAGCTGCCTGGAAGACCGGCTTGAAGGTATGCCGCAGAGCTTTGCAAATTCAACAAACGGAAGCTGGACTTTATCACCAATGATTTGGTCTCTGTGTTTGGCAAAGGAATGGATAATTCCTACCCACGTTTTAAAATCATTATCCATATCAAGACGCGGGCCTATAATCTCAACCTTTTCATAACCCTCAGCTTTTGCCAGAGACAGACGCGTCAGTTCTTCAGTTGCGTCCGTGGTTGAAAAGGTGTTTTTATTGCTGTTTTTCAGTGACTTAAGCGTTGGTACAAATACGCCCAATCTCATTAATGCCACGGGCTGCACCGTATTATTAGCATTAGGTGTTAGCGTTACAATTTCGCCGGATGTGCTATTTTTTTCTTCAAAAAATTTTGTCAGATCAAGATTTTCACCAGCCACAGGCATTCCCATTCGATTTCAGATGTGTGAAGAGCGAGATCATCTGTTCAGGTGCTGTGAATAGATAGATTGAAACGTTCACAGAAATGATCTAACCGGATGATCCATAGAATAGAAAACTATCCACAAGTAAAACAGCCTTCTCAAGCCAAAACTCACTATAGCTTATGAGAAGTTCCAACTACAGCTTATCTTTCACTTTTTATCGATTATAGTAAACTCCTCACAGTTTATACTTACCACATTATAGCTTATGTAGAACCCGGCCAACCCCAGAACTGGCGCGGGCTACAGCGATCCGGGATCTACTTAGGATCTATAGGGATCTCATATTGATCTAATTTATTGGGATCTACCCAGTGGATAAGTGGATAACCCGTTCATTTCCACGGAGTCGTATGGTGATAACAACACATATTGAGACTGCATTTTTTGAGAAAAAAGGAAACCTTCGAAACAGACAAAAGCAGAGGCCAGAGTAGTGAATAACTGTAAAGTTCGTGAGTGAACAAACATCGTTAGTGGCCAGGCAGAGAATTCGTAGTCCCAAAATGATTTCTCTCGGACTGTAAGATGAGCCGGAAGAACAAACGCTAAAGGCAGGAAAGAGCAAGGTCTCTGACAAAACCCGTTAAACATGAAAAAACCCGGGCTGATAACAGCCCTGACATACAACCCGGGTGGCAACAATCAGGCTACCTGAAAATTACGGTGAAAATTTTGACTATGTCTCAGGGGGAAATAAATGAGACCTCTTGAGTATAGTGAGCCATCTCGTCAGACAGAATTTTTCAGGTTTATTATCATGTAAATTACAGACGGGACATATGCCCACAACTCTTTCAATAAGACAATGTCGATACGATATGTGGCCGATAGTTTGGTCTTAACCCAGGATACAACCCAATTGTTAAGTGAATCATTGACCCAGCCGTCCCTAGCGCTCACCCATCAGTAATGTTGAGAGACCATGCTGTTATCACTCCCTTGCCCTCCACGCTTGTTACAGGCACTCTCAGGCACTTTCAGGCCAAGTATCAGCGCTGGCATGTCCACTCTGCATCAGAGTCTTTAAGCTAAACGTGGCGGCTATTGCATTCGTCACGTTTATTCCTGTCTATCAAGATTCCTCAGGAACAACAAGACAGGTGGCGAAATTGATTATGTTACGGACTGCATAACACTTCGGGGCTGACTGCCACAACAGCATTTAATTATCAAAAGCTCCACCAGCCGGAAGAGATAGTCTCTGCAGACAGCGCATTGATCGAGTTGCCAGGGCTGTACTTAAACTGATTAAAATCAACAAAACACGGGAACCGTTGATAATAATAAATCTGATACAGCTGTTCACATTACTTTGATTTTCGTTAATAAGATCCTTGATCGCAAAGGATCGCCGGCACGCAGTAACCTGGGAAAAGCTAATATGACCGCATGGGCCTGGCACAAACAGTTGATTAACAATCAGAAAAGATTACCGTAGTGAGTTACAGTGCCGGTTAAAGTCCGGAGATTAGCTCTGCATCTTTACTTAACAGCAGTTTTACTGAATTTGGCTACCTTAACAGAGGTGAAATGCTCACCTCAGAACAACACAGGTGTGCCCGTGAAAAGCAGAAATTTCAGCGCAGAGTCAAACGCGAATCCACCCAACTGGTCGCTGACCAGAATTATAGCGTTGTATATACTTTCAGTGCTATGGATGTTGGTCTTACTGACATGACACGATGGGTAACGCAATTGCGTGATGACCGACCGGGTAAGTGTCAGAAACTACCTCATAACTCCGGAACAAATCGAATGACGCACGCATAAAAAAATTCTGCAACGTGCTGAAATTATTCAATTAATAGTAAAATGGTACCTCGCTACTGATGTCAGATTTGATAAATAATTCCCGGTAATCTGAAAACTCAGTGCGCTTTATTCTGTAGCCACACTCCGCCACATAATCGGAGTTTATCGCAGCGGCTATAAATCTTCCTGCAAAGCTGGCGGCAGACAGGCTTTATTATGCGGCCAGTTTCTGGAGCTGCATAACATCAGCCATGACTCTGCTGGCGCAGGAATTCTAGCGATCATGGCACCGGTGAGCGTCTTAAGGATTGAACGATGGCTTGCTGGCAGGCTCATGAAAAAGCCCTGGTGAACTGCCAGCAACCCACTCATCGGTATATCGCGGTGCCCATGAATACATCGCTGTACCTATTCACCTTGCGCGGCAGTATGCAATTATGAGCCTAGTCAGATGTCCTGTGCCGACGTGACAAATATCTGGACAGGGAACCGCTGGCCTTACCTCGCCGTTGTTTCCTCCTTTTAGCGAGAAAAAAACGGAGGGATGGGTAATGTCGTTCTCACCGGACAGCCGACTGACTGTTAAAGCGCTGGATGTGCCCTAAGAAACCCGTGGAGAAGCTTGCGGAGTGATGTTCTATAGTGTAAGGGGCCACTACACCAGCAGGCAGTTCAGGCTACTGTTATGGCGTTATCGGATCAGGTGGATCAAGAGACTATGAGGAAACTGCCGGGCTAACAGCCCGATGGAACGCGTCTTCTGGAGCCTTAAAACGCGTAGTAACCAGTGAAGGTTATGTAAACATTAGCGAAGCGGCTCGCGCAGCCACTCATGATATCTGTCGGGTATTACAGCCTAATAAGGCTACGTAAATACAACCTTAGATTAACACAAGCGCATTGGTAAATCGTTTAAGCGGTGGCCAGTTTTAGTTGAGCACTACGAAATCAGACTTTGGGCACATTAAGTAAAAACGTCATGAAACAAATGATGTCCCCCATATCGCGGTAAAAGTTCATTGCGCTTTAAGGCGCCACATTATCCACTCAATTCAGACACCGTCCCGCTTTTGTGAGCTTATTCAGGAGCCTATCCTCATGGGATCTTAGAGCGGGATCTCTGGCGCGGTATTTTTCACACTGGGAGAATGAGCGTCGTATTTGAACATCACCTCCTGACCACGAATTATAACCACCTCACCGGTACGTAGCGTCAAGCGTAAAACTACATCACCTTTGAAAGTTATCTGTGAATGATCAGCATTTGAATCCTGAAGTTCTGATGAGATATCAATCTTTGCCAGGGTTTTAGGTAGTTCGACACACCCCACGTCTTTTCCCTTACTCATCATCAAAACCGAAGTCGGGAAAGCTGAAGCAAAGCTGTTTAAACTCAGGGCGCATAAGCATGCCGCTAGCGTGATCTTAAAGATATTCATTTTAGTCCTCAAAGTGAATTAATAACGGTGAATACAACAGGGTAATAATGAATTGTGCTGATTCATTCACAAGCTGCTCTTTCACCGATAAATAGTGACACACCCTCCCCCATTATTTTTTAAACACGATGTTATTTATTCGATTTTCAGGTGAATTATAGACTTGGCTCGACAAAAGAAAGATGGAAAAGCAAGGCTGCCTCGCTACTGCGTTACAGGACTGTTCATAACACTGGCTATTTTCTCATCAAACAGGATAGAGGCCGTCGATAGCATTTACCTTAAAATAAGTATAATTTTGTTTTCAGGGTAAATTAATGATATTTAAGAAATAAATTCTTGTCAATTTATCGGCTATAATCAGGCTTTCACTAAAAACTAACAACTAAAACATAAGTAATATTTATGTTTTGGCATGCTTATCATTTAGATTTTCGATGAAAACACAAAGGCCGCAAAATTAGGATGATTTAATAAACCGGTAGAGACGAGTGGGTCTGTCAACAGGAATAACGAAGTGGATTGACTCTCCAGATCATTATAAATATGGTCTGGGCAATGTACGCCTTATCGGCAGCCTCACTAATCACACCCCCTGTTTTAAACATCATCTACTGCTTATCAACTAAATCAAGTAATTGATATGGCAACCATTTTGTCAATATACATAAGGCAACTACGGGGGCATTATTGTCTTTGATATGGGCGCTTAATATAGTAATGGTAGTCCTGACTCTTCTGTCAAAAATGGCAAAAAATTATTGAATACTACCATACCTCGATAATGCGATTTTCGTCAGGTTCATTAGTTGGGAAACTGTCTGATAGCTTTTATTAATGTTTATATTTATGAAAGTCTTGGGAAAATAGGTAGGGACTATGTTAATTTGAATATGATGACCATCATTTATCCGACCTCCATTTCATTCCGATTTCAGAGCAAAGATTTTAATGATACTCATAAAAAAACCATGGCAACTCCTTAGATTTTTTACAAGGATGGAATTACATACTGTTTTTTTTATCAATCGCAGAGAAAACTAACGGTAAAAGTCAGGGACTTTGATAGCAAATATTCGTACATTGTAATAAATGAGGGTTGAAGCTACAGGCTTTAGACAATTTATCTTACTGGAAACAACATGATGAGTCCTTACTACTGCGCTTTTCCGGGTTTATAATCAAGCAATACACAAAAGCCTTATTCCCATAAATACCAACTGATCTTAAATTCTGACGTTATTAAGCTTATGGAAAGTATGTGATAGCAAAAGTATGCTCGCAAAAAATTTATGGTTTTAAATATCGTAAAGCGTGAGTTATAAAAAATTAAGGTTCAATAAGCGTAAACGTCAGATAACGTAAATATCAATTCCTGATTGCTGAGAGTATTCAGCTACTTTTTGTATCGATTGGTCATTTTTTTCCCGCAATTTTATAATCAACAATGCGTCGCCAGAGAGAATTTTGTAATTATATTAATCTTAACTCTGTAGAAACGCGTTGTGCTTTATCGCTCTTGTTAAATATTATATAAGTTGCACTGATTAGAAGCGCGGCTATGACTTTTAACATTTATACGTTTAAGGCCGAAGATTAGATTGAAATCAAATAAATCGATCAATTATACACTTAATACTGTGAACACCGGTCCTTGCCCCCCCTTTCTTATCCGCACGAAATCCGGATGATTATCACAATAATCATATTTTTTAACGCGATAAGTTCACGATATTTTAGTGATTATTAATCATTACAGATTATAGAATTAAACGCCTCTCTGGTGCAGATTCAGTCATTGTTTAATACAAATTAAACAGCAACTTTGATTCAAGGGGCAGGTCTAAGTAAAACCTACGCCTCATCATTTCTTTAAGGAGACAGGATGAGGTTGCCTCCTGTTGACCATAACAGGAACGTCAGTCACGCATTGAGATGTTTGATAGCTCATAAGACAGACTTTTAGGTGAACAGAATATACCTTGCCATCAAAGAGTTGGATGAATTTTAGCAGATGCTACATGAATGGAAACGGTGGAAATACCCTTCAAACAGGGTATAAATACGCTGTTTGAAGTACAGTAAGGCACATTCTAACCCATAAATTATTTCGTAATGCAGATTCCATCATGGGAAGCCACTTAACCTGATATCAGGCTGCATTGTGTTAATGTTTTCATCAATGTGCGCCTTCTTCTCATAACATCATTATTCTGGCACTGTTATAGTAATAAAGTCGCAGATTAAGAAGATCTAAAAAGCAAATTAAACCCCCGATATTTGGACAGCAGGTCCCATAGCAATTTTATCTCAATCGCCTCCGTGATAGAGATAACTCTTAATTGCAAAAGACATTTGCGTAGGTATAAAACTCAATACATGAATGAGCCTGGATTGCTTATTTTTCAGCACTTGCTACGGAAGTTGAAAGTTGTGAGTTTAGTCATTAGATCTGACCTATGGTTTTTACTCTTACAGCAGCTCGTATAATTAAGAGTATGTCTAATCAAGAGCTTAAATGTGCAGTTAAAATTGACAACACTCTTCATCCTGTCAAATCACTCTATACACACTTTAATTGATTACTTAAAGGTTAAAATTGGAATTCTTTAATGTAATCTGACACCGCATGAGTTAAATCGTATGCTATGAATCCTAAGGGCATTTTATTCTGTTTCTTTAACAAAAATACTGCAACCATTTAAACTAACTGAAAAATCCTGCTAATTTTGACATGATTTAAGAGGCATTGGCTGAATGCCATCATCTTAAGATACACGGCTTCAATTAGCGGCATTTTATTAAAATGCAACATATCTTCCTTATATATATGATTGCAATAGTGCCATAAACATCTGATTGCTGTTGCTATATTGATGGCTATTTTTTAATGAATTTCTGACATTAACAGCTTAATTATAAAAAACTCGGTTGGTGAGCATTTTAAATTGTGCAAGATTTTTTCTTTAATTTCGGTCAACATAATCTTAGCTATGAATCTACGGACTTACAGTTTCGTTTATTCTTAACTGGTAAGTCATATAAGAATAAACGAACCGGATTCAGTTGAGAAGTAATCTTAAATCACATAGAAAGGCTAAATGGTTCACTGCTGAAATGTAAATGGGGATTAGTGGCGTGAGATGTTAATAGTGTGTAATGACACCCTAAGTTTTATAGAGTAAGCTTCGATCTTTCAATTACTTTCTGTTGAATCAAGTTGTACATCTAATGATTTTTATCCAATATCTCTCAGCGCATAGGATGTGGCTGGCCCTTCAAATTAGACTAAATGATCAATTATTGCGAACTTTAGGGGATTTCACCGTGAAAATTTTAAAAAAACCCATGTATATCATTAGGTTATGGCTGTTTTTCCGTGGTGAAAATAGCGATTGCCTGAATGACTGACTCCTCATAATCGATTTATAGCTAAGGAAATTAAGGTGTTTTGAAGCCTGTAGTAGCAGGGGACCTCGACTCCAGTGAAAGTAGAACTTTTCATTAAAACTGGCACAATCGGTTAGAGTTAAGTATGTCTGGGTATGGTCGGTGGCACAGTTGAGGGCTTATAGAAGGCATCATGAACAGTTTTTTTTGCTACGGTATCATTCTATTTACGTGAGGTTAGCGCTTTGCCTTCAGAGAACTATTCGTGATTATTTCCGCTACTGCTGATGAACAATCCGTCTAAGTTTAATTTTAATTTTAATAGCAGGGAGTCGGAAAAATTCCCTGCACACAATAATGACTGAGACAAAAAATGAATACCCGAATCCTGTCATTATCCACCTGTAAATACTCTCACAACTCGGTATTTCGAAAATGACCAGTATCACTGAGGAACTGATGAGCTGCTGTTCGATTATAACGACCGCAGTCCTGTATATATGCTTAGGACAAGCGGCAAAATAGGTTAAAGAAATTATCAACTTTGGTCTGAGAATCAAACTCTGCTATTGAGTATGCAGTGAACAGGAGCGATGCATGGGGATTAAGGCGAAAAATATATTGAACGTTACGGACTAATTTAGAGATTCGATCGAAATTATAATACTCAGAAAAAGGGACAGGACGGGCATCGATAAAGATCGGATCTACCATCTGTGTTGCTCATATAAACCTGAGTCTGATAATAATGTAGGGTTAGGAGCTTGTGCGGGTCCGTTTATATCCTCTGATTTTCGGTTAAGATCAAACCCCGGACATCATATAAAGATTGGTTAGAAAGTACGGAGTGGAATAGACAACCGTTGAACTTACCAATCCATGATCGAAGAATAAGGTGAAATAAATGCAGAAGTTTACGTAGTCTGGACCAACTCTCGATGAGCCGATAAAAACCAGCATCGTTTATTCAAAAGTATATTTTAATGGATGATTTTGTGCCGTCGATAGCGTAATCAACCTATATTGGATTTTAAAGATTATCTGGCTCTGTGATTCATCAATCATTTTGGTTTCAGATAAAGGGCACTGGCAATGATTGAATGCTTCCGTAAATGATTTTTAATCTTATTAACCCCCCATTCTGTATACCATTGTTCAGCAGAGAGCAGGTTAATATATTCACATTAGGTCCACGATGTTTGAGCGGACCAATTTGGTCAGAATGAAAGAAGATAATCTGTTAAGGCGATTCTTTTCCCGACTGCAAATCATAATTTCACTGTGTGGGTCCAGGATGCTTTATGTGACCTGAAAACAGCGTAACAAAAGCCCACTTAATCGTTACTGCAGACCCGGTGCACATCCCTATGGCTGAAGGAACAACTCAGCGATTGTCTCTCAGGAAAATGAAGCTACAGACAAGTTATGGCTGGAGTTTTGGTTTTTTGCCAGACAAATAGGATTAGGGGTTACCTGTCATTTACTCAGGACACTGTCCAAAGGCTTCAGCAGAGCTTCATCCAACTGTTTTCTGATAAGTGATTATGCAGTAAAGATGTGTATCACGGGCTGGAGATTGTGAAGTGTATGGAGCACTTTTACATCCTGCCTTAAAAGGCAGGCCATCTGTTAAGGCCCGGAGGAGTATATTTTTTTCCTGCTCCAATTACTTAAGGAACACTGAGCCTCCCGCTAGCCGTGTATTAAGATGCCCATCTTTCGTTTTTGAAATTAGAAGTTTGTTCCATAAAACTGAATGGATAGTGGGAGTATGGTAATGGGTCTGAAAAAACGCGATCTATTTCCTCTATTGGGGATTTTAAAACAATTAACTAAGTTCTTAATTACGTAGGGACTAAAGCTGTGAAGTTGGCTTCGTCTGAAGGGAAGGGAAGATGGCGTCTAGAAGGGTACTCAGCATAATGAGATATTCTGAACCAGTTTGGAAATTTATAAAAATGAATTTCTGAGTAAACAAAAATCCTTTTCAAATCGCATAGTCGCTTCTGAAGTTAATGTTTATATAAAACCGACATTGAAGTTATAACGTGATAATGAAGCAAATGGTTCACCTTAACATTAGGAGCTATAGACATAACTTTGTCATAAGCTCTGCCTTGGATAAATACGTTTAATATCAATGATTTAATATTTTTCCCTTTTAAACAATTACAGCACTACCATGAGTTCAATCAAAAACTGAAAAATGCCTTGCACAATTGTTATATGTTAATGATGCCCGTTTTGCGAAACCTTTATAGCAATCTTTCTGGCTAATTTAGAATACAATAATTCTTCATTCAATTCCTGCCGCGAACTATTCCCAAGCCTATTAACGTTACTCAAATTATCAGTAACATATTCAAATAATTCAAAATGCTTATTTTCCTGCCCACTCTGATTAAGAGTAATATTTATATCTCCACTTAACTGCTGAATTGTTGCAAAGCCGTCAATTCCTACCGCTAAATTTCCTTTAGTCATGTTGACGTTATCCAATGTTAATGTCATGACAGATTGGTCTTCTGAATAGTCAACAATCGTTATCCCCGCGAGTTTAAGTTCACGACGTACTTGCCGAACGAAAGGGCCATAAGGATCATTGCTGAATAATACAACCTTCTGCGTCTGCTCTCCATTCATGGCACGGTTATGAGGGTGAAATCCGCAAGCGGATAGGCTCAAAACGCTCAAGGTTATCAGGAAATAGTATATAAACCGGCGCATAAACAGTCTCATCAATAGGGGGAAGCTAACCTCTAGGCCGTGAACTTTGCCACAAATAAGCCAGCACAAAAAGGACTAGATCATGCCAGATCATAATCAGGCGAATCGCCAAAGACAACTAAACGATAAGGAAATACTTATATTTAAGCTATATGACAAGTACGATTTTTGAGTATTTTTTGTTATTCGAAAATCCAAAATTTCGAAGGAATTGTATCGCTAATAAACAACGTGATCATAAAGCTCTTTGATGACAAAGAACTTAAAGATGCCGGTCATTTTGAGGAAGTTTAAATGAGCATACTCTGTCTGTTATAGCGTCAACGAAGTGTTAACAATGACTCAATTTCGTAGTTATACACAAGAGGATCCAGTAGTAAGATCCCATAAGGATCCAAAATAGATCCTAAAGACCCTAAAAGATCCCCGAACGGCCACAGAGCATGGTGGGAGCGGGCTGACAGGTGATTAGGGTTATCGGTCGTATGCTAAATGGTTACCAGTCATATGCATAGGGGTTATCAGTCGTATGCTTAAAGTTATCTGTCGTAGGTATTTTGATTTTCAGTCATATGCATGTAAGGTTATCAGTCATGTGAAATATGGAATCTTTTACATTTATCCACAAGTAATGTGATTACCTATTAAAATCAATGGAATAGATAAATTGTCAGAGCCTAAAATAAAATCTTCGGGAGAACTTATCCACTTCAATCCCACAGCGAACGCTACTGTTCAGCCTGTGGCGTTGATGCGTCTTGGGTTGTTTGTTCCAAATACAGACCATGCCAGGGCTAGAAGCTCAGTTAATACCGTTAAATCGACGGTTGATGCCAGTGAAGATCTTTATCATCTCGAAGTGGTGAAAAGGGAGGGATATAAAGATATTTCCATCCGTTCAGAACGACTGGATATGGCTACTGATTTTCGGGTCTGGCTGGGAATAATTCGTTCAATTTATGATAATGGCACTTTTACTGGAAATTTGAAGTTACCGTTTTCAAAATTCCTGCGAAACTGTGGCTTTGATCCAAAGCGTTCTAATCGTGATATGAAAACGCGGATTGATTCTTCACTGATGCGCCTTCGGGGGGTTACCATTCAATTTTGTAATGAATCTGGTTCTCTGACTACAGGACTTGTAAATAGTGCAAACTATAATCTTTTTAGAAACGAAGTCGAAATAGAAGGTGATCCACGCTTAGCCGATCTCTATAAAATTGACTATAGAGTCTATTTGCGCTTAAAGGCAATTGATCATCTTCCCCGTAAAGAATCAGCACAGGCATTGTATACTTTCATTGAGAGCTTACCCAAAAATCCTGCGCCGGTTTCCATGAAACGTTTACGTGAACGGTTGCGTCTGAAATCACGGGTTGCTTATCAAAATCACATAGTCAGAAAAGCGCTAGAAGAACTGAAGGAAATCAATTACTTAGAATATACGGAATTTAAAAGAGGTCGTTCAGTTTTCTTCAATTTCACGCAAAGAAATCCAGGATTAATTACAAATAAAAATTTAGAATCTGTCCGTACAGTTTCCCCTGAAATTTTAGACGAAAACACCATTGCGAAAGTTACTAAACTTAAGGAATCAGGATTCAGCGAAGAAGAAATTGCTAAAATTCTTATTACTTTGGATATGTCTTGATTTTTAGATTCATAATAACATCCACAGAGTTTTAATATGAATTTTTTTCAAAATGTTAGATAGAATAAATCAGATATAACATGAGGATTACATTAGGGTTAACTTAAAAATCAAAGCAATTTTATATTCCTAAATGATTATATTATATCATGCCTCAGGGTTTGAACGGGGTATTTTAAGAGTAAGCGAATTTTTAGTATACGAGATTCTGCTCAGGAGGTGATTAATATTACTATTTTTTCAGGATATATAGTAGTAATATTTTGAATGGATAATTCTCTTCACCTAAACTGGGAAATTGGTATTGATGAAGTGCACATCAAAGCCTTTTATTCATGAAAGGAAAGATATGAAGATTTCACCGTATGATAAATTTTCTCAGCTTGCAGCATACGACTGATAACCAGAGGGATCCAGGTTGACTCACATCATAAATCATTCCTAATAACTCCATGATTTTGTTATCAAATAAAATTGACCTGATGCTTTCATATGATCAGCAGATGTATAAAGCAGTTAGCATGTGACTGGAAACCTTTAGTGCAATAGATTTTATGGTAATTCATTGTTATTTAACAAATATTTTAAAATTGATTATCGATTTAAGGGGATGGGAGTTATGCAACGTTTGAAGTCTACGTTGGGTAAGAATGAAAATTTGGAGCATACGAGTGAAAATCTTTTGCGCGATTTACACTCATTTGCACATTATATTTAACTATAATTCTGATTTTAATAGTTAAAAATTAAGCTGTTCCAGCATACGACTGGAAACTTTTGACCGTCCCTAAACTCAGTTTTACGTTCCTTTATGAATAATCACGGCTGGCAAGTAAAAATATCACCCAAAGCTTTTTTCTAATGATATCAAGGTTTTGACATGTTTCATAACTCCTTTGATTTACATATGGACATTAAGCACACTTCCCTGAACGCATACTTTTTGCACTACTGTTACAGAGCACAAAAGATTATTCGAAAGGTATTTTTCTTTCGTGTTATCAGTGCGATAGTATCAAAGTGAAGCAAGCTGAAACGTGTTCAGTTAACAAAGTTTTTCTGTGCAGTTTAGAGATGAATACTCGAATAGTCTCGAGTGTAAGCAGACAATGTGAGCCAGTAATTTCCCCCCGGACAGGTTGATACGTCACGTCATCAGTCCGCCTACGCGAATGACCAGCCAGTCGGCAATCAATCACTGAGTGCACGTTACGAAGCTAACTTAAGGATCGTTGCTGTTCAGACGACAGTTTCCTGTTAACACGTACAGCTGCGCATCACTAACGCCGTCGCGGTCCGCACCGAAGAACAGATATTTTTTTTCTCACCGGACTCACCGTACCCGGCGAGCTTTCCGCGAGTTTATCCGGTTCTGTCCAGTCATCTCTGGCTAAGTATTTCAACGCTTCCCAATGAATCAGCGCGTACGCTAACGCCTCCGCCAGCTTTGTGTACCGCGAGAGCGTTTGCTGTTTTTCACGCTGCCACCTTTCCAGCGAGTTCAAAAGCGGCAACCTCTGCACTGGCGAATGGCATTCCGTTTCAAAACGCTTTTGTCCCGGATTTCGGCTTCAGTAGTGTACAGTTAGGCCTGCTGAGCGTGACGTTGACAGCAGGTGGTCTTACCCGGCGTCCACTTTCCTCTGAAGCACCCCGCTTAACCCCGCAAAACGCGTTTGCGGGTGGACACCTTTGCGGTCCGGCGAGTACGCAAACTAAACCGCCGGCACCATCATCGACCCTGCGTTGCGGT
>Ga0256787_1000158_pt1 | contig 16698 bp, 18 predicted proteins | sample MC6MC0938MT_FD_189994 | JGI IMG/M metagenome (GOLD analysis project Ga0256787, IMG submission 189994) | Metatranscriptome of enriched soil aggregate microbial communities from Iowa State University, Ames, United States - MC6-MC0938-MT... | ecosystem: Environmental > Terrestrial > Soil >... | reverse complement strand
TTTTTTATTTTTTTTAATAAAAAAAAAAATAATAATTTTTTTTTTTTTTTTTTTTTTTTTTTTTTTTTTTTTTTTTTTTTTTTTTTTATTAAACTTCTTAATAATTTTATTAATAATTTTATTATAAAAGTTTTTTTAACTACTCCTATATTTTTTTTTATTTTATTTTTAATTGCATATAATGCTTTTTTATATACATATTCAATTTTCATCTTCATTTTTTGTTTTTTTTCTTCTTTTTTTATTTTATGTAATATTTTTAAAGCCTTTAACATTTTTAATCTATATTTTAATATTTTTTTTATATATAATCGCATTATAAAAAAAAATAAAAATTTATATAATTTTTTTATATTTTTTACATTTCTTTTTTTTATTTTTTTTCTTTTATATTCTAATTTATTTAATATTAATCTATCATATCTATTTCTTTTAAACATATAATAATTACTATTTAATAATAAATATTTATTTATTTTTTTTTTTTTCTTTTTCGTTTTATATGTATTTTAAATTTCTTTATTGAAATTGCTTTACTAACAGAAGTACTTATATTTTGTTTTCTATATTTAAATTTTTTTATTGTATTATATAAATCTCTTGCTTTTTTTAAAAATAAACGACTATTTTTAGATAAACTCCAATTTTTTTTTAATCCTTTTGCTTTTACAACAGTTCTTTTTATTTTTATTTTTTTTTTTAATACTTTTCCCTTTCTTTTAAATAAAACATTTTTTTTTTCTTTTTTTTTATTTTTCTGTACTTTTTTAGTATTTTTTATTTTTTTTTTTATTTTTATTTTTTTTAATAAAGAGCATAATTCTTTTTTTTTTCTTTATTAGATTATACACACTTTTATATTTAACATTTAATTTTCTATATATATATATAGATAATAATTTATTATAAATATTTTTTTTTTTTTTATATAATTTGTTATAAAAATTTATTTCCTTTTTAGTTTTAAAAAGGCTTATTTTATTTTTTTTTTGAATTTTATAATTTAAAAATAAGATATGCTTTAAAAGAATACTTTTTTTTATTTTTTTTATATATTTAACAAATGCATTTCTATATTTTATTTTATTTTTACTTTTTTTTATTTTTAATTGCTCTTGTTTTGTAAAATTTTTATTTTTTTCTTGTCTTTTTTTTAATGCCTCTATAATAGAAAAAACCTTTTTTAACTCTTTCTTTGATTTTATTTTTTTAATATTATAAAAACAATGTATATAATTCTTTAAAAAATTAGTATTACTATTGCTGATATATATCTTTTTTTTTTTTTTCACTAATGCGTTTATATTTAAATATTTTAAATAATGATCCTTAAAACCATAGTTTAAATACTGATTATATAATTTTTTTTTTAAAATTATTTCTTTTTTTTTTTTATATAATTTTTTTTTATATACTATTTTTTTTTTTTTTAAATTTAAATTTAAAATACCTCTTAATTTATTATGTTTAAAATAAAATTTTAATTTTTTTTTTTTTAATATTCTAGGTAAAATAAAATGAGATATTTTTTTTACAATTTTTAAATTTTTATTTTTTTCTTCTTTTTTTTTTTGTCTTTTTTTTTTTTGTTTTAAATATTCTTTTTGTTTTTTTTCCTTTAGTCTTTGCTTTTCTTTTTTAAAAATTAAAGTCTCTTTTTTTCTTGTAAAATAAATATTTTTTTTTTCGTTCTTTTTTTTTACATAAAAATGTCTTTGTTTATTTTTTTGGGCGTTTATATTATTTTGCTTTTTGATATTAAAACGTCTGTGCTTCTTCTGTGGTTCTTTTTTTAAATTTTTCTTTTTTTCTTTTTTTAAAGCAGAATTTACGATTTTACTTGTCTTTTTTTTAATAGTTAAATTTTTAAATCTATTTTTATTTTTTATCCTTAATTTTAATTTATTTTTTAAAAATTTTTGTTTTTTTACAGGTAATTCTTCAAAAAAAGTTTTAATTAAACTTTTTTTATTACTCTTATTTTCTTTTTTAGACTGTGAAATTAAAGTATTTAATAAATAATATTTTTTTATAAAAATATTAGTATAATTATTTACTAATACTTTTCTATTTAAAATATTAAAATCTAATTGAATATCATTATCTATAGGTAAATTAAATAAGGCATTAAATAATTCTTTTTTTTTTATTTTGTTTTTATAAAAGTTAAATTTATGAATGACATTCTGCTTTATTGTTTGTTTTTTTTTTTGTAAATATGTTTTTTTTTTTTATTTTGTTTTTGACTTGTTTTTTTATTTTAAAAATTCTATTTTTATTAAATTTTTTTTTTCTTTTTTTTAATTTAATACGTAAAATATTCATAAAAATTATAGATAATCTTTTTTTATTAATTACTTTAAATCTTTTTTTAATTTTTAAGGTATTAGGATTTCTAATACAATTTATAAAATATTTTTTTTTGTAAACTTTAATTTTATATTTTACTTTTCTCAAACGTAAAAAAATAGTTTTTTTTTTTTGTTTTTTTTGATTTTTTATTTAAATAATACTTTAAATATTTTATAGTGTTATTATCATTTTTCTTTTTATTAATATATATAAAACCTCTAGTTAAACATCTTCGTAAATATCTATTTCGTAAAATTTTTTTTAATTTTAATCGCTTTTTTCTTTCATCTTTATGACAATAATATATTAAAGTTGGAATATATAATTTTTTTCCTTTGATTACTCTATAAAAAATAAATTTTTTTCGTAAAGTATTATTATTATACATTTCATAGGCCCCTTTTTTCAATTTTGCTTTTAAAAATGTTGTTAATCTTTTATTATATATATTTTTTTTTACAATATTTTTTAATAAATCTTTTTTTATTTTTTTTTTTAAAGATTCATATTGAGTAGATATCTTATGTTGTAAATTTTTTTTTGTATATGTTTTATAATGTAAATTATAACAATTTTTTATTTCTTTTGTTAAAAATTTTACTTTTTTATATATTTTTTTTTTTCCAATTATTTTTACTAAAATATTAAGTTTGTTTTTACTTATAAAACAAAATTTACTATTTCTAATTTTTATTCTTAATTTTTTATATCTTCTTTTTCTTTTTTGTTTTTTTATAACATGTTTATTAAACTTTTTATTTTTATATGTATTCTTATTATATAAAGGTTGTTTAAAATTATTATTTTTTTTATTAATATTAGTTTTATTTTCTATCATTTTTTTTATCTCTTATTTTTTTTTTATGTATGTGCTACTACTATTTAAATCTAATAAAGTTAAATTTATATTTAAATTATTTTTTTTATTTTTTATTCTCATTTTTTTTTTTATATAATAATATTTAAATTGTGGTTTTAATACTAAATTATGAAATAATTTTTGTGGTTTATTAGTGATATAATTATAATACATTTCTTGTTTATAATTATTAGTATTTATTTTATCTTTTATTTTTTCAAATGTTTCCGCAAATTTTTTATATTTTTTTATTTCAAGTAACATTCCTTTCTTATTTTCAAATTTGAAAATTAAATTTTTAGTTAATTTTTTCAACATTTTTATATAATAACTACTTAAACTATTTTTTATAATTTGTAATTTTGTTATTAAATTTGTTTTTTCTTCTAATTTATTTATTTTTTTTAAATAATTTTTTTTTATATAACTTAATAAAGACTCGATTATCATTTTATTTTTTTTTACTATATTATTTACTTTTTTAAATTTAAGTATATTTAATTTACCATTTTTTTTATTTAAATACCTTATGATATTATAATTACTATTAATTTTTATTTTTTTTTTTGTATATATATTTTTTGACATTTTTTTATATACATTTTTTTTTATTTTTTTATAAATATTTATATATTTTTTTTTCATTCTTTTATATTTTTTATTTTTTCCATATGTGATATCAATCCTTTTTTTTTCATTAATTGCACTTATAAAATTTTTATAATTTTTAGATAATCGTAATTTTCTTATAAATATTTTTTTTTTTTTTTTATAATAATAACTTTTAAAATATACCTTTTTTCTTTTATTATAATATAATAAAGAACTTATTTTTGTAAAATATAAATTAAAATATTTAAGTAAATTAACATCTTTTTTATAACTTAATAATCTATCTTTTACAACTATAGGTTTTATTCCTGTATTATCTTTAAATAAAGTTTTATCTTTGACATTAAAACGATATACTAAATTAGTAGATTCTTTCGGATTTAAAAAATAATTTTTTAAAAATATACCGATCATTTCTTTTTTATATTTTAAATTTTTAAATTTAAATACAATTTTTTTTTTTACTTTTTTTGTATTTATTGTTTTTTTTTTATCTTTATTTTCTAAAAACTCTAATTTTCTTTTTATTTGTCTTATTTTTTTATTTTTAATTTTAAAAACTCTTTGATTATCTCTTAATTTATTTTTTTTTTGTAATTCTCTATCAAAAAAAAATAAATTTAAACTATAATTTTTATTTATTCTGGACATAGTTAAATGACTATATCTAACAATCCAATTATCTAAATAAGCTCTCATTCCAAATTTAACTTTATTCTTTGATCTGATTCTTAACTTTAAATGTAATCCTTTTACTTTATTTATTACTTTTTTATAAACTCTTTTTAAAAAAAAATTTTTTGTATAATTATAAACAATAAGATCTTCTTTTGCATAATTTTTTTGAATATTAGATTGTCTATTATATACATTAGAAACCCATGGTTGTATTTTTCCTACTCTATATATTGTTGGATTTATAATATGTCCCATTTATTTTTTATTTTTTTTTACAAATTTTGCTGGTTTTTTTGTTAATGAATATTCTCCTAATTTTCTACCTAACATTTTTCTTGTTATATATGTTCCAACATAATTTTTACCATTATATGTATATACTAATTTTCCTAATAAATAGGGTAAAATTACGCTACTTCTTTCTTTTGTTATTATACTATTATTTTTTATATTATTATAATCTTTTAATTCTTTTGCAATATAAACTCCTTTCCAAATTGATCTAACCATTTCTTAATTTTTCTTTTTCTTTTAATTTATTTTTTCTTTGTCCATATATTATATATTTAGATGACATTTTTTTCTTTTTTCTTGTACTAACATTATAAGCTAACTTACCTGAAAAAGTTCTCCAATGCATACCTCCTTTTGTTCTTCCTCCATGTGGATGATCTACAGGATTCATTGCTAATCCCCTTACTCTTGGTCTTATCCCTTTAAAGATACTTTCACTTGCTTTTTTTTTTTTTTTTAAATTATGTTTATAATTTGAAACACTACCAATTGTTGCAAAACAATCATTAGAAATTAATCTAAATTCTTTAGAACTTAATTTTACTAAGCTATATTTTTTATTAAATCTTTTAATAATTATTGAACTTGTACCTGCAGCTCTACTTAATTTACTACCACTATTTTCATATAATTCAAGATTATTAATTAAAATTCCTTCTGGTATATTTTTTATTTTTGTTGTATATCCTATTTTTAAATTTAAAATATTATTACTTGTTGTAATTAAACTTCCAACTTCCATTTTATTATTACTTATTATATATAAATAAATACCTTGTTTAATAATACTACATAAAGCAATATATCCTGTTCTATTAGGATCATATTCAATTCTAATAATATATAACCATTGATCTATCCATTTTTGTCTAAAATATTCAATAAATCTATATTTTCTTTTTAAACCACCTCCGATAGTTCTAAAAGTAATTAAACCTTTATTTCTACCTGATATTCTTGTTTTTCCTGTAATTAAACGTCTATTTATACCTCTTAATTTTAAAGCCATTTTCTTCTTTTTCTTTTTTTTAATAAGTTTTGAAACATTGATTTTTTACTTTTTTTTTTATATAAACTAACTGCAAAACGAACACTTTTATATAATTCCCATTTTTCTTTAACGATATCTCCTTGATTCTTATACGCTTTTATTAATTCTTTTTGAATTTTTAAAATTAATTGATCACTTTTTTCTTGTCCAATTTTTTTAATTAACCATTTGATAGCATATTTATCTCCTAATCGTTGATCCAAATATTTTGGAAAATAAAATTCTCTTGCTCCTCTTTTTTTAACAACTACTCCCATTACAGGTGTCATATTAATAAATGCTTTTCTTAAAAAACTATATGGCTTTTTTATACCATCTGTTTTTAATTTATTTAATATTGTATAATATATTTTTTCTGCTTTTAAATATTTACCTTCTTTCATTAAGGCATTTATAAATCTAGTTTCAAATTTCTTTTTTTTATACATTTATTTTCCTTTTTTATTTCCTGCTTTTATTTTTTTAACTGAATATTTTGATCTTCTATTTTTTCTTTCAAAACGTTCATTCAATTGAAAATCATATTTTCTTCTTACAATATGATAATTTACCCCTGGTAGATCTGGTACTCTACCTCCTCTTATTAATACTGTAGATAAATATTGTAAATTATGTGGTCCAAATCCTGGTATATATGCTAATACATTTTTTTTTTTTTTTGTACCTAATATTTTTAAACATACTTTTGCAATTTTTCTTATGGCTGAATTTGGTTTTTTTGGTTTTACTTCATATACTTTAACACAAAATCCTTTTCTTTGTGGTGAACCACTTAAAAAGGATTTTTTTCTTTCTTTTCCTTTTCTTATTTTTTTATTCTTTACTTGATTTATTGTTATCATCCTTTATACTTTTTTTTAAAATTTTTATTAATTTTATTATACTCAACATTACTGGTAATTTTATTCTATTACATAATTCATGTTTTATTGTTTCTTTTTTTTTATTATTAATTAAATTTTTAAATTCCTCTACTGTAAATTCAAATAACTTTTCTTGTGATCTTATAAAAATACTAATTAAAGTTAAACTCTTTTCAAAATCATTATTTTTACAAAAATTTTGAAATTCTAAACATTCTGTTAAATAATCAACTCCCTGTACTAAAAACATTGAATTATTTATTTTTTTTAAAATAGCATTTTGTTTACTTGTTTTAAATACAATCTTCATTTTTTTATGATTTATATATTTAACACGTAAATTATTTACCTTACAATAATCATATATTTTTTTTGATTTTCCAGCTGGAGCACTATTAACTTGTATTAATAATATAAAATCTTCTTCTGATTTTTTTTTTAATATTCTATTTAATGATTCTCTTAATGTTATATATTTATATTTTTTTTTTATCATTTTTTTATTCTTTTACATATATTTTACAGGATCTACAAGTCCCTAATATTTCTTTTACTTTTATTTTTAAAACCTCTTCATTAATACTTTGCCATTTTAATTCTCCTTTATTAAAGCTTAAAATTAAAATTGCTATTTTAAAACAATCTTTTAATAATTTATTTTTTTCTATAAATATTTTTTCATTATTTATAAATTCATTTTTATAAAATTCTTTTAAAATTATACTTATTATAGGCCCTTGTATTTCAAAATAAAAATTTTTCATTACATTCACCCATACTGTTACTCTTAATGCTAATCCTTTTTCAAAATCTTTTGTTTCATCATTATATTCTTTACAAAATTCCATTATATTTATACCATATTGTCCTAATATTGGTCCTAATGGTGGAGTCATGGTTGCACTACCTGCTCCTATTATTAATTTTAATTTTACTAAAATTGCCTTACTTTTTACTAATTCTTGTTTATTTTTTTGTTTTATAGGTATAAAAACCATATTTTTTTATTTTTTTTTTCGGGCGAAATAAGACTCGAACTTATATCTGCAATTTTGGAGACTGTCATTTTACCAGTTAAACTATTCGCGTTGGTATTCTTAAATTTAAAACTTTATTCGTAGAAATAGGATTCGAACCTATGCGTATTGCTACAAAAGATTTACAGTCTTCCGCCTTAACCACTCGGCCATTCTACATAAACTAAATTATTAAAAATTAAAATAAGATCTGACTCTTTATTTTAATTTTTAATGAACTTTTTATTCTATTTTTTATTTACTTTTTTACTTGTTTAATGTAATTGTATTATATTTGAAATATAAATTAAAAATAATAATACAAAAACATATGCTTGTAAAAATGCAATCCCTGTTTCTAATAACATAAATGCTAAAACGAAAATCCATGGTAAAAATCCTATATAATAAAATTGAAATAAATATATTGCAGCCACTCCTATAATATGAATTAATAAATGTCCTGCTAACATATTTGCAAATAATCGTACTGCTAAACTAATTGGTCTTAATAAATAAGACATTATTTCAATTAAAACTAATAATGGTAATAACCAAGGTTCAATTCCTGATGGAACAAACATTTTTAAAAATTTTATTCCATGTAATCTAAAACCATATATAGTTAATCCAATCATTAAAATTATTGCTAATGTGAATGTAACCATAAATTGTCCTGTTATTGTAAAACTTAAAGGTACTAATCCTATTAAGTTAAAACTTAATATAAATATAAATAATGACATTATTAAAGGAAAAAATATAATTGCTGGTTTCCCTACTTGTTGTAAAACTAAATCTACAACAAATTCATAAATCATTTCACTAATTGTTTGCCATTTTGTACCTATAATTGTTGCTTTTGATAATACTGTGGTAAATAACCCAATCACGATAACTATCATACCAAATAAATATATAGTTATAGTTGTTATTGATAAATCGAAAAAAGGTGTTAATTTTACACTATATACGTTTAATTCAAATTGTTCAAATAAAGATTTCATTATCTATCTACTTCTCCAAATACTATATCTTGTGTACCTATTAATGTTACTACGTCTGCTAATAAATGATCTTTACACATCATGTTTAATCCTTGTAAATGTAAAAATCCTGGTGCTTTAATGCTACATCTATAAGGTTTAGCTGTATCATTTGATTTTAAATATACTCCAAATTCTCCTTTTGGCGCTTCTACAAATGCATAAGCTTCATTTGCTGGTATTACAAATCCTTCTGAAAAAAATTTAAAATGGCTAATACAAGATTCCATATCTTTTTTGATTAATGCTCTATCAGGACTATTTAAATTTAATCCCTCTATTTTTATTAATCCTGGTCTTAAGTTGTTTAATGCTTGTTCCATTATTTCTAAACTCTGATACATTTCTTTCATTCTAATTATAAATCTAGTATATGAATTATTTTCCTCTCCTATTACTATTTTAAAATTATATTTATCATAACCATCATATGGATATATTTTTCTAATATCATATGGTATTCCAGCTCCTCTTAATAAAGGTCCTGTAAATGCATAATTTAATGCTTGTTCCGCGCTTACTATTCCTACATCTACTAATCTTTGTTTCCATATTCTATTATTAATTAACATATCTTCTATTTCTTCTAATCTTTTTCTATATTGTAATATAAATTTATAGATATCATCACTAATACCTATAGGTAAATCATATGAAACTCCTCCTGGTCTTATATATGCAGAATGCATTCTTGCTCCAGATACCCTTTCATAAAATTCCATTAATTTTTCCCTTTCTTCAAAAGCCCATAAAAAAGGTGTTAAAGCTCCTACGTCCATTGCATGAGTTGTAGTTGCCATTATATGATTTAATAATCTTGTAATTTCACTAAATAAAATTCTAATCACTGCTGCTCTTTCAGGTATACTTATACTTGTTTCTAAAGTATTAAAATATAATTTTTCAACTGCTAAGGAATATGCATGTTCTTGTGCTTGCATAGAAACATAATCTAAACGATCAAAATAAGGTAACGCTTGTGTATATGTTTTACTTTCTATTAATTTTTCAGTTCCTCTATGTAATAATCCGATATGTGGTTCAACCCTTATAACAGTTTCTCCATCTAATTCTACAATTAATCTTAAAACCCCATGTGCTGCTGGATGCTGTGGTCCAAAATTTAATGTAAAATTTTTCATTACTTTTGTTTCTTCAAAAATTTTATTAATATTAATCATTTATTATATTATCTAAATATACTTTTCTTTCATGATTTCCCCATGATAATCCAAAATTATAATTTCTATATTCTTGCATTAATTCTATTTCTTTATAACTAATTTTTTTATCATAAATGTCATAATATACTTCAATATATCCTGTTGTTGGAAAATCTTTTTTTAAAGGAAACCATGAAAATCCATAATCTGTTAAAATTCTTCTTAAATCTGGATGATTTGTAAAATAAACTCCAAACATATCCCAAATCTCTCTTTCTAACCATACAGCAGATTCAAAGTTATTACTCATACTTTCAATTATTCCGTTATTTTCTACAAAAGTACTTACATGTATTCTTATATAATTTGACATACTATTTAATACATAAATCATTTTATACCTTCCTAATTTATTTTCTTCTATATTTAAACAATCTACACATACAATATCTAATAACATAGTTGCCTTTACAATTGATGATTCTTTTAATAATTTTATAATTGTATTTATATTTTCTTTTTCTACTTGTACTTCAATTTGATCTAAAGATACAATTAGTTTTTTTATTAAACCTGGAAAGCTTTTTTTTAATTTTTCGACAAAATCTTTTCTCAAAATTTTTAAACTATTATTTCTATTAAAATACTCTCTTTGTGTTTCTAATTCTTTTTTTTCTATCATTTTTTTAACTCCAATCTAAAGCTCCCTTTTTAATCTCATATATAAAACCTATTGTTATTATTACTAAAAATATTAACATAGTTATATATGAACTTATTATCATATTTATTAAATTTATACTAAATGGAAATAAAAATGTTATTTCTAAATCAAATATTAAAAATAATATAGCAACTAAATAAAATCTAACATCAAATTCATCTCTTGCTTGTCCAAAAGGATCAAATCCACATTCATATCCCATTAATTTATCTTCATAAGATACTTTAAACATTAATGACCATCCTATTGCAAATAAAATTACTGATATTATAATACTAATTATTAAATATATTAATATAAATTTAAATTCAACGACCATTTCTTTTTTTATTTTACAATATTATTTAATTTTTTTACTACAAAATCATTTGTATTTGATTTTATAATATCTAAGTCTACTATAGTATTTGTATTTTTTATTACTTTTTTCATTTCATAATTTACAATACTTTCTTTTATATCTTGTGTTTTATTTATATTATTAAAATTCATTTTTGATGATACATTTTTATCATTTTTTGTTATTAAATTTAATATTAAATTATTACTTTCATTCATTATAATTTCTGCTAATTTTTTACTTAATATTTTAAATATAAATTGTAAATGTGTTTGTAAAAAATTAGTATTACTATTTTGAATCATGTTATAATTAGATTCTATTTTTTTTTTTATAAATACATTAATATTTATAAAATAATATATTACATTTTTTCTTGAAACACATGCTTTAATCATTTTATTTAATTTAACCATATAAATATGTTTATTTTGTGCAATTCTTGTATTTAAAGCTTCATTAAAAGGCTCTTTAATTAAACTTGCAATAAAAAATACTGCAATAACAAAACTTAATAAAATAATTAATTCTTCATTTAAAGGTAATATGGATTTTGCTACACAACTAATTAAAAATAATGTTACAAATAAATAAAAGTTTACCATTATTTTTTAAAAAAATTTAAAATATTTATTTTTCCATTAGCCCTTCGCCATACATATACAGGATAAAATTCTTTCATAAATACTAAATTTCCAAAATTAAAATAAAATTTTTTCCATAAATATTTATAATATAATGAATATGATACTGTTTCTAAATTAAATAATTTATTTCTAAATTTTAAAATATAAGCCAATACTGATATTACTTTTCTTGAAAATAATATATAAAATATTGTAAATCCTATAATAATATACACCATTTGATTTGAATATATTAATTTATCTAATTGTGGCATCTTATATTTTCATTATTCTATTAATTAATTGTTTTTCTACTATATAAATAAAAGGAAATAATCCTAATACAAATATAAAATATAAAATTGTTGCTACAAATCCAAAAGTTAAATATGGAAATGCTGCTGGTTGGCTTCCTAAAAACCCTAAAAAGATACATAATGCAAAAAAACTCCAAAATAAATGTTTATGTATTTGTCTAAAATATGAACTTCTTACATTTGATATTGTTATAAATGGTAAAAATGCTAATACTACTATTGCCATTACTAAACATAATACTCCTAAAACTTTACTTGGTATCGCTCTTAACATTGCATAGAATGGTAAAAAATACCATTCTGGTACAATATGTGCTGGTGTTACATTAGAATCTGCCATTATATAATTATCAGGATGTCCTAAATAATTTGGCATAAAACATACAAAATAAAAAAAGATTATATAAAAAATTACTAAAGAAAATAAATCTTTTATTGTAAAAAATGGTGTAAATGGTATATTATCTACTGTTGCTTTTACTCCTAATGGATTTGTTGATCCATTTTCTCTTAAAAATATTATATGTAATCCTACTAATGCTACAATTATAAATGGAAATAAATAGTGTAAACTAAAAAATCTATTTAATGTTGGGTTGTCTACTACATATCCTCCCCATAACCATATTACAATACTTTCTCCTACAAATGGTACCACTGTTACTAAATTTGTAATTACTGTTGCTGCCCAATATGACATTTGTCCCCATGGTAATACATAACCTAAAAATGCTGTTAAAATTAATAATAAGAATATTACTACTCCTGATACCCATAACATTGCATTTGGTTTTTGATATGATCCATAATATAATCCTCTTAACATATGTATATATACTACAATAAAAAAAAATGATGCTCCATTTGCATGTACATATCTTAATAACCATCCATAATCTACTTCTCTTACTAATCTTTCGATACTATTAAACGCTAAATCTACGTGCGCTGTATAATGCATTGCTAGTAATATTCCTGTTACTATCTGCATTACTAAACATATTAATGAAAAAAAACCAAAATTCCAAAAATAACTTATATTTGTTGGCTCTGGATATCTTACTCCTGCTTCATATACTCCATTTATTATTACATTTTTTTTTACTAATCTCATTTTTTTTATTTATTTTTTTTTAACTTTTTTAATTGACCTACTATTTATGTATACTCCTTTTTTCTTAGGCTTTTATGATACCATAAGTTATTCCTTTCTTTTTTTATATTATTTTTTTTCTTTTTTTTTTATATAAAATGTAATTATAATCATTATAACAATGATTATAACAAAACCAATACCATTATGATCTTGCATTAGACTATAAAAAGAAAACTCATTTATATTATTATAAAGATTAATATCAACATGTTTAGGAAGTATATCACCTTTCTCATTAAGTATCTGTGCTTTTTCAAAATATTTAACTGTAACTTGAAATCCTCTTTCATATAAAGCCTCCCCATAAACAGGCATATTCTTTTCATATATTATATTAATCGCTATTTCTTTTATATCTTGTAAAACTTCAGGTGTAAATGTTAACTTTACTCTATAGACATGTGATACGTACATCTCAAAATATAATTTTAACATTGATTCCCATGCCTCTATATACCCATCTTCCAATAACATATTATAATAATAATCATTTTGTAAATTATATATTTGATGTGCAAAAATTTCTTTTTGTATATCCAAAATACATTTTATATCTATTTCTAAATCTTCGATCAATGGTCTTGTAAACTTTCTTCCTACTGCTACACTTTCTTCTGCTATTTGAGAAAGAAATACACCATCTAAATATTTTTGTTTTTTTTTGATACTATTAAACGCTAAATCTACGTGCGCTGTGAAATGCATTGCTAGTAATATTCTTGTTACTATCTGCATTACTTTATTTTTTAATGAATTATACATGAAATTCCAAAAATAACTTATATTTGTTGGCTCCATGCTCTTTTTTATTCCATTCTTAATTTTGATTATATTTATTATATTTTTCATCATTTTCTATTGCTATTTTATCTCTTCTATTGTTTATTAACTATCTTTTTATGTAAACTCCTTTTTACAATTAAGATACTTTTTTATAATTATGATAATAATAGTTGTTTAATTTAATACATACTTTTTTTTAATGGTGAATACTCATACTAAATAAATATAGTATCCAATTATACTTATAAAATAAATTAATATTTTATCTATAACGGTATCCCTTTTTTTAAATATTTATAAAAGTAATTTTAAAATAAATATTTAACTTATGTTTTAATTTTTACTTAAAAAAATACAGGTCGCACCCTAAATAAATAAAATTCATTTTTCCGATAGAGGGATTCGAACCCCCGCATGTTGATATCAAAAACCAATGCCTTACCAACTTGGCTATATCAAAAATAAATTTAAACATAATCTTCATTATCTAATATTTCCATGATATTTTCCACATAGTATAATTATGTGATATTATTTTTTTTAATAATGCAGTTCATCTATGTGAGCATATTTAAAATAATATCGTAAAGATTATGATAATAGTTTTTTTTATTGCGTTATGATTAAAAAGTAAAATTTTTCATCCATTTTTAGTACTACTTTAGTAATCAACTTAATGATTTAATAATTTCTAAATTATTAATATAATACTGTAAAAGCATTATTTATTATATTACTATATTATCCATATGTAGCCTATCTAAGTCATGATCTTTAACCTGAATAAGAAAAATTTAGAAATAAAATTCCTACTTAATATTTTTTCAGCAGTTATTCGTAAATAAATGTTTTTTATTTATATTTAGATGTAGCTACTCAACCATACTATATTAATAATAATTGATACACCATTGATCTATCTTTCTCAGTCCTCTCGTACTAAAGGCAGCATTTCTTTTTTTTCTCTATTTCACAGCAGATAGGGACCGAACTGTCCACGACGTTCTAAACCCAGCTCACGTACCATTTTAAACGGTGAACACCCGTACCCTTGGAAACTTTTTCAACTCCAGGACATGATGAGCCGACATCGAGGTGCCAATCTCTAGGACAGATATGAACTCTAACCAAAAATAAGCCTGTTATCCGTAGCGTACCTTTTATCCGTTAGCAATAACCTTTCCACACAGAATTATTGGATCACTATGTCCGACTTACGTCTCTGATCGATTTGTATATCTTTCAGTCTAGCAAACTTATGCCATTACACTCTTAAATTAACAAACGTTTTTAATTTGAGTTTACCTTTTAACGCCTCCGTTACTCTTTAGGAGGCTACCTCCCCAGTCAAACTGTCTCTCATACACTATTATTATTGAGTATTAGTTTTTATAAATTTAGTATTTCACCAGCGCCTCCTTTAAATTGACCACAATCAAAAAATCATAAGCTCCTAAATATCCTACGTCTCTAAAATGTTCATACAATGTATAATTACAGTAAAGGTGCATAGGGTCTCTCCGTCTAACTGCAAATATTCCGCATCATCCCGGAAAATTCAACTTCATTGAGATAATACTGGAGACAGTAGGGAAGTCGTTACACCATTCATGCGCGTCGAAAATTACTCGACAAGGAATTTCGCTACCATAGGACCGTCAAGGTTACAGCCGTCGTTTACTGGGACTTCAATTCAAAACGACTTTTGCTTCCTCTAGATGACACGATTCGAGGCAATTCAATCATCTCAAAGACAACCTCCTTGCTACTCATTGAGCCATCCAATCGGTAACAGCGACGGGCGGTGTGTACAAAGACCAGAAACGTATTCAACGCAAGTTGATGACTTGCATTTACTAGGAATTCCTCATTCAAGACAAATAATTACAATCGTCTATCCTTAGCACAGTTCGATTTCCAAGAGTTCCCGGCCCTCTCGAGCAAGGTGTAATTCCGGTCCACCCAGTGTTACCCAGGCAAACAAAATCGAAATGTACAAAAAACTTTCTGATCAAAGCAGTGTAGCGCGCGAGCGGCCCAGAACATCTGAGAGCATCACGGACCTTTTATCGCCTCAAGCTTCCCCTGGTTAAAACACCAGTAGTTCCTTTAAGAACATGCATATTCGGTAAAGAATACTTCCCGGGTAGGACAAGCCCACTCGACATGTATTTACAACATCTCGCCGCGACAATTGCTTGCCGGAATCGACGAGATCAAGGATGAGGTCTCGCTGGTTATCTAAATTAATGAGCGACTTCACAGTACCCACTTCCCAAAGGCCATGCACTACATTTGACAATCACAGAATCAAGAAAGAGCTGCAGTCTGTCTTTCCTCACGGTGTTCGGCTCTGGTGAGATTTCCCGCGTTGGGTCAAATTTAGCCGCACGATCCACTCCTGGTGGTGATACTTCCGTCAATTCTTTTAAATTTCTTCGTTGCCAAAATACACTCCACGAAGGCAGCTTGTTGGTTTCCCACACAGTGCGTCATTGGACTTGGCGATATACAAGATTACTCCTGTGTATCAAGCGTACAAGGGGTTTGTGAGTTCATGCACTCGCCGCGCACCACCCCCGGTAAAAGGAATGGCGACGAACAAGTGCACAGAAAACCCCATCAATGATATCCTGAGATGTCATCGTTTATGGTTAAAACTACAGCTGCATCTAATGGCCTTTGCTACTCTAACTTTCGTTCTTGATTAAAGAAGAAGTAATTGATGAATGCTTTCGCTGTTGTTTGTCTGCTGTGGGGTCATCAAATTTCACCTCTCTCCCACGCATACATACACCTCCTCAACCTTTCCTATCGA
>Ga0256787_1000156_pt1 | contig 16724 bp, 13 predicted proteins | sample MC6MC0938MT_FD_189994 | JGI IMG/M metagenome (GOLD analysis project Ga0256787, IMG submission 189994) | Metatranscriptome of enriched soil aggregate microbial communities from Iowa State University, Ames, United States - MC6-MC0938-MT... | ecosystem: Environmental > Terrestrial > Soil >... | reverse complement strand
TTTGCTTTCCCAACTGGATGAAATTGTGTTACTCATATTCTTTATCGAACATAATGGAACTTCTTACAGTGTCAATCGGACGAACAAGACTTTCAATCTGTTCACGTTTTGGTTCTAAAAATGGTGGTAATGACAGTTTTTCTCCTAATGTTTCATATGGTTCATCGCCCATAAATCCTGGACCATCTGTAGCCAATTCAAATAAAATCTGCGGAGCTACTCGTGCATACAATGATTCAAAGAAATGACGATTTACATAGCCAGAAGTGTGGAAACCAAAACTTTCGAAACGTGCAGTCCATTCATCTAATACCGAACGATCCTCTACACGAAAGGCAGCATGGTGAACAGTACCAAAACCTTGACGAGCAACGGGTAACACTGTGTTGTGCTCGACAATAATCTGGGCGCCATTTCCTCCCTCGCCTACTTCAAATAAATGGAAGTCCTCTTCTTCTGCAATCTCTGTAAAGAGCATTACCTTTTCTAAAACATCCTTAAAGTATTTAAAATTAGCGACACGGACAAAAACTGGTCCTAAACCTGTAATGGCATACTCAAGTGGGATGGGGCCATTCTGCCAAGGCGTACCTGCCGCCACACCTGTATTGTGCTCATCAGAAATTAACTGATAGTGCTGATCATCAAAATCTACGAAAGATAGTGTTTTCTTACCAAACTGTTCTTTCATACCTGTATGCTTCACATTTAAACGGTCAAAGCGCTTTATCCAATAATCTAAAGCAGTATCCGTTGGTACACGGAAAGAAGTCTTTGAAATTTCATTTGTACCATGTACACCTTTTGGGATATTAGGGAAATCAAAGAACGTCATATCTGTACCCGCACTACCCTTATCATCTGCAAAGAATAAATGGTATGTTTGAATGTCATCCTGATTCACTGTTTTCTTTATTAAGCGCATTCCTAAAACATAGGTAAAGAATTTATAATTTTCTTCAGCACTACTTGTGATAGCCGTTACATGGTGTACACCTTTTAAATGATTCATAGTATGCTCCTCCTATATATCTCGATATCGAGATATATATTTAAATTTTTTTATTGGTTAGTGGCGTTCTTGCCAACTTTTTTAAGTGATAAAATCATGTTGTCCAGCTCCTGGGCTTCCAATACTTCAAATATCTCATTTATTTTCTGTTCATGCTTAGGGAATATTTCCTCCATCAAAACCTGTCCCTCAAGCGTTAGTAATACGTACGTAACACGACGATCTCTTGGACATGCCTTACGGTACACATAGCCCTTTTGCTCGAGCTTATCAATCACATAAGTAATACTACTGCTTGCAATTAATATTTTTTTTACCAATCATTTGAACTGGTTGTTCTCCATGGTGATACAAAAATTCAAGAACCGAAAATTCAGTTTGATTTAAATCGAATTGAAGTAAATCTCTTCTAGTTGCATCTTGAATCGTTTGATATGCTCGGAACAAGACCGTAAATGCTTTTAAGTTACGATTGTTTTGCTTCATACGACTCCCTCTTTTTACTTCGAATTTAATTATCTCTAATTCGAGATAATAATAACATATACATTTTTAAACAGCAAACAATTTGTTTCTTTATGTTTGCCATCTTTTCGTTCGGGTAGAAGGTAGTTGTAACTTATAAAGGAGGATTCTAAATGAAAAAAGATGTCAATCAAAAACAACAACAGCTAGAAGCATTCCGAGTAAGTGATAAAGATCAACCTCTCACAACCAATCAAGGATTAAAAATATCGGAAGATGAACATTCACTAAAAGCAGGTGAGCGAGGACCCACTTTACTAGAGGATTTTCATTTCCGTGAAAAAATGACTCACTTTGACCATGAACGAATTCCTGAACGAGTAGTACACGCACGTGGCTCAGCCGCTCATGGAATTTTTGAAACTTATGAATGCGCAAGTGATATTACAAAGGCTCAATTTTTAAATGGAAAAGGCACTAAAACCCCTGTTTTTGTCCGCTTCTCTACCGTTGCCGGGTCTAAAGGCTCTGCAGATACTGTTCGTGATGCACGCGGCTTTGCTACTAAGTTTTATACACAAGAGGGCAATTATGATTTAGTTGGAAATAACATACCAGTATTTTTTATTCAAGATGCTATTAAATTCCCCGATTTTGTACACGCTGTAAAGCCCGAACCAAATAACGAAATACCACAAGCACAAAGTGCCCATGATACTTTTTGGGATTTCATTGCAAATAATCAGGAGTCTGCTCATATGGTTATGTGGCATATGTCAGATAGATCGATTCCACGAAGCTATCGAATGATGGAGGGCTTTGGTGTTAATACTTATCGCTTTATCAATGCCGAAGGAAAAGCCCACTTTGTTAAATTTCATTGGAAACCTGTACTTGGGGTAAAATCATTAGTATGGGATGAAGCACAAATCATTGCTGGAAAAGATCCCGATTTTCACCGCAGAGATTTATGGGAATCCATTGAACGTGGGTATTTCCCAGAGTGGGAGCTTGGTGTGCAACTTATTCCCGTTGAAGATGAATTCAAATTTAGCTTCGATATTCTTGATGCCACGAAAATATGGCCTGAAGAAGAAATTCCAGTACGCATTCTTGGGAAAATGACCTTGAATAAAAATGTGGATAATTTTTTTGCAGAAACGGAACAAGCCGCATTCCATGTCGGGCATGTTGTGCCTGGCATTGATTTTTCAAATGATCCTTTATTACAAGGTCGTTTATTCTCCTACACCGATACACAGTTAATACGACTGGGAGGACCTAATTTCCATGAGCTTCCTATTAATAAACCAATTTGTCCATTTCATAATAACCAACGAGATGGCTATGGCCGACAAACCATTAATGTGGGACAAGTTAGCTACCATAAAAATTCCTTAGCCAATAATACACCACATCCTGTTTCTGAAGCAGATGGTGGATATAAGCATTATGAAGAAAAAGTTGAAGGGCATAAAGTACGTGCACGTAGTGAGAGCTTCAAAGACCATTTTTCTCAAGCAAGATTATTCTGGCTTAGTATGACAGATATTGAGAAAAAGCATATTATCGATGCCTTTAGCTTTGAACTTGGCAAAGTAAAAAATAAAGCGATTCGAAAACAAGTTGTAGACATGTATGCTCATGTCAGTTACTCACTAGCTTCAGCTATCGCTGAGCGTATTGGTATAGTTCCACCTGTAGAAGTGGAAGTACCACATATTCAACAAACTTCTCCTGCTGTTAGCCAAGTAATCAATGCAAAGGAAAGTGTCAAATCTAATAAAGTAGCTGTAATTGTTACAGAAAATAGTAGTGAAAAATTAAATGAACTTATTGCTACATTTTTAAGTGAAGATATCGTAGTTGAACTAGTAAGTAATAAACAAGGCATAGTAAGCGGTTATGAAATTCACGAAACATTTGCTACTACCTCCTCAGTTCTTTATGATGGGGTTTATGTTACAGGAGCCTTTCAGAATTCCTATGAACAAGCAAAAGCAGAACAGTTTATTGAACAAGCCTATCAGCACTGTAAAACAATAGGTTATACGGAAAATGTTTTATTTTTACAGCATATAGCCAATAAACATGGGGTTGCAACCGATCCAAAATCTTTTGTTCATGCCCTTGCTAAACATCGACATTGGGTACGAGAATGTAAATGAATGTAAAGCCAGCTAACTGATTAAATCAGCTAGCTGGCTTGTTTTTATTATTTAATTCGTTTAAATTCCTTTTCATTGCCGTCTACAAATTCGACATCCACTTCAATGGATTGATAGTTATCTTCAATATTAAATACTTTGATTACTTGATCAATCACTTCATCATTAGATGTTGTAGAATCAAAATTCAACTGCTTAAATAACGGCTCTAATTTAGTATAAGCTTCATCGCCCTGCAGTTTTTCATTTTTTCGATCATCTTCTAATTTTGCTTCTATTCCTGTTTTTTTATCCTCATATTCTACCTCATAAGACTCCGTTGCAGAGTAATCAACATCTAAAGAAAACTCTAAAAAATTAAATGTCACTTGGTCAGTTGGCGTCTCACCCGTCTGTTGAGTAGCATTCTGATCTGCTGGAGCATTTGCAGGCACATCTTTTACCTCATCCTTATTACAGCCGTAAAGAATAACAGTCATTAAAGAAATCACTAAAATAAATTTCAATTTCAATTTATTCACTCCTTTCTTTACATATTATTTCCCCATTCTTCTACAAACTAACCTAAAAAGGGCATCTCCTACAAATAAGGAGATACCCTTTTCATGGAATGCGACTTAATAATAGAAGTTACGATCCACTTTATTTTCTTGAATAGCTTTTGCTAAACGAACTGTTGACACAGCCAAATCGGCATATGACACACTCTTGGTAGCATTAAAGTTATTTTGCTGTGTATCAATCAGCCCCATCCCATTTGCTATTGCTATATAGCCTGTATACGCTGGATCAATAGAAGCTGCATCCGCAAAGTTTAATTTGTAAATATCCTTATACTTTGCAACATTCTCCAATTGCATTGCTTTAACAGCCCATACTGCTAGCTCTTGACGAGTCAATGTTTCATCCAAAGCGAATTGGTTTGCTGGCTGTAAAATTCCCATTCTTACAGCTTGTTCAACCACTCCATATAATGGATGGTTTTTATCGATATTGCTGAAGGTTTGCTTTTCACCATCGCCACTACCAAAATGGCCATATGTTAAAGATTTTAGTAGAATCTTTAATGCTTCTCCCTTTGTCACAGCAGCATCAGCATTAAAGTTTGCTATATCTTTTATCTCTAATACATTTTGATGTAGAAGATAATTTAATTCATTGGCTGCTGTTGGGTGTGAAATAGATTGCTTTTCTTTTGAGCCATCTACCTCATACAACCATTCACCAGTAATTGCATCAATTTGATTAACTAAGCTACCGTTGTAAGTTGGAGCATAGACTAGATCATAATGTTGTTTACCTTCAGTATCCTGCTTTACATATTGTAGTTGTAATGTAAGGGCCTTACTATAGGCTTCTTTTGCTTTATCAGCAGAGATTACTTGACTAAGAGAAGGCCAGTTATTAATCTTTTGTTTATTAACATTCAATGAACGTAATGATCCATCAGAGCCAATACCTACGTTTATTTCATCTCCAACAACCGCAATTCCGTTTACGATGCGTGGGAAGGAGAAGTAATAATCTTTACTATAATCATCATGTACAGGATCATCAATTGGCATCGAATACTCATGTAAATAGGATGGAGCCCATTGCTTTAAGTATTCAACAGCCTTTGCTAATGCCGCATCCTTAGAGAGGGTAGTTGTTTTGTCAGTGTTGATAAAATCTCTCATAATATCGTGATACTGCACGATATCGCCTGTTGCCTTATTAATTTCTAAAGAGGTACCAGACCCGCCATTATTGTACATATACATGTAATTTACTGTATAAACCGTTTCACCATTGTCATTTTCTCTTTCGTCAACCATATCAATAGTGAGCTTTGCCTTGTCTTCATCAACTTTTAATAAATTTTTAGCGAATTCCTCAACCTCTGCTACTGTCATACCGCTTTTTCTTGGTGGTAATTGCTGTGAGGATATTTTCTCAGCGCTTTTCGTCTTTGGAACTTGTGTAGAGAAGCCATTCGTTGTTTGCCATTGACCTGTTAAAGCATGTACACCATTAAATCCTGTTGCTGGCATATAGACAAGCTTCACATTACGTTGATCGCTAAAATAGTCAACGTAATAACGAAGTTCAACTGCTAAGTTATCACGTACTTGTGCAACAATTTCTTCCTCATTTTTTTTCTGGCTTGAGCTATCAAAGGTTGCTTTACCAATTGATTCTGTATTTTTATACATTCCTGTTATTTGACCATTAGCAAGAACATCTATAGTGATACTTTGATCGCCAATAAGCACTCCATTATAGGTTGGTGAATAAACAAATGAGTAGGTAATAGGTTGTGATAATGGACGATTAATGTCATTGTAATAACCGAAGCCATCTTCACGGAGTTTATAGTTCTCTATTTTCGCAAATTTTCTTAGGAAGTCATCTGCAATTTTTTTTGCTTCAGTCTCTGAATATTTTGCGGGATATACTGCTTCAGCGATATTAGCTGGCTGATAATAGAAATGTTCTAACTCTAAATCTTCACCTTTAAATGTAAAACCACCATATACATCTTTACCATTTACCGTTTTATGGAAGTTCAAATCATAACGGACCGTTGTATCATCTCTAAAGAAATGACCGCCTCCAGAATTAAACTCATTATCAGCTACAAATTTGAACTCTTCAGGGAATAGTGCACGTAATTTGTTAATTAGCATACCTTTTGTCACTTTCGTCTCTGAGGCAGCCAACTGTATTGCAATACGCTCTGAAGGTTCTTTCACATTTGCAGAAGCTTGTGAAACGGGTGCTAGAATACCAACAGAAAATGCAGTAGTTGTTAAAATAATACCTAACTTTTTAAATTTACCCAAAATATACCTCCTAAAATACTATTTACCATAATTATAATATATTTACCCATAATTAGAAATGAATTTTACAGATAATTTCCTCTTCGAAGAAAATACATTGGGCAATCCGTCCTTTTTTCTTCATTTTCTCATTTCTTTACCACATCAAAATTGGCACCAATTAACACCCAGTTCTGAGGGAATGGTAGTCCTAATTTCCAATAACCAATACCACGAAGGTTATATTGTTTAATGAGATTGAATTTAGCTTGAATAGATCTAGCATCTTCAAACCATACCATATGCGCCCTACCTTGCTCATCATAGTATTCAAAAAATGGTGCTTGGGCTCTCCAATCATACTGAATTGCTGCATTATAACGTTTAGCAATTTCAATGGCTCGCTGTGGACTAAGCGCTTCTGCATACGGTCCCCCCTGAACAAAAGGTAACGTCCAATCGTAGCCATATAAATTTTGCCCTAACATAATTTTGCTTGCAGGTATTTCACTCACCGCATATTTTACAACTGCTTCTACCTCTGGGAGAGGTGAAACGGCCATTGGTGGGCCAGCTGAATATCCCCATTCATAAGTCATGAGTAAAACAAAGTCCACGATTTCCCCGTGTGCTCTATAATCATGTGCCGCTGTCCATGGTCCTCGTTCACTATCACTTGTTTTAGGAGCTAATGCTGTAGACACTGTATATCCTTGAGCGTGAAATTTTTCTACAGCTCTTCTTAAAAAATTGTTATAGGCTTGTCGTTGATCTGCTGGCAAATTTTCGAAGTCAAAGTGGATATCTTTAACATCCCCAAGTCGCTTTGCTTCTGCAAGAATATTATCAAATAATAAATCTTGAACAGCTGTACTTTGAAAAATATCTCTCGCTAATTCACCACTAAAACTAAAATTCTCCAAATTAGAAATAACCATTGCCATTGATGCTCCCGTATCATTTGCAATTTGTGTCACACCTTGGCTTGGTGGCCTCTGTAAAGTACCATCACGCCTAGCCTCATAGCTAAATAAAGCTAAATATGTTAAATTAGGACCCGCTTCCCTCGCTTGATTCAAGAGTGCTTCACTAACTGATGTTCCTCTCGGCTCTAAATAGGCTAATGTTTCTGCCCTTGTTTTTGGTGGCTGTGGGATATATAATCTCGTTCCAACTGCTAATGGTTGATTTGGATTAATGCCATTTACTTGTGCAAGTGTTACATAATTAATACCGAAACGTTGGCCAATTGACCATAGGCTATCACCTGGCTGTACATAATAAAAGCTTCCGACAATCGGGATTACAAGAGCTTGCCCCACAACTAAACGATTTGGCTCTGGAATTTGATTGGCATCTATAATGCTCTGAACCGTAGCCCCATACGCCTGTGCAATTCCCCATAAAGACTCGCCAGCCCGTACAACGTGTATTTGAATGATTTTGCCTCCTTCTAGCTTTATAAAATCATACCTATAAAGCTTATGAAATCAGAGATGAAAAGATGTCTCTTAACAACTCCACAAAAGTACACCACTATTTTATAGCAAATAAATAGTAGGCTGTATTATGTCACCTATTTAATACTAATGAGAATAATCTTCGTTTACGAGATTTCATGAAAGAATTTTCTTTTAAATACGTATGTCTAAAAAGTTACCTGAGTAATATATTCTGCTTCTTCACCGTTATTAGAATAAAAAAACGCAAAATGATACTTATCTTGATAACAATAATCGTACAAATGTTCTACTTTCCGCATAATCTTCAGTAAATTTTTACCCACTTTCTACCCTACAAATCAGTTGTAGCAGGCTACTTTTGATAACACTTTTCCCAAATTTTTTTACGCAACTAGCGTCATATGCCTTATTCTTTTCCCTGTTCTCACTCTTGTATAATGAAATTATTGTAAGGAGGTGTTAGATTGCGTTTATTTTACCAGCAAAAAGTAATCGGTAAGAAGTCTCGTAAACTTGAAAAAATTTCATTTTCAATTGAAGAGCCTGTCATAACGTTACAAGATTTACTTGTTCAGCTTGTTACACAGCAGGTTCAACAATTTAATGAGAAAATGGTAGATACACCACTTCATGTTTATTTATCGGATCAGCAACTAGAAGAAGCTGCTCAATATGGCAAAGTACATTTTGGAGAAAAGAAAAAGGATACTGTACAGTCAGTGGATCAAGCTATTTCCACAATGCTTCAAGCCTTTCAGGACGAGCTGTTTTTAGTCCTTCATAATGAAGAATCTTTAGATTCTCTTTCTACACCATTAAACATACAGGAAGACGATGTCTTTACATTTATTAAACTTACTATGCTTGCAGGACGAATTTGGTAAGGAGGGATTTATATGACACTTTCACATGAACAAAAAATACATTTTCAAAGTATAGTTGATTCTGCACCTATAGCAATACAGCCTTTAGCAGCTGCATTGTTAAAATACATGGACAATAGAGATTATGACATTGAAACGCTTATAGCTGCTCAGCAATATTCATCACTTGAAGAACTATTTAGTGGACCATTATTTGAAGTGCTTACCATGTTTTCTTCACAAGAACGTGCACTTAAGATCAAGAAACTAGCATTACGCTTTGATGCTACAATGTTCCAAAGAGGTGTTTTACGTCGATCTTTTCGTTCTTCTCAACCAGTGCAAGACCATCTGTTTCAATGTTTACAATTAATAGAAGAAATGCTGACATTTGAGGAAATTACTTTGCAGGAGTTGTTAACGAATCATCGTCAATATGAGCATGGAACCTATCCAAACTATAGCTCCTATGTCTTAAAGAATGAAAATACAAAAGTAATGGGTTTTAATGTCTTTGAGCAGTTGCTTGCTGAAGAACTATCATTAGAAAACCCGTCAATTGAAGAAGCAGTAGAAGGTATTTTATTTGATGAACATCAAAGTAGCTTTTTCGGCCATCCATTCATTCGAGGTATTTTTAAATCAAGTAATCATCGGATGCATGATGCACTTGGCAAACTCTTATTAGCAGCTGCACGACAAGAAGGTTTACGACAGGCAATAGTAGAAAATATTGACCATGGCAATCTTGATGCACAACTCAACATGATGAAGCTTATTCAGGAACATCGCCTAACACGCTTCTCCTCTGTAATTCGAGCAGTCGATACTTGGATGGGACTTGGCTATAATAGTTTCGAAAATCAAAAAATAACAGAGGAAGTTCTTGCATTAGCCATCCAAGCAATCGAAGAAGACAGCTTTGTTGAGCAACTGTTAACGAGTGAACGTACAATTGATATCTATGTTGCATTATGGGCAACTGCTACAAAGGACTATACGAAATTAAATGACCTTGTAACAATACTCTTAAAACGTGATAAACATATCCAACTTACAACGCTTGCCTTTTTGAAAAACTTATCGAAAATTTCCTTCACTGCGCCATTTGTAAAGGATTTAATCTTATCAACAAAAGATATCGAGTTGTTTGCCTTTGCATGGGGCAATTTTCTTTATGCTAATCACCATATTAATAGTGAGTATGCAAGAGACAATGAATGGGCGCAAATCCTTCAAACCTTCATGCAAGAAAACACACAGTTACAAGGGATTGAATACCTTTTATTTGAACAGCTTGAGTGGGCAAAAAATGAAATTACGAAAGATGGACTTAACATTACAGGTAAACCTCTATCCTTTGTCCATGTCCATTTGTCATTAGAAGATTTAATTTCAACACAAATTATTTTAGCCCATCATGTACAAGACGAGGCATTATTCCAACGAATTATTGAGCATGCAGATTCTTACTCACCATCTAGCAGAATCGGCCTACTGAATATTTATTGTCTTGACCCTGTCACAGAAGGTCAACGTGAATTTTTATTTAATTCATTACGGGATCGCAGTTCCATCAATCGTTCTCTTGCGTTAAAGAAAATACATGCTCTAACACCAACAGAAGAAGAAATAGCAAAAATTGAAGATCTTTTAGCTAATAAATCAGGTGCACTTCGTAAAGAGGCTATTTCACTCTTAAAAGTTCAGGCACAGAATAATCTGTTACAAAGTGCTGAAAGGCTGATAAAAGATAGTAAGCAGTTAAAGAGACTTGGAGGGCTTGAATTACTACTAGTAGCCTCTAAGCAATACAACTTAGCAAGCGAGCAAATTACAGCTTTATGCTCCTTATTACCAAAAGTAACTAAAAACGAGCAAGTTTTGTTAGAGCAATTAATTACAAGGGATGTCCCTGAGTATAACGAGAGTAATGGCTTTGGCTTGTATACACCACATCCCCCTATTCAATATGGCTGTATTTCGGATGGAGCCATTCAAATGAATGGTGTAGAGCCTTGGCAACAGCTTGCTCCACTTTATGTACAGGCACCTACACCTTTTGAAAAATTCTTTCAATATGATGTTGATAAGTTATTATCTAAGCTTGAACAGCTTATTCAGGTTTTAGATCAACATGCTGAACTAGAATATGAAACATACCAATGGAATGACACACCCATTAGCACTACATTAGGACAAAGATATAGTGTAATGGCAACTAAATCGGATAATCAACGACATGCTAGTCTTGATGCTTATCCTATCCCCGAAGAAATTGTTCAATGGATGAAGACAGCATTATTTAGTAATGAGGACTTAGCCTATTTTAATTTTTACCATAATCTATCAGAATACCCTGCTGCTCATGATCTTTCCGAAGCAGCTCATACACTAATCAAACCGTTCTTCCAATACAAAGATTTAAAAGTACGTGTTGCGCAATTTAATTCCTTGAAATATGACGATACAATTCAACAGATTTTCTCAGTGCTATCCCAAGACATCGACAAAATCTCAGGTGATACAGTGCTACATCAGGAAGCACTTTCATTACTCGAAAAGCATGCACCCGAATTTAATCGCTTCGAACAGGCAGTAGGCATAATGTTACAGCTATTCAAACAAATCCCTGTTGATCAGTGGCAACTTGATGTTCGAGAGAAGGGTTATTATTACTATCGTTCCACTTCTACTATTATCGATTTAGATGTCGTTGAGTCATTCGTTGATCGATGCTGGTCTGATTACTCAACCTATGGTGAATATGTCAAAATGCTAGCTGTTAATGAAGAGCTAACAAAGCGTATGAAAAATGCAAGCTATAGCCCAAACGTCTACAATTTATCTTTGTTCCAATATTTAGACGCCATGAAAGTTGGTTTATTTACGCAAGATCACTTATTTGAAGCCATATTTACCAACACGCTCGCTTCAGAAATATTTAATGAGCCAACTAAGTTACAAGAACGCTATCAACAATCGTTTGAAGATTTAACAGATTTCTTTGCTATTCGTGAACAAGCGATTGATCGTATTTTAGCCATAGAGCTAAAACGTGGTGATACGCCTACTGCTGTAACAAAGCTTGCTAGTAGCATTTCTTATTTTGAGGGTATTGATTATTTCTTACAGATTCTACAGGCACTTGACGGAGAAAAGCTTGCGAGAGGATATATTTGGCAGGCAGAAACGAAAAAGGATGTATTCTCCCGATTGCTAACTAACTGTTACCCCAAAAAAGAAGAAACAGCGCAGCAATTAAAAGAAGCTTGGCAGAAAACAGACATTTCTAAAGAACGATTAATTGAAGCAATGATGTATAACCAGCATTGGATAGACCTTGTAAGTGAAGTGATTGGCTGGGATGGACTAAAAGAATCAGCCTGGTATTTTATCGCTCACACCACAGATTCTTTATCCGACTTTGCCAAAGATCAGATTGCCCTTTTCTCTAGCATCACTGCTGAGGATTTCCGTGATGGTGCATTCGATTTAGCTTGGTTCCAAAGCGCCTATCAAACACTTGGGGCTAAGAAATTCAAACTTGTTTATGATGCTGCAAAATATGCTTCTGAAGGAGCCAACCATCGTCGGGCACAGCTTTATGCAGATACAGCTATCGGTAAGCTCAGTCCAAAACCGTTAATGCAAGAAATTCAAGATAAACGCAATAAAGATAAACTGCGCGCACTTGGTCTTATCCCTTTCATAAAATCAGATGACAAAGACGCCCTGACACGCTATCAATTTATTCAACAGTTTTTGAAGGAAAGTAAGCAATTTGGTGCTCAACGCCGCGCAAGTGAGGCTCGAGCAGCAAGTATCGCTCTAGAAAATTTAGCGCGCAATGCAGGGGATGGAGAAGCCACTCGCTTCACATGGCGTATGGAGTTATCTGCCTTTAACGATATGAAGCATTTATTTAAAGCACAACAAATCGAGCAAATTACAGCCCATCTACAAATAGAGGATGATGCCTCTGTAGCTATTATTGTTGAAAAGGATGGTAAACGTCTAAAGAACGTTCCTGCTGCATTAAAAAAGCATGCTGATATTGTAACCTTGCAGGAAGCCCGAAAAGACTTACAAGAGCAATATAAACGAGCACGCCCAGCGCTTGAGCAAGCAATGGAATTAGAAACAGTATTTTCGGTCGAGGAGCTCATTCATTTATTAGCTCATCCGATTCTAGCTCCTCTGTTACAAAAACTACTATTTATTAGCGATAATTACGTTGGAATGCTGACATCAGAAGGTTTACAGCTTTTATCGGCTGACATTGTGAACCTTGCTCCTACGTCCTCTATAAAGATTGCTCATCCTTACCATCTTCTAGAGAGCGGTCAATGGAGACAGTGGCAATCCTATATGTTCGAGCACAACATTAAACAGCCATTTAAGCAAGTGTTCCGTGAGTTATATCTCATCAATGCTGATGAAAAAGCACAGAAACATTCATTGCGCTATGCAGGGCATCAAGTAAATCCTTCACAAACAGTAGCCCTGTTGAAAACACGTGGCTGGCAAATTAGCTATGAAACAGGACCACGTAAAGTATATTATAAGGAAAATATTGTGGCATCCTTGTATGCACAGGCAGATTGGTTTACGCCAGCAGAAATTGAAGCACCTGCAATCGAAGGTGTTTACTTCTATGATCGACTAACAGGCAAAGATATCGTTTTAGATGATATTCCAGCTGCGATATTCTCTGAGGTTATGCGAGATATTGATCTTGTTGTCAGCGTAGCTCATGTTGGTGGTGTAGACCCTCAGGCAAGTCATTCTACTGTTGAAATGCGCAGTATTATCGTAGAAGAATTGGCTAAATTATTGAAGCTAAACAATGTGGAAGTGAAAAAGCAACATGCCCTCATAGAAGGTAAGCTAGCAAGTTACTCCTTACATTTAGGAAGTGGTGTGGTGCATCAAATAGGCGGTTCCATGATCCCAATTATTGCTGTCCCATCTCAGCATCGTGGACGAATTTTCTTACCGATGGTGGATGATGATCCACGGACGGCTGAGATCATGACCAAGCTCTTATTACTATGTGAAGATACAAAAATTAAAGATCCAGCTATATTAACTCATATTCGAAGCTATGAGCAAATGCACTAACGTACTCTAGATAAAAACAGGTGACTCCATTCGTCACCTGTTTTTACTTTACATCTGTTTTAATCATTTCAAACAATAGCGGTACATTCGTGCCACGATGCAATGAATGACAGCCTTCCATTAAAAATGACCAACTTTTCTTTATTTTTTCCCTATAAGACAACTCTGAACTAACTGGGAGATAGGTGCTTAAATATTCCTCAATCGTGCATGTCAGATTGTCCATAAATTCATCTGCTTTTTGTATTTTTTCTGTTGGGATTTCATTGCGCTCATTCCATAAGACATGTTCTAAATTCGTAGAAAAATAAAATAATTGATAAGGTACTTTCATACGGTTAATGCTAAAGTGGTCATTGGCAATCAAAATTCTAGCATTCTTAGCCTTCATATCATTGCGTTGTTCTATTTGTTCTTTGCGTTTATCCGACTTCACTAAAATAGCATCCTCTGTATAAAATAAGTTTTGCTCGATACGCTCATCTACCTTGACGCACTCTGGTGCGATAAAGCATCCATCTGCATCTGTAATATGAACAACCGCTGTTAAATCATTGGCTAAAAATTTATATTTTTCAAGATAGCTTTGAATCACTCGTACAACACTGTTTTTAATATTCGGTATTCGTTTGTGCGCATCCCACTTTGTTAAGATATCTTCTCGTTGTACATCAAAACGTATTGTGGAGTTCGCAAAATGAGCATCTAAATAATCCTCTAAAATAATTTGCTCCGTCTGCCCTTCCACAATAATCAAAAGTACTTTTTTAGTCATGTTGAACACCTGCTTTACGAAAAGCCCGCTTTATTTTAAATGTTTTAGTTTCCTTATATATCTCTTCCTCTTGCCCGCCAAGCTGGATAGCACGTAAATAGACATCTCTAGCGTTATTCACTTCTTTGATACCTTTTAGCTGCATATAACGGTGATGTTCATTTGTTGTCGTAAACCATAAATTTTTAATAGCTAGCACCTCTAACACACGTAGATTATGGGAAGTAAAAATAAGTTGCCCTTTTCCATCCTCATCTATCACTGTTAACAACTCACCTAACAAATATTCAAATACACCTGAATCTAATTCATCAATAACCACGCATGCATTCGGATTATTGTATACAGCAATTAATACACTAAGAATAGAAATGATCTTTAAAATTCCCTCTGACTCTGTTCGTAGCGGTAATTCCTGCTCCCCGCGCTGAGACAAAAATTCAAAACGAATTCCTTGCTCGCCACTGTCCATCATTTGCTTTGTAATGATATTAATTTTAATCGTCAGACCAGGAATAATTGCTGAGAGCACTTGATTACTTTGTTCAATAACTTCACATAATGCATAGAATGCATCCTCTGGTAATAAAGCTGGTCCATTTAAATCATAAGGAATAAGACCTCTTGTTTTCTCTAAATGAATACTGAATGGCATCATCCGTTCTTCAAATAGTGGGGCAATATTTTGAGTATTAACAACATGTAAGTCTCGACTAAAATCAACAGCAATATTTTGTAGCAACTGCATTTCTAGCTCAGAAAGCCGTTCCTGTAATAATGTCTTTATATCTTTATGGAATAAAAATGACATATATTGTTTTCTTGCTAACTGTTGAATAACCAGTAATTGAATTCGTGCTTGTTCACTCAAATCATCCAGTTTCGATTGACGAATTTGTACATCCCTCTCCGTCGCAGCCACTATAATCTTTGATCGCTTCCCTTTCGTGTTTTCTCGATAGGTAAGGCGCTCCAACGTAGTATATAGTCGATGTTGATCCTCCTGTAGCTCCACATAGTAATTCACAAAAAATGTACCGAATTGATTCTGAACTAGAAATTCTACATCCATGCTAGCTGTTTGCTCTCCTGCCAATATAAGTCGCTTCTTTTGAGAGGGCAACTTCACTTCAGCAAGCCATCCTGATAGAAGTGTCTTCAATAAACTAAATGCATCTACAATGGTTGTCTTTCCAGAGCCATTTTGTCCATATAGGCCAACAACATTCGCTTGTAGAAATGTCTCAAAATTTACTGCGAGAACAATTTCACCCTGTCGTACATTTCGTAAATTTTGTATGTTTATTTTTTTTATCTTAATAATTGCCATGTGCTAAACATCCTTTTAGCTTTTTCCCTTATTATAATGAAAATCGTTTTATTTTATAACAAATTCGAACTTAAGCATCCATAGCCTATAGCCTATGACAAAAATCGTAATAGGCATATGTTAGAAAAAATGAAGAAAGGTGTGTTTCATTGGTTTATCCTAGATTAGCCCCTGATGATTTTAACAGTCAATTTCGCCCAGGTATGAAAATATGGGTAACACTCCCTACTGGTACTTATTCAGGTACATTAATTCGGACATTCGGTACTGGAGGAAGAACTGCTGAAATTCAGTTAGATAATGGTCAAATAGTGACTGTGGATGTTAGTCAAATCACTGCTGCAGGTACAGGAACACCTCCTGGTAGTTCTTATCCGCCGCCATACCCACCACCATATCCACCATATCCACCATATCCGCCTCAACCTTATCCACCGCGGCCATACCCACCACAGCCTTATCCACCGCAACCTTATCCGCCACGTCCTTATCCACCACAGCCTTATCCACCGCAACCTTATCCACCGCAACCTTATCCGCCACGTCCAGGTGGGCAATATCCTGGTTTCCCACCACCATTAATACCAGGACTCCCTAATATTTTACCGGGCATATTTGGTAATCCGCGGCCTTAGCAACAATTAGAAAAGGTTATTTCTTTATTTAAGAATAAAGAAATAACCTTTTTTCATTTTATTCCCATAACAATAATCATCAAAT
>Ga0256787_1000147_pt1 | contig 16934 bp, 20 predicted proteins | sample MC6MC0938MT_FD_189994 | JGI IMG/M metagenome (GOLD analysis project Ga0256787, IMG submission 189994) | Metatranscriptome of enriched soil aggregate microbial communities from Iowa State University, Ames, United States - MC6-MC0938-MT... | ecosystem: Environmental > Terrestrial > Soil >... | reverse complement strand
GCCCTGTTCAACCAGGTGCGTAGCGAGGGGGTAATGGTGATGCACGCGGCCAACTGGAAAGCGCCTTTCGGGATCAGTTTTGTAGCGGATACTTTCAGCAGCAGCATGGTGCTGTTTACTTCCTTTGCCGGATTCGCGGTATCGCTGTTTTCAGCAGCCGGGATCAGTTCGGTGCGGGCGCAGTATGCTTTTTACCCGATTTTCCACTTCCTGTTGATGGGATTGAACGGTGCATTTCTTACCGGTGACCTGTTTAATCTTTATGTATGGTTTGAAGTGATTATCATGGCTTCTTTTGTGTTGATCACCTTGGGGGGCAGTAAGGCCCAGATGGAGGGTGGGGTGAAATATGTTTCCCTTAATTTACTCGCATCGGTTATCTTCCTGACGGCTATTGCTATTGTTTATGGATTAACAGGTACCTTGAATCTTGCCGATCTCGCCATCACTTTACCGAATATTAAAAACCAGGGCCTGATCAATATCACCGCGCTTTTGTTCTTTATCGGTTTCGGGATCAAATCAGCCGTGTTCCCCTTGTATTTCTGGCTGCCTTCCTCTTATCATACGCCGCCCTCTGCTGTAGCCGCGATCTTTGCGGGTTTACTGACTAAAGTAGGGGTCTATGCGATGCTGCGTATGTTTACACTTTTGTTCCACCCGGATGAATTCATGACAGCAATAATATTGATTATTTCCCTGGGGACCATGCTTACAGGTGCTTTAGGCGCGATGATCAAGACGGATTTAAAGCGGATGTTTTCTTACCTCATCATTTGCCATATCGGTTATATGGTAGGGGGCCTGGCACTGTTCACCCAGGCAGCTTTAGGTGGAGCGGTTTTCTACCTGTTTCATGATATGATGATCAAGACGAATTTGTTCCTAATCGCCGGGGTGATTAAAAAAATAAGAGGCACCACGAATATGCCGAAGTTGGGGGGCTTATACCATAGTTATCCTAAATTTGCTTTATTGGTGGCTATTGTTATTTTCTCACTGGCAGGCACACCGCCTTTGTCCGGATTCTGGCCTAAGATCTATTTATTCCAGGCCGGCTTCGCCAATACTTCCTGGGCTTCTAACTACTATGTAATCGGCCTTATTTTTTCGAGCCTGATTACCCTTTATGTACTGGCGAAAATGTGGAAGGAAGTGTTCTGGAAAAAGCAACCGGATACGCAAATTCACGTACCCGACCATTTTCAGCCTTTGAGTTTTATGAAAAAGCTGAGCCTGATCCTGCCTATAGTATTCCTGGCTTGTATTACTTTATACATCGGGCTGGATGCAGAGCGGATATTGACCATAGCCAATGATATTGCTAAAGAAATGCTGAACCCGAAACCTTATATAAAAGCCGTGCTGGGGCACTTATAAAAAGATTGCAATGACCAACCAATTGTTCACAAATATAATGCTGACGCTGATCTGGGTGATGCTCTCGGGCAATACCAGTATTCCCAATTTCGGGTTTGGCTTTGCATTGGGCTTTGTTATTCTTTACCTGACCGTAAGGGGTATTGACAACAGGCGGTATTTTTACCGGGTACCCAGACTGATCCGCTTTATACTGAGGTATATTTATGAAATGCTAAAAGCCAACCTGCAGGTAACCCGTACGATCCTGATGCGTAAAATGGATGTAGCACCGGCAATTATTAAATATCCCCTGGAGGCCAAAACCGATTTTGAAATTACCATGCTGTCTAATATAATATCATTAACACCGGGTACGCTGGTAATGGACATCAGCGATGATAAGAAAGTAATGTATATTCATACCTTATACTACAAAGACAAAGACTCTTTTATAAAATATATAAGGTTGAACCTGGAAATTAAGCTATTGGAGGTGATCAGATGACGCTGTATTATTTATTATATTTCTTTGCACTCCCGGTGAATTGTATTGCGATGATCCTTGTATTCATACGCATTTACAAAGGCCCGACTGTGTTTGACCGGATTGTAGCGCTGGACCTGCTGATTACAATGGGGATCGGTACTATTGCGATTTATAGTATCATTACCAAGCAACCTTTGTTTTTGGATGTAGCGATGATCCTTGCATTGATCGGTTTCTTAAGTACGGTAGCTTTCTCTTATTACCTCGAAAAAAGAAAAGATAATGACTGATATCCTCTTTATCATATTATGTACTATAGGTTCACTGGTAACGCTGGTGGCCGCCATCGGGATTCTAAGGATGCCTGATTTTTATATGCGGTTGTCGGTAACGGTGAAGGCTTCTACCATTGGATCAGGGCTATTGCTCTTATGTGCGGCAATGTATTTCAATGTGCCGGATGTAACGAACCGGGCAATGGCGATCGTTTTATTCTTAATATTGACGGCACCGGTCGCCGGACATATGATCGGCAGGGCCGCTTATATGGGTAAGACCAAGCTCTGGAAAGACAGCAAACTGGATGAGCTGGAAGGGATGTATGACGAGGATCATCATCTGCGTAGCGGCCGGGTTAAAAAAGAGCCTGAAGTAAGCGACGAAAAAAAGGCTGATACACAGCCTTAGGTAATTATTTCTTTTGTTCTTTTTGTGCTTTTTGAATAGAATCCATCCGCGACCGGATCTCTATTGTTTTCCGGATCTCAAAATCTTTAGCATTTTGTGCCGCTTCAGACGCAGCCTTTGATTTTACTGTAGAATCTACAATCCGTTTTACTTCTTCTTTAGAATAGGTCCTTTCCGGCTTTGTCTTAGAACAGGCCACAAGTGTGAATAGCGCTATCAGCAAAATTACTGTCTGCTTCATTGTTAATTTTTTCTATTAGACGGCAAATTTAAAGAAAGGCTTAAATATTGTAATAGTAACTTTGCAAAATTATCTTTAAAAATCAGGATGAAGGAACTACTCAGTTTAAATAAGTATTTCAGCAAATATAAAGTCAGGTTTGGTTTAGGCATCCTTTTTGTAACTATTGCCAATGTGTTTGCCGTGTTACCACCGGTCGTCATCCGCTCCGTTCTGGACCAGGTATATGAAAATATTGATCTCTACCGGCTGATTGGGGACAGTAGTCTTTCTGAAGTTTTTGTAAAAGATATTATGAGTGTGGTGATGGTAAGTGGCCTGATCCTGATCGCATTTGCCCTTACCCGCGGTATCTTCATGTTCTTTATGCGGCAAACCATTATCGTAATGTCCCGTCACATAGAATACGATCAGAAGAACGAGATCTATGAGCAATACCAGAAACTGGACACGGCTTTTTTTTAAGACCCACCAGACCGGTGACCTGATGAGCCGTATGTCGGAAGATGTAAGCCGGGTAAGGATGTATACTGGTCCGGCCATTATGTATACTTTGAACCTTATCGTATTAACAGTTATGTCGGTATGGGGTATGTTTCGGGTGAGCTGGGAGCTGAGCCTTTTTTCCCTCTTTTTCCTGCCTTTACTTGCTTTCAGTATGATTAAAATTAATGCGGTTATTAATAAAAGAAGTGGTAAAATACAAGCCCAGTTGGGCGCACTTACCTCCCTGGCCCAGGAAGCATTTTCGGGCATCCGGGTCATTAAATCTTATGTACAGGAAGCCGAAATGCAGCAAAATTTTGAAGCAGCTTCTATGCATTACCGGAAGAGTAATATCGCTTTGGCGAAAACCGAAGCCATGTATACGCCATTAATGGGTTTGTTTATCGGCTTGAGTCTTATCGTAACCATATTTGTTGGTGGGAAAATGGTCATCGCTGACCAGATCACAGTAGGGAATATCGCTGAGTTTATCATTTATATTTCGATGCTCACTTTCCCGGTGTCCACCTTAGGCTGGACCAGCTCTATGATACAAAGGGCCGCCGCTTCGCAAAAAAGAATCAATGATTTTCTGAAAATTGAATCCCAAATTGTCAGCGCTGAAACGGCTTTCAGTGCGCCTTTAAGCGGTGATATCGAATTTAATCAGGTAAGTTTTACGTATCCGCATACTGGTATAAAAGCTATTGATCAATTTGACCTGAAGATAAAGGCCGGTGAAAAGATTGCCATTATCGGTAAGACAGGTTCAGGAAAATCGACGCTTTCTCATTTATTATTCCGTATGTATGATGTACAGGAGGGAGCCGTACTTGTAGATGGCGTGAATATCAAAGACTGGAATTTACACAACCTAAGGGAGCAGATCAGCTATGTGCCGCAAGAGGTTTTTTTATTTTCCGATACTATCGAGGCTAATATAGCCTTTGGTGCCCCTGATGATAAAGCGCTTCAGGTGGAAGCAGTGGCCAAAGCGGCGCACATTGACCGGGAAATAAAAGAACTTAAGGATGGGTACCAGACCATTGTTGGAGAGCGCGGGGTGATGCTTTCCGGTGGGCAGAAACAGCGGGTAAGTATTGCACGTGCCCTGGCCAAAAAGCACCAGGTACTCATCATGGATGATAGTATCTCAGCTGTTGACAATACCACAGAACAACATATCCTGGCCAACTTGCAGGCTAATTTAAAAGAACAGACCGTGATCATCATTACCCACAGGATTTTTAAGAACTGGGATTTTGACCAGATCATTGTAATGGATGATGGCAGGATTATTGAGCGCGGTACCCATGAGCAATTGCTGGCTGCCAGAGGCTATTATGCCGAGATCTACGAGTACCAGGTAATGCAGTAAAACTACCTAATCTGTTGCGATATAGGAACAGATTTAAGAAATAGCCAGTATCTTTGCTTAAAATAGAATAAAAAATATGCCTTCATTTGACATTAGTAGTAAAGTTGATTTACAAACACTGGACAATGCCATCAATACCGCGAAAAAGGAAATTGCCAATCGTTATGATTTCAAAGGCATCCATTGCGAGATTGATCTGGATAAAAAAAGCTATGTATTGAAACTCGAGATCGAGAGTGATATGCAGTTGAAACAGGCGGAAGATGTGATTGTGACCAAAGCGATGCGCCAGGGCCTGGATGCGAAGTCTTTTGACCTGAACAAAGAACCCACCGCTTATGGCAAATACCTGAGAAAAGAAATCAAGATAAAAAATGGTTTGGAGCAGGCTGATGCAAAGAAGATCGTTAAGCTGATCAAGGATTCCGGCTTAAAAGTTCAGGCTGCAATCATGGACGATATCGTTCGTGTGACCGGTAAAAAGATTGATGATCTGCAGGAAGTAATTGCTTTGTGCAATGGTGCTAACCTGGAGATGCCTTTGCAATATATTAATATGAAAAGCTAATACTTTTTGCCCGTTGGTAGCAGCTGCATTGAATAATAGTGGCTGCTACCAACCTGTAACTAAAAGATTTTTTGCAGCCTTAAGGCTGCATTTTTGATATTGGGCATAAGCTGCTGCCGCATGATTCCTGATCTCTTCCGCCGTTCCCTTTTTTAGGTATATTTCCAGGGCATCATGAATAATATAGGCTTCCGAGGCCATTAAATGCGAGGTCCACAGTACCGGTGTTATATTTGCCTGGTCTAAATAAGGCGCAAAATACTTTTTACTGAAACAGGCCAGCACAAAAACATCCCGTTTGACTTTATCCGTATTATTGAATGTTTCCTTAAGCTGGAAATCCATGAGCCCGTCATGACCTATATAGGCTAATGTTGCGGCATGGCCTTTTATGCCCAGTGTCTTTCCTGCGACCATTAGGGTATCTTTAATTTTACCGGAACTATTATTGAGGAAATCGCTGGTGCATTGTTGCATGTATTTTCCATTATAGGTATCTGCCACTAAGTAGATTGCTTTATGTTGTTTATGCCTGAAGACTAACCGTTCCAGTATTGTATCATTGAGCTTCCTGGTGCTGATTAACTCCCAGTTTTTGCTTTTCCTGAAAAAAGTTTTGATGCCGAATGCAGCAGCCCAGTAAAGGTTAGCGCCGGGATCCTGGCCGTTACCTATTTTTGCCGGGACTGGAACAATGCCCTGGTACCTATTATCACAAAGTGCCACCTGCAGGTATATGGTTTGGGTAGCGGTGTCAAATGTTGGGGCCACTTTTTGCTCCGTTGGACTATTTGAGGTGATAATCGGGGGAGCCTGTGCACCACCCAAACACCCGGAAAGGATTAGTATAAGTAGGAGCGGGGTAATGCAACTGATTTTTTTTATAAGCGTTTAATAGGCTGGCTAAAGACGTAATTTCTTATTATTTCCATAAAATAATTTTTGAACCGGCAATAGCCGCTACATTTGAACAAAAATGCCAGGTATGGATAAAAGGTTCCCCGTATCAATAAAAGGAGTAGTGACAATAGCAGGCAAATTTGTTTTGCTTAAAAATGAGCGCGGAGCGTGGGAATTGCCCGGTGGCAGGATCGAAACAGGGGAGTCACCCGAAGTTTGTGTGGTCCGGGAGATCGAAGAGGAGTTGGGGATACCGGCCGAAGTTACCGGGATTTTAGATGCCTGGTTGTTTGAAGTGCTCCCTGGCAAACATGTATTTATTACCACCTATGCCTGTATCACAAAGGTTGATGTTACTGAAACTTTGCAAATCAGTCCTGAGCACAAAGAAGTGGGCCTGTTCAGCCTGGAAGCCGCTTTATCCTTAAATATGCCGGATGGTTATAAGGCTTCACTGAAAAGATATAAAATGGTTTCCGGCTAAAACAAAGAAGCAAGTTTGTAAGGACAAACTTGCTTCTTATAAAAATATTGATGCTAATTAAGCTTCTTGCTTAACACCGAATTTTACTTTATAATCTTCGATAGATTGTAATAAGATCTTACGCGCAGCAGCAGCATCTTCAAATGCTTCGATCTTCACTTCTTTATTTTCAAGGCGTTTGTATTCTTCAAAGAATTGTCTTACCTCTTTCAGTAAATGTTGTGGCAATTCGCTGATGTCATTGTAGTGGTTTACGCTCATATCATCAGTACATACTGCGATCAGTTTGTCATCAGCTTCGCCCTGGTCGACCATACGCATAACGCCGATGATTTTAGCATTTACCAGGCACATAGACGGGATGTCTACCTGTGATAATACCAGGATGTCCAGCGGATCATTGTCATCACAGTAAGTTTGCGGGATAAAGCCATAGTTCAGCGGATAATATACAGAATGGTATAAAACGCGGTCCAGGCGAAGCATACCGGTTTCCTTATCTAATTCAAACTTACCTCTGGATCCTCTAGGAATTTCAATGATAGCGTCTACTATTTCTGGGGCTTTGTCACCGTAGCTTACGGAGTGCCAAGGATTAAATTGCATAGTTAATTTTTAAAATTTGTGCAAAATTAAGAAAGCAGCATCAAAAATGCATGATTTTATTTTAAATTAATCACTGCATCCCCCATGGAAGGTACATAAGGGTTATTCTGCCGCCATATTTCAAATTTCTGGTATTCTGCTTTAAATTGAGTCACCCAGGCACTAAATTCTTGCGAATTTTCTATAGCTCCAAACAGCCATTGGTTGTAAGCCGGGTAAAAACCATTTTTCATCAGCCGGCTTTGGTAGCTGATGATGGATTGCGGGAATTTCTGTTCAAAACGGTTATGCCAGTAGATCAGGAAGCGTGTTCTTAACATACTTACGTTATCTGTATTAAAGCCATCACTTATGGCGCTCATATTAGCATTAATGGTTTCCTGGAACGCCTCTTCAAAGCTTAATTTACTCTGTTGGTTTTGTTGGGTGTTCTTATTAAATGCAGGAATCGCATCATCCGTTTGCGTGGTAAAGACTTTTTTATAAGCATCAAACAAAACTTTACGCATATCTACGGTCTTGGGCGATTGGGCTTCCAGGTTAATAAACTTTTCGGCATAGATGATGCACCAAACGTAATTACCATTCTGAGATAAGGCCTTGGCAGCATTATAGTAATTGGTAGGGTAATTTGGTTCTACAGCAATCCCGTTGATCCACTCTTTCAATGGTGCTTTGTTTGATTTCGATTCTGCACTCAGGATGTTTCCTTTCGTATTGTATAAAACACCTTCTTTAGGGAACTTTTCCAGTCCGGAATTGACAATTTTTTTCGCTTTTGAATTTTTACCATCTGCCTGTTCAATAGCCGCAGCAATCTGGTAGCATTGGGCATCTGCCATAGATGAGGAAACTACCGGGGTGATAATTTCCCTTGCCTGTGCAAAGTCTCTTTTCAGGAAATAAGCATAAGCCAGGTCTTTTCTCAGGGCTATATTGTCCGGGGACATCCTGATCGCTTGCTTATACATGGAAATGGCCTGTTCGTAATCTCCTTTATCCAGGAAATTACCGGCACTTTTAATAATCTGTAACAATTCAGGGGAATCTCCTGCGGACTGCGCTTTGGCTCCTGCCGGCATCAGGCAAGTAAGCAGGGCAATACCGGTAACGATCTGTTTCCAATTCATATTGGTTGCAAATCTAATTTATTTAGGCTTAATTTTTGTCTTATCGGGCCAGCTTTAAGAATTTATATGATTTTACGTACCGCTTAATTACCTTTAAACAATAAAAATTCATTCCTAATGAGTAAACAGGCTTATTTTACCAGCGATCTGAGCAAAAAAGAATTCCCGGTGGCAGAGCGTATTGCAGCAGCTATTATTAACCCGAAGGTATTGGGCCTTATGCAAAAGGAACATGTGGATTTTGATGCGACAAAATTCCTGGCACTTAGTGAGCTGAACGAGTACCGGCAGAAATATATCGCAGAAAGCCTGCAGACGGAAGTTGGTGCTTTAAGTGAACTGGAACAGAAGGTTTTGGATACTGTGAATGATTCCGGCATTATTAGTAAAGTAACGGAAGAAGAACTTTCCGGTTCAGACAATTTTGCGCAACGCCTGGCAGACCGGGTAGCACGCTTCGGGGGCAGCTGGACTTTTATTCTCTCCTTTATGGGATTCCTGCTCTTATGGATTGCTGCCAATGCTTTGTTGCTGCATAATAAAGGTTTTGATCCTTATCCGTTTATTTTACTGAACCTTTTCCTTTCCTGCCTGGCCGCTTTGCAGGCCCCGGTGATCATGATGAGCCAGAACCGGCAGGAGGAGAAAGACCGGGACCGGGCTAAGAAAGATTATATTATTAACCTGAAATCTGAGGTCGAGATCCGCGGGCTGCATGAAAAATTAGATCACCTGCTGATCCATCAGCAACAACATCTGCTGGAGATCCAGCAAATGCAGATCGAATTACTGCAGGATATATTGACCCGTGTAGAAAAAAAGCAGCATTAAATTATCCACCAGTGTGGGTATTCTATATTGCCAGGAAGCCGGCTAAGCCGCTAATATTGTGTAAATTGCCATTGATTTTTCATTAAATTTAATAGAGGCAAAGAATGAACAGAGTGCATATTGTAGTAGGTGATCATGCTGCGGCAACTTTACAAACAGCGTTAGATAGTATTGAAAACAGCGCCACTATTTTCGTAGTTAAAGATGTTTTCAATGTGGGACCTTTACGTTCAGAGGAGCTGCCTTTCTCCTTATTAAGAGCCGGTTTCTGGCAAGAAGTTTCAGGAGTGGAGCAGGTTGAAGTGAATGACCTGGAGCGCCTGATGGAGCTCTCCACGCAGCTGACGAACGCAGAGGTGGATGAAGTATGCTTTTGGATGTCGGGTATCCCGGCTGAATTATGTACTTATTTCTGGTTGCTGCATTTTCTGAAAAAGCATTTAGGAAAATTCTATATTATTAATATCAGTGGTTTGCCTTTTATTGATGATGAAGGCAAACTATTTTACCCCGAAGGGATTGCCAGCCTCCCACAGCGGCAGGTGTTGAAAGCGCTTAAACTGGCGCGGGTAGTCACTCCTTCAGAATGGGAAACCGATGGGGATGAGTGGAAGCGATTGATCGGGGAAACGGAAGTGGGTATCCGCATCAGTACAGGGTCAAAGCAAATAGTAGGTAAATCAATCGACTTTTACGATAAAAACCTTTTGGAGCTGGCCGGTACTAATAATCAGAAAATAGCGAAACTGGTGGGCAATGCGATCCAGAAACACAAAATATTTACCGGGGACACTTTTTTGATCTGGCGGTTGCAACAGTTGGCGGCCGCACAAAAATTGTCTCTGAATAAAGATAGTGTGAAGCTTTATGTAGCCGGCGCTAACGATGGTGCTGATTTATTTCAAACAGATAAACCTGAAGATAATGGTTAAACTTACAGAACTGGATAAGATCGGCTATAGCGACAGCGGCTATACTTATGAATATTTTCATGAACGAATGGGGCGGCACCTGATCCTTTTCCGGAAAGCAGGTAGTGTGAGTGGTAATCATTATCACAAAGGCCTTTCGCTGACCAAGAACCCCGAGATCCTGGTGCTATTGTCGGGAGTAGCTACTTTGTCTTATAAAGAAGTGCAGGGGGGAACGATGAAAAGTGTGCAGTTATCAGTACCTACGCAGATAGAGATCAGCCCTTATATCTGGCATGAACTCTATTGTCATACGGACTGTACTTTAATTGAGTTATCCTCGATTTCGGAACACGAAGCCGATACCTTTAAAGATTAATGGGCCTGCATTACGGCTACAAACATACAGTCTGCCTGGTCAGGAATCCCGTTAATGAGCTCTTGCTGTAACAGTTGTAAGTGTGGATTTTCGATCAATAATTTTTCTACTACCTCCTCATTCTCTTCTCTAAATACAGAACAGGTGATGTAGACATAGTGCCCGCCGGGTTTTACTTTTTTACAGGCGTTATGGGCAATGGTGTACTGCAGCGTTGCGAATTTTTGAATATTATTTTCTTCAAAAAAATAAAACTGTTCAGGCGTACGGGCCCAGGTGCCGCTACCCGTGCAGGGTACATCGGAAAGCACCAGGTCAAATGTTTCTTTTAAATTTTCTACTTCTTTTGTTTTACTCGCATCCAGGAGCCGGGTTTGGACCTGCCTGTGCCCATATAGCTTCGCTCTTTCCCGTAAGTTGTGCAGGATGCCCGGTCTTATATCCGTACAGAGGATGTTGCTTTCTTTTAAATGGTCTTTGAGTAAAAGCATTTTTCCACCTGCACCGGAGCAGGTATCCCAGATTGTTAAAGCCGCTTGTGGTTTGTTGTTCCTTAAGGTAAAATAGGGATTCAGGCTTCTTTGGGAGCTATAGTCCTGGATTACGTACATAGTTTCCGGCAAAATGTTCGCAAGGTTGATGCCATTGTTCAGGCTTATGGTTTGCGGGGCCGGTTTTTGAAAAGCAATATTATTTTCCCGCAGGATGTTTTCTATTACCGCATTGTTTTTTCTTACCCGGATAAACATTTTGGGCAGGGTAAGCAGACTCTTGAACCAGGTAGCTTTGTTAAGCTGACCAGATAAAATCGGTTTCGAAAAACTGTTTTCCCAATTGAGATCGACGGTTTGGAGCTTATCAAGTTGTGCAATGATTTTGGCGACTGGTGCATTGTCAATAAGCTGATCTGCTACTGCACGGTTGATGATCGCCCATATTTTTTCTTTTGGATTATCTACGAACCGCGCCAGCCGATAATAACTGTATACGGCATCAGAAATAGCCCGCCGGTCGCGGGAGCCTAGTTTGGGCCTGCTTTTAAAAAATGATTTCAGGAAATGGGATAAAGGAAGCGTGCCATTGTAGGTTGCAATGACTTCTTCTATCGCGATCTGTAAAAACTTCATGGAATATTTAATGGATTATCTGCCGGTACCTGCTTTAAAGTTAAAGGTTAAGATACCGCTTTGTTCCACGGCTGCATCTGGCTTCCTGTTAAATTTGACATTCCTGATCTTTTGTTCTGCAATTGCTCTTAAAGTAGCGTTTTTCGCAGATTGGATTTCATGCCTGATGATGGTCCCGTCCCGGTTCACCCATACTTTTATGGTTACCCGGCCGCCGTCTTTAAATTCAGCTTGCGGGCTTGGATAAGCTACAATATTCCGGCCGCTGATACCACCGGAGAAGTTAACGCTGTTAGGGTCACCTCCGGGTTGGCCTTTCTGGCCGTTGCCCTGGCCATCACCACGGTTGCGGGAGCCGGCAGCATTTTCCGGAGCCCCGTTACCACCGGTACCGGAAGCACCATCAAATGTATATTTTGCCTGTTGTGCCGCGGTACGGTTGTTGCTGGATGAGCTGGTATTGTTAGTATTGTTGCTTCTGTTGTTAGTATTGCTCGCGGTATTTTGCGTCCTGGAACTGGTATTCCGGTTATTGGTTACCGTATTGGGTTTCGGATTATTGGGATTACCCGATCTGCGTAAAACCGGGGCGGCTGTAGGATGATCTACTGCGGCTACATCGTCATGCTCTTCGTCTTCCTGGGGAATTTCGGTCTGGTTAGCTGCTTCTGCACCACCAGCATTGCCGCCGGCATCACCGGCAGGAGTAGCAGGAGGAGCAGGCATACCCATTATCATTTCGGGTGGTTCAATTCCAAAACCATCGGCATCTACGCCTAAAGCGACTGTTTCCAGTTCGATCAGTTCTTCTGGCGGAGGTGGTGGTAAGGCTACCGACTCATACTTTACAAAAAAGAAAATCAGTAAGAGCACCAGGTGAATGCCTAATGTGTAGCTAAGTGCCTTTGTATTTTTTAGTATATTAAAATTCACTCAAAAGCGTTTTAAATGCAATGATAATTAATTTATAGCGCATTGATCGCCTAAATACAAGGATTTCAGCGCTACGATATCGTATCTAAGATGCGGGAACACTTCAAAATCCATAAAAATAGCCTTTTAAGCCAGGTTAAGGGCCGATCTTACAAATTTACTAAGTTTTAGACGAGAATTTTATATTTGATACCTTAAAACTTTGTAGTTTTAGTCAAATAAATCTAAATCTTAAACACAACAATGAAAACCAATCACGAAATAGATTACGAAATTTTTGGGGAAGAAATGCAGTATGTGGCGGTAGAGCTCGACCCGGATGAGACCGCGATTGCAGAAACCGGTGCCTTTATGATGATGGAGGATGGGATTGAAATGAGCACCTTGTTTGGCGACGGCAGCGCACAGTCTAAATCCGGTGGCTTGCTGGGTAAGCTGTTGAACGCGGGTAAGCGTTTGATTACGGGGGAGGGCTTGTTTATTACTGCTTATACAAATGTGGGGCAAGGCAAGAAAAAAGTTTCTTTTGCTTCACCTTACCCGGGCAAGATTATTCCTGTTGACCTGAATGGATATGGTGGGAAGGTGATCTGCCAAAAGGATGCTTTCCTGTGTGCGGCTAAAGGCGTTTCTATAGGTATCGAATTCCAGCGCAAACTGGGTACTGGTTTGTTTGGTGGCGAAGGTTTTATTATGCAAAAGCTGGAAGGTGATGGGATGGCCTTTATCCATGCCGGCGGTCACGTGTTTCATAAAGACCTGCAGCCCGGTGAATTGTTAAGAGTGGATACCGGTTGCCTGGTAGGCTTTACCCAGCAGGTAAACTACGATATTGAAATGGTGAAAGGAATCCGCAATAAGTTATTCGGTGGAGAAGGCTTTTTCTACGCAACGCTTCGTGGCCCGGGACGTGTATGGATACAGACTTTACCGGTCAGCCGGCTGGCTTCCCGGATTCTCACTTATGGTACCACTAATCGTAAAGAAGAGGGGAGTGTATTGGGTGGCTTGGGTAACCTTTTGGACGGCGACGGGTTTTAAAAATATCCTTTTTATAGTAAAGAGCGATTGGGGTAAACCTTATCGCTCTTTGTTGTTTAATATGGGGTTATTCATCCATTGATAATATTCTCAGCAGGACACCCGCTTTGCATCATTTTGAACGGAATGCAATGGCGTCGAGAAGTCTCATGCTATGATTAATGCTAAATTGTAAATGATTAATTACTACGATACATTAGCAACAAATAATTACCCATTCACAATTAAAAGAGATGTCTCCACTGCGCTATGCTCCGGTCGACAGGACGGGTAGTAGACAGAACCTGAAATTTTCACCCTTCGATAAATTCAGTAGGATACAAAATTGCTTTACGAATCTTTAAAAGACACTTCGGTATAATCGATCTGGCCCGAAACCGGGGGGTGTAATTTACGGACTTTAATCTCCAGTAAACAATGTGGTTGCAGTTCCTTCAGGGCTTTGTAGATGTCCTTAATGATCTCTTCCAGGGTTTTGTGGTGCTTCAGAATGGTTGTTTTAATGAGTGCATAAACCTCTGTGTAATCAATAAAGGGCAAGTTGTCAATATCCGTTGCTTTGGATACATGTACATCTACACTAATCTGGTTAAGGGTCTTGGATTCCTGCGGGTATAAACCTATAGGGGCAATGAATTGCGCATTGACAACGGAAACTGTAAGCATGTAAGGGGATTAATAAATTGATACAAAACCTTCTTCGAAAATGGTGCCGTTCTTGTACAGCTTGAAGGAGTATAAACCCATCTGGTTGAAGTTTCTTTTATCAAGGATAACCACTTTCTCATTGATCCTGGGGATAGTCATTATTTTTTTCTTATTGCTATCAAAAAACTCCAGTTTGTAGCTCGTATTCAAGGCATCATTCAACTCTATATTTATGTTGCCGGTAAAAGGATTGGAAAATACATATCTCGATTTGGGAAAACTGAGTTCCTTAGCCTGGGCCTCTACTACTTTTTCTATAGGCTTTGATTCAGCTAAAGCTTTATTAGCGGCCTTTTGCAGATCTTCGGTCGATGCTAATGGTTTCTGTTGCGCGATCATGGCCGAGTCAACAATGATCGAGCGCAGGTTGCTTTTGAAATCAACACCTGAATTGAATTCCATCGTGACCTGGTACCAGTTTTTGCCTACCAGAGGACGGGTATCCACAAAGGCGGCATTTCCCTTTTTGGTAGAAGCTACCGTACCTATCGTCGTGAAATTTACATTACTGTCTGAGGAACGTTGAACCGTAATCACTTTTACCCCGTTCTCATAGGTATTGTAAAAGGTGATGATGTTGAAGCCATCTTTGGTCACTACATTAAAATCCGGCAAAGGAGGTGCCATCATTGTTTCCTGTGCATGGGCAAAAAAAGATATAATAGAACAGCAGAGTGCTGTGAACAATAAGCGCAAAGTATTTTGATTCATGGCTTCAAAAATAATGTAAAACCTTTGTATTGCTGTGCGGCAATTTATTTTTAGTAATTTCTTAGGGAACCAGGTGTTGTATGCTGCGGTTACCTTGCAGGCCGCCGGTGTGCAGGACAACTATCTTTTTATTCCGCCATTGGTACTTTTCGATGCAGTCCAGTAAGCCATACATCATTTTAGCGGTGTATACAAAATCCAGCGGGATGTCCTGTTGCTGCCGGAAGTGGTTGATAAAATTAATGAGTTCCGGTTTGTATTTGCCAAAGCCGCCAAAGTGATACTCCGTTTCCAGTTGCCAGTTGGTATTGTTGCAATGTTGCCGGATGGTATCCTTTAAATAAGCTCCTTGTTTGATCGCTGTAAAGCCAATGGCCTTTTGACTTTCGTTAAGGTGATTAATAATTCCCATGATCGTAGTGCCGGAGCCTACCGGCAGCGCAATGAGGTCGGTATCGGCGGGGATATAAGCATTGATCTTACCGGCGCCTGCTATACCGGGAGCACCATACCCTCCTTCAGGGATGATCAAATGATCCGGGTATTGTCGCTGTAATTGTTCAAGAAATTCCGGATCGCTTTTTTCGGCGTATGCAGTCCGGCTGAGGAACTGTAATTCCATCTCCCATTGACGGCATTCCTGCAGGCTTTCCGTCGGCTTATCCGCGCCTTCCAGTCCTCTCACGAGGCCTATACTGGGAATGTTGTTGTAGTGGCAGGCTGCAGCAGTAGCTACCAGGTGATTGGAATAAGCGCCCCCAAAGGTAATGATGCCTGCATATTTGCCTTGTTGAATGGTTTCGATGTACGGATGCAGCTTGAACCATTTGTTGCCTGAAACCGCCGGGTGAATCTGGTCCAGGCGTAGTAGCTGTAGTTGTATATTCCTTAACCTGCACAGTTCCAGGTTTATGGGCGATAAGCGAATGTCCAGGTTCAGCTTAATAGCCATATTCCTTCAGGTAATTATCGCTTTCGCGCCATTTAGGCCGTACTTTGACAAAGAGTTCCAGGTATACTTTTTTATCTAAAAATTGTTCGATGCTTTCCCTGGCTTTGATACCCAGCTTTTTGATCAGGATACCTTTTTCGCCTAGTATGATCATTTTTTGGGTTTCGCGGGTGACCACGATATCGGCACTGATGCGGACAAGGTGCGGCAGGTCTTTAAAAGACTGGATCACGACAGCAGTATGGTAAGGGATTTCCTTATCATACATATAGTAAATCTTTTCGCGGATCAGTTCGGATACAAAGAAGCGAGTAGGGCGGTCGGAGATGTCGTCTTCCGGGAAGAAAGGTGGGTTTTCCGGAAGGAATTCCAAAATAGCCGGTAGTACTTTGTCCAGGTTGATAGCTTTGGTTACAGAAACAGGGATAACGAGGTTTACCTTTATCTTTTCTTCATATTCTGCTACCAGGCGTTTCCTTTCTGCTTCATCTTTGATCAGGTCAATTTTATTAATGATAAGGATTTTCGGGGCTTTTACTTTTAGCTCCGCCATAATCTCTGCAAAGCCGTCAACACTTTCGGTGGCATCGGCCATAAGGATGGCGACATCCGTATCTTCCATAGCATTTTTTACCTGTTGCATCATTTTGTTGTGCAACTTGTATTTTGGGTTGATGATGCCCGGGGTGTCAGAAAAAATGATCTGGTAGTTCGCTTCAGTAATGAAGCCGAGTATACGGTGACGGGTCGTCTGAACCTTAGGGGAGACGATGGTCAGGCTTTCACCGATGAGGGCATTCATTAGTGTAGACTTACCTGCGTTGGGTGGGCCGAATATATTTACAAATCCTGCTTTGTGCTTATTATCCATTAGGCTGCAAAGATAGTCTTTGTAAGGAAAAGAAAGATTTGTAAAAAAAAGTTTTGGTGTTTCGGATTTGAGCGCTTACCTTTGGAATCTCAAACAGCGCGAGGTAGAGCAGCGGTAGCTCGTCGGGCTCATAACCCGAAG
>Ga0256787_1000139_pt1 | contig 17222 bp, 16 predicted proteins | sample MC6MC0938MT_FD_189994 | JGI IMG/M metagenome (GOLD analysis project Ga0256787, IMG submission 189994) | Metatranscriptome of enriched soil aggregate microbial communities from Iowa State University, Ames, United States - MC6-MC0938-MT... | ecosystem: Environmental > Terrestrial > Soil >... | reverse complement strand
GATAAATTTTGACAATAGGAATATCAATACTTTTATATTGATTTTTATGGATATACAAATAAAAAAGACACGGGATATCGTGCCTTTTAAATAGCTTTATATGGATTGGAGCATTAATCCGCGAAAAAGGCTCTCACTTCCTCTTCGGAAACATTACCCTCTATTTTTTTCACTGCTACTCCCTTTACATACTTAACAACATAAGGAATGCCCTGGATCTGCAGGCTTTTGGCCACTTCAGGAGATTCATCCACATCTATTTTTTGCAGTTTCACTTTACCGCCAAGCTCGGCCGCGACCTTTTCCAGTTTCGGTGCCAGCATTTTACAGGGGCCACACCAGTCGGCTTTGAAATCCACGACTATCACTTCATTTTCTTTGATCAGCTGTTGAAAGCTTTCCGGCGTGAAGGTTTCTGTAGCTGCGGTTGCAGCACCCTGCCCTGTTTTTGCATCCCCACAGGAAGCGGCAAACAAAGACAAAACTGAAAACAACGAACTTAATAGCAATATTTTTCTCATAATACAATAATAAACATAATAATGACCTGTGCCCAAAATTAGCAAAATAAATATTAGTTAAGAGTATGGGGGCAGCGATCTTTCATAAAATAAAATATACCTAACTTTATGCTTCCTTTCTCATAAATCGTTTGAATTATGTTGCAATCCATCAACCCCTACACCGGCATTGTAATTGAAAGTTACAAAACGGATACGCCAAAGCTCCTGCAGGAAAAAATAGCCCTTAGCCATACTGCAGCGCCTTCCTGGTCTCAATTAAGCATTAAACAAAGAGCGGCCTACCTGAGCAAGCTTGCAGAATACCTGGAAGCCAATAAAGACAGTATGGGGCAAACTGCCACGGACGAAATGGGCAAACCCATTAGCCAGAGCATTGCAGAACTGGAAAAGTGTGCTTACACACTAAAATATTACGCAGAAAACGGGGAGCCTTTTTTAAAAGAAGAAAAGATCAAAACGGAGGCCAGCGAGAGCTTTGTCACCTTTGAGCCACTGGGTACTGTACTGGCGATCATGCCCTGGAACTTCCCTTACTGGCAGGTCTTCCGGGCAATGGGTCCCATACTTATTTCCGGCAATACCATGTTGCTGAAGCATGCTTCCAATGTCACCGGTTGTGGACTTGCCATTCAAAAGGCCATAGATGAATGCGGTTTTCCCAAAGGTGTTTTCCAATTATTACAGGTAAAATCAGATGTGGTAGCCTCCGTAATTGCGGACCCGAGGGTACACGCAATAACGTTCACCGGCAGCACAGATGCGGGCAGGAAAGTAGCGGCAACTGCCGCCGGACAATTAAAAAAGCAAGTGCTGGAGCTGGGGGGCAGTGATGCTTATATCATCCTGAAAGATGCCGACCTGAAGGCTGCAGCAAACATCTGTGCCACATCAAGACTTAATAATACCGGCCAAAGCTGTATCGCGGCCAAAAGAATGATCGTAGAGGAGTCTGTTGCTGCGCAATTTGAACGCCTGTTGCTGGAGGCTTTTGAAGAAAGACCATTTGGCGACCCTTCAGATAGGGCTACAAAAGTTGGCACAATGGCCCGTACCGACTTAAGAGATGAGTTACACAAGCAAGTAGAAAAAAGTATAGAAGCCGGCGCCCAGGTGGTGTGTGGCGGTTACATTCCTGCAGGTGAAGCCGCATTCTACCCGCCAACCATCTTAACCAAAGTCGCAAAAGGTATGCCGGCCTATGAAGAAGAATTATTCGGACCGGTAGCCAGTATTATTATAGCTAAGGATGAAGACGAAGCCATTGCTATTGCGAATGATACGGAATTCGGATTAGGTGGCGCTGTATTTACTACTGATCTCAAAAAAGGGAAACGCCTGGCCAGCAAATCCGTAGCCGCCGGTTCTGTTTTCGTCAACACGATGGTGAGTTCTAATGCTAAATTACCTTTTGGGGGCATTAAGCAAAGCGGTTATGGCCGGGAACTCAGTGCTTACGGCATCCGTGAATTTGTCAATATAAAGACAGTTTATATAAAATAGAACCAGCTGGCCAAGCTGGAACGAGTGGAATATGCGATCCTGCTATTTAAAGGGTGGCATATTTAATTATGGGCATAACCCCATCAGCCAAAGCAATCAGTTTATTGGTATACTCATTTTTAATTGCATCATAAGCATCATTTTTCCGTCACGAGATATCTGCCTAACCGCTAATACGCCATATATTGGCGCAACCTAAAAAATAATGCAAGTTCAACTTCGAGTTAGTTTTCGGACCTAGTTATATTTTTATCGAATCCGCAAATATTGAGCAGCATACAAAAGGCTTTTCTAGATAGAAAAGCCCTTGCTGTCAATTACTTTAAAGAACAATAATGCTACTTACTGATCATTAGTTTTTTTGTAGTAAAATTTTCTGCCCCTGTTATTTTTATTATGTACAGCCCATTAGCAAGGGATTGCAGGTTTAAAGATTGTATACCTGAAGAAGCATTATTAATGCGATGCTGCGCAACAACACTACCATTCAAATCCATAACTGTAACCTGCAAATGTTGTGCGTTTTTAAGATTGTATTGTAAAGATACCCGGCCATCAACGCTTGGATTAGGATATAATTCTATGGCTTTATCCAGGTCATTGTTTCGTACAATAGTTGTAGGCTCATCGATTTCTTCTTCGATACATTGAGTAGTCCAGGGACCTAACTGCTCCACACCGGAATTTATAGGGTCCAGCCAGGGCTTAACTCTTCTGTTAGCTGCGGTTCCATCTGTAGTATATTCCCATGCATGCCATAGTTTTTGATAATTAACACGACTCATTGCCATCACTTCTGCTCCATTTGAATTGACCTGGCAAGATGCGGGCGGGTTGATCTCTCCGGCTGTAGAGGCAATGCCTATAAGGTATCCTTCCCCATCAAAAAGTCCGCTACCAGAAGAACCTCCGGCCACATACCCGTTGGTAATATTAACACGCCAGCGGTTGCCATTTGGATTACTGACCCCACCTCCGGTGCCGCGGGAGGAAATCTGTTGGCTCACGCTTAGTTTTTTGTTGTCGCCGCCGGGATGATGAAATCCTGTAAATTGTTGCGGGCTGGTCAAGGTTTGGGTTACACTATTGGAGCGGTTCCAGCCGGATAATACGGCACCATAAGCGGCCGGAATTGTTTGCCTTAATTCATAGATCATAAAATCTCCGTCAATCTGGTTGGACGAGGTTCCCGAAAGATGTGACCTGGAGCGCACGCGTACGCCGGTCATTGTCGATCCATTAGTAGTACCGGTATTGTCACAGGTTGTTCTTTCAAAATTAAAGCGTACCATAATCTGAGAGAAGGCACTTGTATCCAAAGTACCGGAAGCCTCGCAGTGTGCGGCGGTCAACAATAAAGGTTTGCAATTTTCCGGAGTATTGGCCGTATTATTTACCAGCGTTCCGGAACAAAGACTGGCTGAATTACCGGATTGCTGAACGGTCTGAACAGTAGCCTTCCGGTTGTTGGCATAATTGTCTCCCGAAGGACAGATAGCATTGATCATACAAACGGAAGACCTGCCATTCAGCTGGTTGTCCAACTGGTCTATCAGCTGATCCTCTGCTGTAATATATTGCTGTAAATGCTCATTTCCCCGGTGCATTACCAGTGCTTTATCTATGTGCATTTTTATAGCTGCTAAAGCAATTCCTGCATCTATATTTAATTCTATAAAAACTTTTTCTCCTTGTATTACGTCAATGGCAAACAGCCCGGAAACATCATTATTGCGGGCATCGAAAGCGCCGGCAACCTGTTTCCTGTTTTCATTGTAAACAAACAGTTGTACCCCTTTGGGCAATTCGAAACGATCAAAGTAAAGGGCTATTGAAGGAGCATCTGCTACCCGGATCACTCCCTGCCAGATCAATGCGCCATCTTTAAGACTGGTAAAGCTGCCGGACTGCGGAAATCCGAAATCTGCAGCACTCACCAGACCTCCTGTAAGCGGCCGGGAAAATCGGTCTTCCTGGGCGATATTGTTATCTGCTCTTAGTTGGGCCTGCCAATCCGGGGTAGCATAATTATTGACAACCACAGGTGTTAAATGATTACTTTGACTAAAGGAAAGAGGCAGGCCACCCTGACTGATCTGGGCAAAGCTCTGACCACAGAATAAAGAACTTATGATCAAAGTCCCGGAAAGTAAATGCTTTATATTCATCATTTAAAGATAAGTAAAAAAATATAATTGCTTTTTTGAAGGGTGACGGTAGGCGAATGTGATGTTGGTTGTTGTCTAAAAAAACGGCCTGACATTTTACAAAATATCAGGCCGTTTTTTATGTTGAATTGTTATTTAATTACACTTATTGTGCGCACGACCGTCCCTTGTTCAAAGGAAATGATCACCTGATAAATGCCATCCGGCAGATCACTCACGTTTATTGTAAAGCGTTTTTCATTTACTTCAAATGATTTCAATTGTTGCCCCGGAACATTTGTTATCTGAATTGATTTCATGCGTAGATTGCTTTTATTGGCTACATTAATATCATTTGTCGCAGGGTTGGGATATAAATTTCAAGTCATCCGCAGACCGCCTAAGCTCATTAAGCGGAAGCCCTTCAACATTAACCTATTGGAAGTCCCGGAACATCCGCTAGAACTAACCACAACATAGTAATTACCATTTTCAGCCGGCGCGTAAGTATGGTTCGTAGCGCCCGGAATGAGCACTCCATCTTTATACCATTGGTACCGGCACAGATAAGCACCGGCGAAATTAGCAGCAATAGAAACTGCAGGATTTTCACCGGAAACCACGTAAATAGGAATTTCAACAGAATCAGTACCGGAACAAGCCATTAAGCTGGTTACGATCACCTTCACCACAGACTGTCCCATGGTACCGGGTGTATAGGTCGGGCTGGGATTATTATTGGGCAGAATGAGCGCATTATTATTTACTTTCCAGGCGTAGTAAGGAGACGCGCCACCATTAATCACTGCAGCGTTCAAAGTAATCGCATTATCCGAACAAATCGTACCTGATCCGCTAAAAAAGCAAAAGCGACAGTTATTCACTGTCGCTTTTGCTTTTTATAAATAAATATGTTTTAAGACATTTTCATTTTTAATTCCTGCTCCCATAATTTACGGCCATAACCCGGGATCACATGTTTTTCACTATGGTAAGAAGAACGGACCAACGGACCACTTTCCACATAATCGATACCCATTTTGTAGCCTTCTTCTCTATAGTAAGCAAATTCATCAGGATGCACGAATCTAATTACAGACAGGTGCTTTGGCGTAGGCTGTAAATACTGGCCTATAGTCACTACATCACAACCATTATCTTTCAAATCCTGCAGCGTTTGTAATACTTCATCCTTTTCTTCACCTATACCCAGCATGATACCACTTTTGGTACGTACGCCGGCATCATGTAATCTACGGATTACCTCCAGGCTTCTATGATATTTAGCTTGTATCCGTACTTTACGGGTCATGCGCTCAACGGTTTCTACGTTATGGGAAATTACTTCCGGAGCAACATCGATCACGTTTTGCAGATTATCCCATTTACCCTGGAAGTCCGGGATCAAAGTTTCTAAAGTCGTTCCGGGGTTTAAAGCTTTTACCGCTTTAATGGTATTGGCCCAGATAATAGAGCCCCCATCTTTTAATTCATCCCTGTCCACAGAGGTAATTACGGCATGCTTTACCTTCATCAGGTGAATGGCTTCCGAAACCCTTTGCGGCTCATCCCAATCTACGGCTTCCGGTCTGCCCGTAGCTACTGCGCAAAAGCCACAGCTACGTGTACAGATATTACCTAAAATCATAAATGTGGCAGTTCCTTCTCCCCAACACTCGCCCATATTCGGGCAATTGCCGCTTTCACATATAGTGTGCAACTTGTGGTTGTCTACCAATCCCCGCACATGTTTATAACCTTCACCTGTAGGTAGCTTCACCCTGAGCCAGTTCGGCTTTTTCGGTTTGCCATTCACATAGGTTACCTCGGTTTCTTTATTTTGTTGCGCCGCTACAGACGATATTACTGGTAATTCTATCATTATACTTTTTGTATCCTATCTACATTAACGATTTAGCAAAGGTACAAGCTTAATTTGTAAAAGCTTTGTTTAACTATTTCTTCCAACCCAGCTCAAAGCTGACAAACGCATTAACAAAAAAGCTCTTCGACTCCTGCAGGGCCATTTGATGAATGCCGGTTAAGTATACCTCTGCCCCTAAACCCAATTCAAAACCTGCCACTCTTTTTTTCCTGTTGGCATAATCAAATTTAAGGCCCGTTCTCAGGTAGCCGCCGGGAGTAACTTTCAGCTCATCCCAGCCTTTACGGTAGCCATAGCCGCCTATAAACTGAGTATTGGACAGCGTATTTATCAGGTTTTCATCATTGGGATCCAATTTCAGATCCGTTCCCGCAGTAGCTTTAAAATAATAAGGTTTTAACAGGGCTAAAGCTAAACCTGTATTGGTATTCCAGTGAATAGAAATAGTATTTGCTTCAGGCTTTCCTGCGAGCAGGTACCGGTATCCTACGCCTAATTTACCGGTATAAAAGTTATTGACTTTTCCGAATTTAAACATATCGGTAGAGAAAATACTTAAAAAATAGTTACGGTAAGGTTGTGCGCCCGTCACCGCAAAATCACGAAACTCTTTGGGATGATAGCGCTCGCCTACCTCAATTTGGAAGTAAAATACGTTATAAAAGCGATCAATTTCTGTCTTGCGTCCTTCATTTTTCTTGATAAGCCCATAGTTAAAATATAAGCCCCAGCCGTCAGTATTGATCCTGGCACCGATCGAATGTTCCCGGCTTAATGGTTTCGGTCCTTTTATCCTTGGAGCGACTTCCTGTGTATTTACCAGTTTCACTGAATCAGCGACCCTGTTACGGTAAGTCATTTTTTTAGGCTGGGCAAACGCATTGGTAACGACTGCCTGAACTAAAACAAAACTTAAAAAGATTTTAAAAACGAGTTTCATGAATTTAGAAAATTATCTTTGTAAATTTATAAGAAATTTACCAGAATGACCTCAAAAATAATTTATACGGGCAATTTAAGAACCGAAGCTACCCACCTGAGTTCAAATGCTGTTATACAAACAGATGCACCGGTTGATAATCAGGGCAAAGGGGAAAACTTTTCACCTACTGATCTTGTAGCTACTGCACTGGCCTCTTGTATGCTTACGATTATGGGCATTACTTCCAATACACATGGTATTAATATAATCAATACGTATGCAGAGGTAACTAAAATAATGGTGGCCAATCCAAGAAGAATCGGCCGTATAGAGGTAATCCTTCATGTAGAAGGCCAGGAGGTATTTTCCGCCAAAGAAAAAATGATCCTGCAACATGCAGCCATGACCTGCCCTGTTTTTGAAAGCTTACACACCGACATTCAAAAAGTAGTCACCTTCCTGTTTAACGGAGTAGAAGAAAATTAAAGTAAATAGTCTTGCACAGCATTGTAGAAAAAAGATATAGCGTTTTAAAAAAGAGATTGGATAACGAGATCATAGAACCCGCCTGGGGCTGGGGATTCAGGGTCGCGATCTCTGTCATTTTACCTACAATACTGAGTATATATACCGGCAATCATGATCTTTTCTGGATGATCGTAGCCGCAGAAACGGTGTCCATCGTCGAGCTGAAAGGCTCTGCCGGTCTGCGCTCCAGGCTTTTGATTGCCGCCCTCTCCTTCTCTGTTTTATTTACCATTATCGGTAGCCTGGTAGGGCTCAGCCCATATCTTGCGGTACTGCTCTTATTCCCGGTTGCTTTTGCGACCGGACTGATGAAAAACCTGGGGGATTGGGGGCTGGCACTCGCCTTAAATATTTACCTGTTTTACCTGCTCGCCTCGAACCACCCTACGCACAGCTGGCCAGAATTGATGGAACGAACTGCTTATGTAGCAGCGGGAGGTGTATGGGCAATGGCAGTAGGCATTTTTAGTTTTTCTTTCCTGCCACAAGGTAAACCTTACCGGAGGACTATAGCACACATCTGGCTGGCAGTAGAGCAGCTGGTAGCCCTGGTAGCCAATAGCTGGGATACTAAAGCAAAACGTAGTTCGGTAAGAGCGATCTACTTAAAAGAAAAGGATATACGCAAAGCCATAGATGAGTCCATTGCACAGTTCAGCACTCTGTATGGCAATAAACAAAATGCAACGGACCAGCAATTGAGTTATGCCCGCAGATGTGCCTCCCTTGCCAGCCTGCAGATCATCAATGTGGCCGGACTGTCCGAAAAATTATTCAAGGAGGCCCTGGACCCTTTATTTAAAGCGCAAATATTTTCTATTTTAAAAGTACTGGAACAAATTGCCAACCGCATGGGCTTCTTCTTTTATACAACAAAAGATGAAGAATTGCTACTATTGCAATCCCGGCTGAAAAGACTACAGCAATTCCAGGAGCAATTAAGTAAGATGCCTGATGCCACGAAGCAAAACAGCCAGGACTTACTGTTACATATCAGCCGCTTTAGCAGGCTGGTAAATATTTCCATTCAAACGGTTGCCGGAAGTAAGGAAGGCCGCATTTATCAGCAATATTCACTCTTGCAAACGCTCAACATTCTGCATCCCAGGCACCTGATCCATAACCTCAGGCAGTTTATCAACTTTGACAACCTTACCCTGAAATATGCTTTAAGAATGGCGATTGCGGCCATGTTCAGCTATCTTATAGGGGTATTGTACCTGCCACAACATAGTTACTGGTTACCGCTTACCACTATTATTGTTACCCAGCCTTTCTTTGGCGCGACCCTCAAGCGGGGTATTGAACGAAGTATCGGTACGGTGGCCGGTGTTGTCGCCGGTGGACTATTGCTGATGCTACCTTTTGCTTTCGCTATCCGGTATATCCTTATTTTCTTCGGCGCTATCCTGATGATCTATAACCTGAGAAAAAATTATGCCTGGGCAGCTTTTTTCATCAGTTTGTTCCTCATCGGGCTGATGTCTACCGGGGATGAAGTAGACCGTTCATTGATCATTGAACGCATCCTGGCAACTTTTATCGGCGGGGCGATCTCTATTATTTCCGGTTTCATTTTATTTCCGGCATGGGATAAAAAGCTATTGCCGAAGTACCTGACGCAAGCCATCGCTGCGAATTATAAATATTTCATTCACTTGTTCTATGATCTGAAAGAGCAGCCCGACAGCCAGACCTGGGTCCAATACAAAATTGCTGCGGAGTCCAGTAACAGTAATGCCTATGACTCTTTAAACCGGTATCTTACAGAACCAAAATATAGGGAGAAAAACCTGGTACCGGCCTATTTCACGGCCATTACCTATAATATAAGAATTACCCGGGAATTGAATTTTTACCAGGATGATAAGGAAGCGGAGGATACGCAGAAACGTGTGGAAAGCAGACATGAAGATTCTGTTATTCCCATGCTCACCAATATCCATTATTTTTTCCAGCAATCGATCTCGCTGCTTGAGCAAAGATATGAATTGGATATGGGTATAAACTGGACCGATGAAAAAACGATAAAAAGCACATTAGCACCTTCCGAACATCAATGGCAATGTGTGGAAAGGCTCTACCTGGAGCTTAAAGCGCTCAATTCAGGTTTGATCCATTAATTAATTAAAAAAAAGATGCCGGCTTGATCAGACATCCAACTCCTTCAATGCTTTTTGATTATTCTCAATCAGCTGCATCAGGCGTTTACGGTCGCTGTCGGTAAGCATCACCGACTCGTCCGCCAGGAGTGCTTTCAATTCTTCCAGTTCTTTTTCCTTACTGCCAAACCATTTTTTAAAGGTTGCATTTACTTTTCCGGCTGCGCCAGCAACGGCAACCCGGCTTCTGCGCCCCTGGGCCGGAGCAAAGAACACACCGATCAAAACACCTAAAGATAAACCTGCTGTGAATTTTGTAAGTTTCATATAAGTACCTTAGTTTTTGTAAATATACATCAAAAGGATGTTTATAGATTCTAAACAAATCATAAAAGGAGTACGACCAACAGGCGCAGGCAGCATTTAAGATGATTTTACAAGTATTTTATTTAGGTTTGCAATACGATTTAAAAACAAAGCAACAATGACCAATACAACTATAAGCCAGGTAAAAGAAAGGCTGGATAACGGCGAAGCCCTTCACATTATTGATGTAAGAGAAGCCAACGAGTATGCTGAAGATAATATCGGCGCGACTTTGCTTCCTTTAAGCACCTTAAGAAATTTTGATGCAGAGGCTATCGAAGATTTTAAAGACCAGGAATTGATCATTCACTGCAGAAGTGGCAAGAGAAGCATCGAAGCCTGCCTTTTGCTGGAGCAAATGGGTTTTACCAATGTAGTGAATCTTGAAGGTGGCATCATGGAATGGCGGCAACAATTAGGAGAAAAGAATTATAGATAAGTAATAATGCAGTACCTGGAACCATTTTACCATTGGCGGCATCTGTATATGGCAGAAGAAGATCCTGCCTCCCCGTTTCATGGAAGAATATACAGTGAATTTGAATTTAGTGATACGATCTATAATTACTACATTCATCCACAATGGGACAACTTCGATTCGCCAACCCTCTACCTGAAAGTTCTTTTTGTGGACTATGAAGAAGGATATACGATCATCGAGTTCCTGGGAGAGTGGAATGATGCGATAGGCAATGATATCATGCAACTAAAACGTAATATCATTGATGATATGATCCGTAACGGCATCTGTAAATTCATCCTTATCGTAGAGAATGTATTAAACTTTCACAGTAGTGACGATAGTTACTATGAAGAATGGAATGAAGATATCGCAGAGGAGGATGGCTGGATCGTGATGCTTAACCTGCCGGAACATTTGAAGCAGGAAGTAAAATCCGCGGGCATCAATTATTATATTTTCCAGCAGGAGTATGAGGAATGGCGTACGCATTTGCCGGCCATAGTTTTTCAGAAAGTAGAAGACCAGTTATTAAAAAGGATCGGCTAAACGGCTCATCGCTTAATTGACGAAAGAATGAATGTATCTGTTTTTATTCCTTGCTTTATAGACCAGCTCTACCCACAGACCGGTATGAATATGGTCAAGGTACTGGAACGCCTGGGCTGCAATGTTGATTATCCCAAAGGGCAAACCTGTTGCGGGCAGCCGGCCTGCAATGCCGGTTTCCAGGATGAAGCGCGGGATATTGCCAAAAAGTTTTGCAATGATTTTGGGCACAATGATCACTATATTGTTGCTCCTTCCGGCTCTTGTGTGGGCTATATTGTCAACCAGTATAACCGCCTGCTGAAGCATTCCAGCGCTTACACCCAGTTTAAAAATATTAAAGGCCGGATATTTGAATTCAGTGATTTCCTGGTGAATAAAATGGGCGTGTCTAAAATGAATGCCAGCCTGAATATCAAAGCCAGTTATCATGATGGCTGTGGATCTCTAAGAGAATGCGGTATCAAGCAAGCCCCCCGGCAATTGCTGGAGCATGTGAACGGGCTGGAACTCCTCGAGATGAAAGAATGTGAAACCTGCTGCGGATTTGGCGGCACATTTGCAGTAAAATATGAGCCAATCTCTATAGGGATGGCTAAAAATAAAGTTGATAGCGCAGAAGCGACGGGAGCCCAAATGATCATTTCATCAGATATGTCCTGCCTGATGCATATTGACGCTTATATCAAAAAGCAAAACAAAACCATGAAAACCATGCACATTGCGGATGTGTTGGCTTCCGGCTGGTAATCCAATATAAATTGATAAGATGAAATTTTTAAAATACTTAATAATAGCGGGTACCGCCATGGTTGCAGGCAGCCAGGTAAATGCCCAGGACCATCAGCATGCGCCCAAAGATAGCCTTTCAGCCAAAATGCGCAAGCTATTTTACGGTATGCAGTTTCATGATGTGTTCCACAATAATGCCCTGGTAGATATTAATGCCATGCCTGCCGACACCCCGGTGTTGATTATGTATTACAGTACGGAATGCGGACACTGCCGCCTGGACGCGCAAAAGCTGCCAGAGTTGGTACCGCAATATGAGATACCCTTCTGGATGGCTTCTGCGCACGAACCGGCTTTGCTTAATAAGTTCGCCGACGAATTTAAACTGCGCAATGTACCTAAACTACGCTTTCTTTATGATTTTTCTAAAGGAATGCACACCTGGTTTGAGTTTCAATATGTACCCTTCATTGTACTGGTAGATAAAAAAGGTAATTTTATTAAAGAATTTGATAAGCTCCCCAGCCCGGAATTACTTAAAGATGTGATCCGTACTAATGAATACCTGGACATGTTCCATAAATAGCAGGGATAAAATAACTATAGAGCAGCAATACATTTTTGTATTGCTGCTTTTTTTTTGTTCTATCATACAGCAAAAAAAAGCCATTCTAAAGAATTAGAACGGCCTACTATAAAGGGTATATGAAAAGACTTACTACCTGCCACCGGCACCACCGCCCATCTGGTTGTTTTCAGATTGTTTCAGGTCATCATTTTTAATGGATTTTTCTTGAGCGAATTGCATTTTACCGAAGCTCCAGTTAAAGCTCAGGCGTACCCCTCTGCCCACGTATACGGTATTGAAATCTTGTGTAGCATTAGTATAATTGAGCCTTGTAGGTATTTTCATTCTTGGAGTCAGGATATTTTCTGCAGCAATCCCGATTTGTCCGCGGCCTTTCAGTATATTTACCTGGGCGCCCAGGAAGTAGTAGTACCATCCGCCTTGCAAACCTTGCAACATGATCTGGTTACCGCTGTACATACCAAATCCACTAATGCTCCATTTCGAATTCAATTGATAATTAGCATAAACATTCCCACTGTATTCCCAACCTGTATTTTTCAGGTTCAGGGTTGGTGTATTACTTTCCAGTTGCTTATAATAAAGGTTACCATTTAAATTCAGCATCAGTTTTTTGAACAAGGTAGTACTACCAAACAGGTCAAGTCCTGTAGCATTTACTTTTGCGATATTGCCGAAAGTGGTCATACTAACCCCATTAGTATCTACACTAGTCATTTGCTCAATACCGTTACCTGTAATACGGTGGAATAGGCTTGCATTAATACTTGATCTCCCGATATAAGTACTGTAGCCCAACTCAATATTATGCGTTCTTTCCGGATCCAGGTTAATGTTACCCTGCTTCAGGTTCAGCGAGTCACTACGGTCAATGTAAGGGTTTACAAAGTCAATAGATGGCCTGTTGATCCTTTTATTGTAGGATAGTTTCAGTTTATTGAAGCTGCCCAGGTCATACATGAACACTAAATTCGGCAGGAAGTTGTGATAAACAGGCAAAGTAAAGTCGCCACCATTATTGTTCAGGTGACTTTCCCCGCCAATATGTGTTATCTCGTAGCGGGCACCAGCCACCATGCTTAATTTCCCGGTAAGCGGAGAAGTGAATTGTCCGTATGCGGCACCCACAAGTTGATTGTAGATCAGAGATCCGGAACGGCTGGTATCCACGATATAATCAGCAATTTGGCCTGTGCGCCAGTTGCGCAGCGTAAAATCACTGGCAATATCCCTGTTGATAGCTTTCAGACCAAATTCCAGTTTCTGACCTTTTTTCTTTAAGGGTTCAGTATAATCAGCCTGGAAAGTCAATTCATTGTTCTTTCTTTTATTATCATTGATCTCCCGGTAATCTACTACATTCAGCGGGTTTACACTCGAAGTATTGTAACCGGCATCCATATCATTGATTGCATAAGCACCTAATAACTCAAGGGATCTGCCTGGTTTTGATTTTGATTTAGCCGAATAAGCCGCATTAATACCATAAGTATTACGAGGATTACGCTGGTCGGTTGTACGGGTAAACTCAGTTGATTTCGCATCGTACTGATATTTTGAATACAGGTTCATATCCTGGTTCCATTCGCCCGGGTTGTAGTTCACACTGGCCTGGAAGGATTGCAGGGAATCGATCTGGTAATCCATACCTACTTTAGCCCAGCCGAAGTTACCGTAGCCTTTCATCTTCTGGCTGGAATTCAAAATAGCCTCCTTACCGGGCTCGGGCTGATCCGTACGGGTACCTTCCGTTTCCAGTACCATTGACCAGCGACTTACACCGAAGCTGGTGTTCAGGCCGAATTTACCTTTTCTATAATTCAGGTTAGCCCCGATATGCCCGTTCAACAGGTTCTGGTCGAAGTTATAGCTCGGTCCTGCAAATACGGTACCGCTAAAACCACCGATCATTTTTTTCTTAGTAATAATGTTGATCACACCAGAAGCGCCTTCACCATCATATTTGGCTCCCGGACTGGTCAATACTTCAATGCTCTTGATATTATCTGCAGGAATCTGGCGCAATACATCTTTTACAGAAGAGGCCATCAATTCGGACGGTTTGCCATCAATCAACACTTTAATGTTACTGTTACCACGTAGCTTTACATTACCTTCCATATCTACGGTTACCATAGGTACTTTGCGCAATACATCTGTAGCGGAGCTTCCCTGAGCTGATTTATCATTCTCCACATTATAGTTGATCCCATCCGGTCTTTGCTCGATCACTTTTTTGAAATCGGTAACAACAACTTCTTTCAGTTGCGTTCCGTCAGCGATCATAACTACATCACCCAGGTTTTTGGTACCTTCTGTAATCGTAATGTCTTTCTCATAATTTTGAAAGCCTACATAGTAGATGATCAATTTGTAATCACCGGCAGGTACGCTTTCAATAGAAAAGTTACCGTTTTCTTCGGTATAATTAAAATATTGCTTCCCTTCACTTGCTTTGGCTACCAGCACTACATTAGCCAGGTCAAGCCCTTTGCCGTCTACCTTGTCCAGGATTCTTCCGGATACGGTATAAGTTGCCGCCTCGGCCGAAGTGGTTGATTGGGGCAGGACTGAATCGACCTGGGCGATTGCCGGGCTTAATGCCGTCAGGCCTAAAAAGCTTAAAGTAAGTGGAAGTGTTCTCATTATTGACAAGTTTTATGGTACAAAAATAGCAAGTCGCGCTTTTAATTTTGTACCCCTAAAAGGGGGATTTTTAATTGTTTAGGCAAAGATATGCCTGTCGGGAGGCGGGGTACAATAGCCTTTCGGCGAATGCCATTGACCGCTCGGTAAATAAAAAGGGCTGCTTCGGTCGAAGCAGCCCTTTAAAATTTTATGGATCAGCTATTGCTTATTTCACTACAGCTTTAACAGTACCGAAACCGTTTGCACTGATCACGCGGATCACGTACATACCAGCATTCAGGTTAAGACCAGTAAAGCTTAAGCGGTTAGCACCAGACTGGATATTAGCTTTTTGCGTAGCTACTTTGCGACCTAATAAATCGAACAATTGTAATTCGATATTGTCGTTAGCTTTCGCATCAACGTTCAGGTTGATTTGATTAGTAGTTGCTTCACCTAAAACCTGGATACCCAGAGTAGCACCATTTACCGTTTTAATGCCAGTAGCATTTTCAACTTTGATATCATCATAAGTTAACTCATAAGTACCGGTAGTACCGCACTCGTAAGTGAAGGCCAGGTAGAAAGGAGTTCCTTTATAAGCAGTAAGATCGATGCCGGTAACCTGGCTCCATGTATTTTCACCTGTAGGTGCATTATTTAAAGCAGGAACTGTTAAAGTAGTCCAGGTAGCTGTAGTCGGATCAGTACCGAAAACGAAATCAGTAGATACTTTGATGGTTCTTGTAGCAGTTCCTTCAAATCTTTTCTTTTGCCAGAAGCTTAATGTAGGGGTGCTCATTGCAGAGAAATCTAAAGGAGCATTGGTAATTAACCAATCTTTATTAGCTTCAGAAACACCGGCACCAGAGCCACCGTTGATGTAAACACCAGTAGTGTCAGTAGCACCAGCTACTTTTCTACCAAAACGGGAACAACCCCAGAATTTAGGACCAGTTTCGCTGAATTGAGTGAATACACCAGATCCTTGGTTAGCCTGACAAGCAGCAAATGTTTCATTTAAAGAAGTCATTGGTGTTGGCGGTGGAGGAGTTACGGTATCTACAGTTGAGAACATCCATGTAGAAGCATTGTAAATACCCTGGCTTCTCATAGTACCCGCTACGTTAGTAGCAACAGTTGAATCATATTCAACATGGTAATCGCTGTTGTTTTCTAAAGTAATACCCGTTACAATTACTGAATCCTGTACAAAAGTAACCGCAGCAGAAGGAACAGTAAATGTTTGCGTAGCACCACCGGTTTTAACCAGTTTTATGTTACCCGTACCAGCAGCAACGGTAGAATCAAACTTCATTGCCAACCTGTTTGTAGATAAAGCAACGTTTGTAGCGCCCTGTGCTGGAGCGGTACTTTGTAATAAAATGTGTGTAGTTACCGGGGCAGAACCTGTGGTGAAAGTAACACTTAAATCATCAATACCTAAACCGTCATTTGCTCCACCGACTTTTAAATCAATCCATTTTAAAATAATAGAACCACCAACTGGGATATTAACAGCAAGTGTACCTGTTTTAGTAGCGCTGTTAGCAGCCGCATTACCATCAAGTGTAGTTACACCTCCAGTTGTTCCATCCACAACAGAAACAAATGTTAAGGCAGCATTTGAAGTCCAGTTTGCAGGAGTAGTATCAGAAACGTTAGCGGCAACTGTACTATAAGCAAACGAAAGCGTATCACGACCAGAAGCTAAAGCGTCTCTCCATTGCTCTCCTTTATAAGTAATATTCAAGCCAGTAATTACAGCTCCGGTATTATTAGTGAATTTAACGCCAAAATGAGAAGTTAAAGTTCCGGAAGCTACTGCTCCCAATGATCTGTCAGTGCCGGAAGCTGCACCAAAACTATAAGTATCTCCGGCATTAGAAGAGCCATTGCCTGCTCTATAAAATCCATTTGCACTGGTACTAGTACCAAATTCTGCAATTGCCCAACCATTTGGCAAAGTAGCATAAGTTAAAGAGGATCCGGTTTCCAGTGTGTTGAAATCCTGCGTGTAGTTCAGCGAACCTGGAGTAACGCTCACTTGTGCATTTGACTGAAGGGTCAAACCTGCTAACAACATCGTCCCGATAGCTGCTGCACATACTTGTGTAATGTTTGTTTTCATAATTAAAATCAGAGTTTTTCCAATATCAGGGGCAAAGTTAGCAAATGAATCTGATTTAAACTGATTTAAAATATTGATAATAAAAGAATAACAAATATCATAGATCAATGTTAAAAAATATCCGGCAACCTGTAGATTGCCGGATATTTTTAATTACTG